>SDBU01004595.1_pt1 | contig 16899 bp, 23 predicted proteins | sample 2277071 | NCBI WGS metagenome assembly SDBU01 (sample SAMN10397929, study PRJNA504765) | marine sediment metagenome | isolation source: marine sediment core GS08_GC12, 126 cmbsf | place: Arctic Ocean: Gakkel Ridge, Loki's castle | collected 2008 | reverse complement strand
CCCTCTTTGAATAACAGGATGTCTCTTTGTTGCCGTCCGTTAAGACACGGGAACAGAAACGTTGGAGGGTTTTCCATCTCCTTGTGGTCGTTTAGAACTGCCCTGTACTTTTCCTTTGTCGTTACTGCCAGCATTTTTGCCTCCACTGATTTTGTCCATGTATGTTTTTTGCATCTCTGGCGTAAACGTATTCCAGATGAATCTAATTTGTGCATCGGTCACAGTTTCCGGCAGTCCCCGTGAAGCCATAACCGCCGCCCTGATTTCTTTAATATCCTTCATAGCTTTTTCCTTTACGCAGCAGCTACCGTGAATTTAGCCATCGTCGGGACCGTCGCGTGCGTTTCAAGGCACTGCACCTTTACTTCATGGGTTCGGATATTGTCCCGTGCCCCTTCCGGTATTGCCATATACTGAACCTTGCCACAGTCAAGCGTCACCTTATCAGTTCCGTTGCTTACCGCTAATGCAAGTGCACCAGCAGTAACACCAGCGAGCCAGTCGGCGTGAAGGGCATCAGTGGCAACAACAGCCGTTTCCGGGTCCCAGCTACACGTCGGCTTGGGATAGGTCGTTTGATAATGCAGTATGCCGCCCGGCCCGGCAACATCGTATTTCGCAACAACGATATTGCCTGAGTCAAAGGTGAATTTGCTTATCATGTGCGAGTTGCCCAATACCGTAAACGAACCATCGCCGAACATGATCACATCACCCGTCGGTACATACGCAGGGACAGCTTCGTCGGCTTCCGCTTTGTATAGCCCATCAAAATCAAAGTTGAACATGACCCGCTTGTTTGTTGCGTAGTCGATTGTAAACTTGCCCGCCGCACCATAAAGCACCTTGAGCAGCCCGTCCTGCCAGACCTCAATAGTAATAGTTTTTTGTGTGGCGATTTTTGCAATGGTATACACTTCTAGCGTCTGGACGTAATTGCACGCCTGTATCAATATCGCAAGCCCGGCCTCGAACCCCTGCGACCCGTCCGTTCTCATATCCGTCGAAAACGTGCACTTGCCATGACGCCCACCGATAACGCCAGTCATCTCAGGGCCATGAAAAGCCCCCCGGCCAGCACGCTCGATGAACTCCCCGGTCGGATTGATTGCAAGGTTCTCTGCGTATACCACTTGGTCGGTAACCGCCTCTGTGCCTGCCGGGCTTTCGACCTTAACCATTATTGCCCCAATTTCAGTAAGCATGTTTTATCCTTTCGTATATGGATCTGATTTCAACACTCGATAATCAACTGTTATGGGCAACCTGACGGCACTCATTGACCCGTCTTCTGCCTCCAAAAATTCTGGCTCCCCGATGTCGGTCTCGTACGCATTGCCGCCGCGTGTAATGTCCAATCGTAAAGCTTTTTCCATGTCTGCGCAAATTTGGTTCAGCCGCGTATCAATCGTAACAGACGATCCGTCATCGTTTAAGGCAAAGGCGATAATAGCAAACGGCTGTCGCCAAGAATAAAGCGTAAACGGACCCTCTATCCGTTCTCTTTTCCCCTGATATATTAAGCCCTCAAGGTCGTCCGCCGCCGCCTCGCTGTCATAATCAACCCGTCCCGCCCGCTTGACTACGATTGTCTGGTTGTACCCGTTGTCTGTCGTTACGCCGTTTACGGTAGTCAGTACGTTTGCAGCAATTTTTTCAATGACCGGCAGGCTCATCCGGATACCCCCATGTCTGTAGAGTGTCGCGGTATCAGCCGTAGAGGTTGTCGCGGTATATGCAGAGCGTGTCGCTCGCTGAGTTTTTCAAGCTCACGCTCGAAGCCCCTTGTGTTTTCCCTTGTAATCCTCCGGAGCATCACCTTGTTCTCATCCATGATTCGGAAAAGAGACGGACCTCGCATTTCAGTCAACTTTTTGCCGATACCCCCGAACCCCTCGCGTCTTTTGAATATCCCCAGGCGACCAAACTTTATAGGCATCGGAAATGCGCCCGTGCCGGCAAGGCTCTTTATTTGCCCGCTTACTCGGTAGGTGATGTTCTTGTGGACCATGCGTGTGATTCGATACGCCGTCGAGTACATAGCCGCCGCCCCGTATTTCGGTATGAATACGTTGAGGAATAACCATGCTGATTTTTTCTCAGAGGCAATCTCTACCACCTCTGTTTGGCGCCCCAGTCTTACATCAAGATCGGCGACAGGAACGCCCGGACCGGATAATTCCACCTGACCCGACCAGTTTGTTGGGCTTGCTTTTGTTGTCTTTGTCGCCTTATGAATATCTGTTTTCTTCACACCGGGAAGGTCCGCGTCCATCCGGTCAACGATATCCTGCCGGGTCTTTGCCACTGTCCGGTTAAGTGCGGGCGGCACCTCCCTTTCAAGCACTTCGCGAACGCCGCGGAGTTCGCGTTGAAGGTCGCGTACCTGCCTCTCGTCAGTTGTAAGCATGAACCCCACCATCACGCCACCCCCAGATACATCATGCCATAATCATGCCAGTGGATGCTATTGATTCGCTTCTGCGATGCCGTCTTGCCTATGCGGACAGACAGTTTGATTTTGTCCCCGCCCGTTTCGACTTCGCTGCTACTAATTCCGTCGTCGCTGTCATTTTTGACCTTGACTACCAGCTTCGACGTGTTGCCGTGCGGGACCCCGTCAATGCCGGCAACTGGATTGCGGTCAACAACAGCAATGATATCCCTGCTGCCCCCGCCCTTTGGATAATATGTAACAGCCTCGCCGAATGCCGCAAGGAATGTGTCGGCTTCGGCGGCAAGTACCCCATCGAGTGTTGACGTTGTCGAAACCTGTATCAGTACATCGAGCGTAATCGACGGCCCGGAATTGCCGCCGGTTGCGTTCCAGCTATAGCCGACAAACGTATACCGCACGCCGGCGCTCAGATCGGATTTGCTAATGTCGCCGTCGGCAGCACGGTTGCCGACCACAGTCCATGCCGATTCGCCCGCCGCTTTGTAGAACAAATAATTCGTAACCCCATCGTCGCCGTCGAACGTTATGGTTGCGGTTGTGCCTGAGACGCTGACGGATACTGCCGGTGCAGATGGAGAGTCGCCCAATCCGCCAGGGTAGTCGCCCCAAAAACCATCAGGAAAAAATACTTCGTTAGCCATCAATCACCATCCCATGTATCAACAGAAGTTCTTGCGCCACTCGATACGGTTACAATCAGCCGGTCCGTTGTGCCGTCAATCCCTACAAAAGTTATCTGGTCGGTAGCAACCGAACTCTTGCCGGATAACACCGCCGCAAAAACTCGCATGACCTGTGCATAGCTCTTGGAATTCTCCATCGTTACCGCCCAGACCGCAGCGGCGTCGTGTGTACTAAATCCCGTCGCTGTTGCCCATGCCCCCTGGTTAGTCTGCAATTCCCCGCTGTCAGCAAGAATCTGCGCCAACGTAGACCCACCCGCCTCTATCGCCGTCTTGACCGCAGCGGCATCGTGAGTAGAAAAGCCGGTTGCCGTTATCCAGTTGCCCTGGTTAGTCTGTAGCTCGCCACTGTCGGCTAATATCTGTGCAAGACTGGATCCCCCAGCTTCAATAGCTGTCTTGACCGCAGCCGCGTCGTGGGTGCTGAATCCGGTTGCCTTGTAACTGGCCTTATCCCCGGTGATCGCCGACAGGTCAGTCGTTGCGGCATTGAGGCTTGTTTTTTTCTGTGCCCCGAAATCTATATTGTCCTCAGACGCTACATTAACCGACGCAAGTATCTGAAACGTGTGAGTGATTATCCCGGATGCGCCATCAGCAGTTGCCTGAATCAAAACAGTGTACGTCTTTCCCGCCTCAAACCCCGTAGCCGCCGTAAGCTGAAACTTCTGCTCGTACAATCCGGTTATCGAATCAAAGGCGTCCATCGTCAAATCGACAATTTGAACGTCCGTGTCATCTTCATAAACCCAAATATCAACAGCGCCCGTAGCCGCGACCCCATCCCCTGAGCTATCGTGAAGGGTTTCCATAACCGTCAAATAGTCGTCGATTGCGTGCGAACCAAGATAATCGGCGTTGACTATCGAAGCAAACATCAGTATAAACCATAAGGCTCGTCTCATTCAAACACTCCCGAACCACCAAAGATTCTGCTTTCAAATATATTGCTACGCCCCACCACAGGCGAATACATCAGCCATATCGGTTGCTGCTGCATGGGCAGACCGGGGTTGATGTAGAGTGCTTGTATCTCAGAGTCCGACAGGGCACGATTGTAAATCTTGATGTCGGACATTAGCCCGTTCCATCGTGTACTTGTATCATAATTTCCATTATACGGATTGGACCCTGATCGTATGCCTAAAACATTTCCTGTTTGGAGAATCTGCCGAGTGCCGGCTTCTGTCGTACTATTTTCAAACACCCCGTTTATATACACACTAAAGGTACGGTATCGCCTCGTAAACGTTACATGATATGTCATGCCGGCAACAACCGCAGTCGTTGGGTTCACAAATATACTGCCAAGGGCAGGATCACTGCCCAAAAATATTGATATTGTAATTGGGCCTGAATCGTCCGATTGTTGGATCAAAATACGACCATTCCCAACCCCGCTCAGATATTGCGAAAACAGTGTATCTTGATCGCTGCTTGCATCTGGTCTAATAATCGCATGGAAAGTCCAGTCATCTGTAGATGGTATAAGTGAATCCGAACCTAAATCCACAACGTCATTATTGGAACCGTCAAAGAACAGGCCATCCCCTACCCACGTCGCCCCCGTAATCGCGCCGTGATTCCTATAAAGTGATTTATCAACAGCTTCCCCAGCCTCTATCCCCCGCCAGTAAAATACCAAACCGTCAGTGGCCCAGTGACCGAGATTCAACATCTGGCCGAACGTCGGCTCACTGTCGTTGAACTGAGCCTGCCCCACATTCGCAGTCAGGAGGAACAGGATTATGCAAAGGAGTTTTTTCATATTCCGGTAACCTTGGAAACGCGGGTTGTCCAGTGAATATCAGCGTCGGCGTCTGTGTTGTTTATCAAAACGCGGACCTGAGCCGCTGGCATTGGAATTGATATTGTCTTTTCAAAAACGAAATCCCACACGTTCAAACCGTTATTATGAGCTCGTATCAAGTCCTGAGCTAATGTAATCGTATGGACAGCATTAACAGCAGTCTTGACCGATTCAGAGTTCGCTACCGTACCATCTACAATAAACCATTTTCGGGCAGGAACATCAAAATCGCCGGTTGTTGCATCGGTTAATGTAATTGTAGGATCGCCCGGACCTGAGCCGCCACCTACGTTAATCGTTGTTGTTGCAGGCGTGTCGCCGGTAGTAGTAAACCTGTGGTACAGTACCCAGTCATCGTCGGCATAGGATATCTCCACCAGAACATCAACGCCGCCCTGGGCCTGTGCATCAGTGTAGGCAATCTCAAGATACACTTTTGTCTGGTAACTGCCGGAAATATCGTGGTTATTACCTACGGCAAGAGTAGCCGCAGCAAGAGCCTGCCATGCGTCTACCACCGTAACCGCCGTCGTTTTGGTTATCGCACCCGGTAACGGCTGGATAAACAGTATCAATAACAGTATTAAGCCTAATATGATTCGTTTCATGTTGTCTCCTATAGACCAGTTACTTGTGAAAGTCTGGTTGTGTAATAAATAGGTGCGTTCGCATCGGTATTGTTGATTATCACCCGCACATACGCAAATGCCGCTGGAATTGGTATGACTCGCTCTACTACTACGTCCCATACCACAGACACATCAGCATGGGTCCTCAATAAATCGTGACACAATTCCAAATCCTGAGCCCCGCCACTGGTCGCCTTTGTGCGTACCGATTCAGAGTTTGCAACTGTTCCATCTACAATAAACCATTTTTGACCCGGCGTGTCGAAAGTCACCCTGGCATCCAGCGTAACAATCGTCTGACCAGCCGCTTCTTCCCCATTCAAGGTATCACTGCCACTTGGGTTAATACCCTCAGTTGTAAAGTCTGCAAGCAAAGTCCAGTTGTCATCACCGTACGACCCCTCTACAATAACACCAACGCCGTCTTGTGCGTTATCGTGAGCGTAAACAATCTCTACATAGAGAATCGCATCATACGCACTTGATATACTTTTTGCGTTACCTACATCCAGCGTCGCAGCAGCAACAAGTTGCCAATCATCTATTACATCAACCGCCGTAGTCTTAGTCAACGCCGCCAGAGCAACCGACACGCACAAAATCAACAGGAACAGGATGGAGAGAGCTATTCGCTTCATAGGGTCAGCCCGTCACTAATTTGCGATTCACCGTCGATATAAGTCTGATGGTCGTATACAGCCTTCAATCCCTTCCACGCGTTAATATCAACCTGCATTCGCGATCCGATGGTTGTTTTTGTGGCAGCCGGAACATCGGAACCCGCCACGAATTGCTCCGTGTAGTCTTTATCAATAACTACATCGTCGCCGTCCTTCAATTCCAGGTGATAACCAACATGATTAGCGTCGGGGAATACTCTTGTCACTATCTTAGTTAATGCCATGACTGCTCCTTTTCATTTCTTTTCGATTGCCTCTCTCATAAAAATCAAACTCAAGGCAGCTAACACCGTCTGAATAGCCTTGACCTGTTCGGGATTCAGTGAAGTAAAACTGCTAAGTATCGCAGTCGTAGCCAACAACGCCGCCGCCCAAAATGTCTTGCGTTCATACCATTTCTTTTTGTTTGCCATTATGGATTCTTCTCCGTGTAAATTGCGCCGTAATCAATATAGGTAACAGATACAATCCAGCGACCGGCACTTCCCGCCGCCGACCAGTTGCCGCTCGGATCACCTTGCATCCAGATATTAAGCGCGGACGATGTCCCCGCTATTTCAGGCCCCCCGCCTGCGGCTGTCGCCACAACTTCGTTAGCTGCATCAACCGTTGCCTGCGCAAGTATTTCGTTACCGGCAGACGACGTGCCTAAAATCACCTGAAACGTTCCGGCCCCGACAGACTCAAAGCATCGAACCTGCGCCGAAATTATCTCTCCCCATGCAGGAACTAAAGCTCCCAGGTCCAAGTTTTGCGCGGTAGAATTTCCCGCATCGTCGTCAAACTGGAAATCATCAGTCGAGGTGTCGTCGTCAAGGTCAACCGTCTTGGCAACAGTCTTGATCGCTAAGTGGGTATCCGGCCCGACCTCTATCAAAGGCAGCGTGCCAACCCACCTGCTCCGTTGTCCGGGAACCGACAGGGCAAGCAATACCAAAATCAGAGCCGTGAAAATCGCTATTCGTTTCATGCTACACCTCAATAGAATTTGCCCAACAGTTTCGAGTTGTCATCCAGCGTTGTCGGCACAATGACAATCATGTCGTCGCCCTGTAAATCAATGAACGCCTCGGCTACCAATTCGCTACCGTCGCCGGGATTAGCCACTGTCCAGGCGCTCGAGCTTGCGGATGTATTGGATACCGTCAATAAATCTGCGTATTCGTACGATGCCGTGGTCGATGCCTGCGAGCCTGTCTTGAAAGTCAGTGTGCCTCGCTTGACAAAAGCACAATCAGAGGCCCCACCCTTTGCTCCTGTGTATACCTGGTAGACATGGTCGCCAGCAGCAGCCAGCCCGATGTTACGGAACCTCATAGCGTTCGCGCCGAAAGGTACAGAGTAAACTACAATCTGGCCATCGTTACTGGAGTCCGCCGCAATCGCTGCAAGGATTGTCAAATATGTCCTTTCGCCAACGGCGAGGTCGGTTGCTGCCCCGCCCGATGACGCAAATGTACCTACTACCTGCCAGGCCCCGTATACCGTTGCCTGTTCGCTTGCCACCACGGACGTGTAATACGCCGCCGCTTTCTCTATCGGTGGCCAAGCGAACACGCCCGCCAACATGGCGGTCAGTACAATGATCGATATCCATTTGAACTTTTTCATTATTCTACTCCCAAAAACTTTCGCATCTTCTTAACGAACTCCTCGCCTTCCTCAAGTAACTCCAAAAACTCCGGCTCCGTCCGCTGCTCGAAACACTCTCGCTCCATCCGGTTCAGCGCCCCTTCAATCGTGTCAATAAAAACGGACAGTGGAGTTTCCATCATATCCCCGCCAGCAATCGGGCCACGGCCAGCACCCCGCCGGCACCTAATCCCGACGCCACCGCACACCCGACGAAGACGCCGACGATCAGCCACTTGCCCACGATCATCTTTTGACCGTACGGACAGCTTTTAATATGCGTCGCGATCACTTCCTTATTCACCCTAAAGGCCACATCCCTGGTCAATAACTTGATCCAGTCTTTGTCCGCTTCGGTTAGCGCCATATCCAATCTCCGTAAATTCTAATATGCAGCCGGGACACGTCCACGCGCCCCGGCTGCCTGCTAAGGAGAATTATGACTTAGCTCAGCGTCGCATGCGCCGCGTGCTGCCAGTACCCGTAGCCCACGTTACGAACAGCCTTGATTCCGTACTGGTGTTTGTCCTCGTCGAACTCGAACTCCGAGCCCTCAGCTTTGGCCTTGATGGTGATCCCTTCCTCAGACTGGCGGATGAAGGGCTTGGCCGCACCGTCGGTCCGGAATACCACGAATTGAGTCGTATAGGACAGCCGCGGATTCGAGGCTATCTTGACGCTGATTCCGTCGTTTGCTATGACCGCATGTAGCGGGTTTGTCGAACCACTGCTGGTCAACGGACTAAAGATGCCAGGAGCCAGGAACTGCCAGAGTATTGGCGAGGTCATAACCAAAAACGACTTGGCGTTACTGTTCATCGGCTCGCCCTGATCATCCTTGTAACCCTGCATGTAGCCAATCACGCCCAGGATCGCCTTCGCGGCCTCAATCGGAGTTGGCGTGGTCGCCGTGCTAACATCCAGTGCTCCGACCTGAGAATTGGTTAAAAGGTTCTTCTGTGTACCACTGTCGCCCTCGGAATGGTCACTGTCGAAGAAATATTGACCGTCATAACACAGACCCGAAGTTGAGCCGGTCCCGTTCGTGATAAGCGTACTCAACAGCTTGCCCCAATGCTCGACCGCCCGCTCAGCTAACTCTGCGATGCGAACCATCACTTGACCGGTTTTGTCCCTGCGGATTTCCTCAACCAGAACCTCCAGAGTCGCCTCAAACTTCTTATTGACGATTGTGATACCGTTCTCACGGAATCCTTTGGCGTTCCTGCCACCAATCCATTCTCGCATCGCAGGCGACATTCCCAGCCACTTGTAAGTCTCCGACGCTTGATCGGACTCGAAAAGCATACTTATCAAGTCGATCCACGATGCGCCCGTGTAACCTTCGAGCTTTTGATAAAACGACCCGATGATCGCCCTTGACCCTAATCCACTTGCACCCATGTCACTATCCTTTCAAATTGGTTTTTGTGTTTCGTACGGGCGCAAAAAAAGCGGCAACAGAGTGATAGGGCACCCTATTGCCGCTTAATTTTGCCTTTGATCCCCACCGCCGGTTGTACAGCCGGGGCGAGACCCGCGTGTTCTTTAATTGTCAATCAGTTGCTATTCCGCTAACCATGTTCCGCGAATACCATCGATCCTGTAGCCGGTTGCACCGCCATAATGAAACTTGAAGTAGTCATTCCGCTGCTGGGTTGCCTTGGTATTCGAGAACTTCTCGCCATCCGCATTCGCCGCCACACCGGACCCGGCAAGAAACAGGTCGTTGCCGTCCGGATCAACGTGGATCTCGACCGTCCCGAACGCCGCCTGATTGACTACGATGAAATCAAGGCCCTCTGCGGTGGCCAGCACCGTAATCGTCTTGGCATCGGTAGAGAGATACAGAACCTTACCCGACTCGGCTGCTGTCAGGGTGAAATCGTTGGTCTTGGTAATCCTCAACCGGCTGCCCCACTCATCCTGCTCGCATGTTCGGAACTCCACTTCCATCTTAGTCGCGGATACATAACGACTAATCACCCCGACATAACTGTTGCCGTCGCCGGCGGCGAAGGTAATCACCGCATCGTCGGACGCATACACCGGTTGATCGACATCGGTTATCACGCCGACCAGCGCAACCACCAGGCGATACCGCCCGGCAAGCAGCGGAATATCCTTCGCCCCCGCTGTAGCGACTAAACTGTTGTCTACCTTCTTAATCGCATGGCCGACGAACTTATCGCCAGCAACAAGAGGCCGACCGTAACCGGCCGCGTTGTCCCCGACCATTGCCCCTTCGTACACGATATCCGATGCAATAATCGGAATCGAATTTTCCGGCCCCACCGTACGGATTACCGCTCTGTCAACTGCTAAAGTTGTCATGTTACTATCCTTTCAAATCTTTGGTTCACAATTTCTCACAAGAGCAAGCCTCACCCCTGCGTCTTATTTTACTTTCGCCGCAGCCGGTTTCTTCTTGACATCCCAGCCTGGACATAGACGGTCAAGCACTTTGCGGGCCGTCGCTGCCCTATCGGTATCACACGCCCCGCCAGCGCGCAGAACATACGACTTGAGCGCCGTCTGTGTCGCCACGTCGTTGTCCGGCAGCACGAACGGAATCATCGGCGGTTGCACCTGCTTCTTTTTTGTCGCCGACAGGTACGCTCGCAAAGCACCGGCCCCGAACGGATCATCGGCACTGAGCATAAACCCCGCGGTCACCGGGTGCGTAACCGGCTGAGCTTTCAACCGTGATTGCAGGTCGGCGTTTTCTTCCTTCAGATCGGCGTTCTCTTTCTTCAGTGCCGTGTTTCCATCCCTCAGTGCCTTATAAGCATCGGTTGTCTCGTTTCCCAGCGACTCTATACGCTGTGTGAGTTCGGCGTTTGCCGCTTTAAGTTCTTTTTCGTTCGCCATAATTATGCTCCGTTATTCGTTGTTTTGTTGTTTTCAGTTCACCGAATCGCTTACTTTGCCAGCTCGCTTACTTTGCCAGCATCCTCACCTTGTCGTCGCGTTCAGCCTTCATGTAAGCCACGTACGCATCGACCCCTTCATCGCCAAATTCTTTTTGCAACTCAGCGGACGCGGCAAACTCAGCCTTCCAGCTTTCCTCGGTGCCCGGCTTTTCCTGTTCCTTTGCCTTGTCATGCGCATCGGACTGGTCCGAAGCCTGGAACTCGGTCCTTGCCGCAGCGTCGGAATCGGCATTCGCAGCGTTCTTTGCCGCCTCAACAGCCACGTCCCTTTCCTCTGTCAGCCGTTTAATCTCGGCCTCCTTGAACGCATCCCGCGATTCGTCGGGGGTCTTGCCCTCGATGAAACACTTTGAAGCAAGCGAAGCATCCGGACATTCTTTTGCAATCGCCGCAAACAGATCCCGCTCCGTCTTTTCGCCCTCGGCCTTGCCCTGACTGAATACCTTTTCAAAAAGTTCGGTATGGTCAGCCTTGAATACGTCAAGGGTCAATTCCGTTTCTTTAGACATGTCTTGTCCTTTCGATAAAAGATTATCAAAAACTTCGGTGGCGCAGTTAGTCAGCGCCCCGAACGTTACTATGCTTCCTTCAAGAATTCGTGTGTTGTATATGGCCGTGCCCGGCCCTTTGAGCGTTCGGCCATTGATTTCGTGAGTATCGTTTTCGCCGACCTGCACAATCTTGGCAACGGACGGGTCGAATCGCAAAGACGCCTCGAACGGGTATCCTTCATCGGCCTGCTCGCGTACTTCTTGGGCGACAACCGAGCTTTTCAAGAACCGCCCCTCTAATACAAACCCGTCTTCCTTGATTGCCTTCGTGCCCACCCCTGCCCTTTGTGATGTATCATGGTCAATAAGTATCGGCGTCCGTTTCTTTGCCAATTTCATTGTCTCAAGGTCAAAAGCCAGATTGCCCCAGTACCAGTGTTTTACTATACTGCCGTCGTATAGCTTGAGCCTGACATTCTGTTTATCGCTATCACCGTCGGCAAAACATTCGACCGACCCGCCAAACCGACAGATCGTTTTGTCCGTTTCGTGTTTTTGCTCGTTTTCGTTCATAGCATCATTCCTTATTTGGCAGCGGCGGGTTTAGTGTCCACCGGCTTTTTCTCCGGCTCTACAATCTGGCCGGTTTCTTTTAGCGTCTTTTCTTCTGCAACCCGTGTCTTTTCGACCTCGGCCCACTCCAGCCCCTGCCTGCTGCAAATGATCGTTCGGTTAGTTGTCCGGTTCTTAATTTGTTGCTCATCCGCCTTGCTCTCTTTGAACGGGTCTACATACGGCCAACGGCGGCATAGTATCTCGACGGCATACTTGTCTTTAACGTCGGTCAGCTTGTTTTTGGCAACCATGTTGTCAATAAACACACGATGCGAATGCCACATGAACGGCTTTACAATATCGTCTTGTTCGACCTGCCATAACTCCCGGACCTCCGTATATGCACCCCGCATATTCATAAAGGTCGCGCCTGAGAAATCGCCCAATACCAACATCAACGGCATACACATCGGACGGAACCCTATAGCCAAATTGCGCTTTACGAACGGATCGAACTGCCCGCCCGGTCTCGTCATGCCTATCCCTTTGGCGTCATCACCATCCGCACCATACATGATTGTGCCCACCTCCATTTTCTCGACCTGATTGCCGTCGGCGTCTTTGCCTGACGGGTGGACGCCCTTGGTGTAAGATGCAGGAATCTCATCGCCATAGGAATCTTTCTTCGAGATGAACATCGTAAAGCAGGCGTTTATCTTGGCGGCAACCAACTCGGCGTCCATGTAATCACATATCTTGTCGATAGTGTCGATGGAGGCTGTCAGGATAGGCTCTCCGCGGCTCTGGCTGAATCGCTCGCTGTTGAACCAGAAGTGAACACGCTCGGCAGCGTACTTACGATAGCTTTTCTGTGCGATATAGCCCCATTTGTTCGGCTTGCCGACATAATACCCGATCACCCGGCCCGTCCGCTTTGAGTAGGCCACGCCGTTTATGATATCGAAGTGACTGGCTGTTTTTGCGCTCTTGCCAAACGGCGTCCCTATTTGGTCGCCCTCGGCAGCCATCAGGCCATTATCCAGAAACGCGGTCAGAAAATCGCCATCCCGTCTGTACGAAAGATACGCCTTCCTCACGTACCGGTTGATGTTGTACCGCCCGGTGATATCCACCGGCCTTTTTATCATATGTTCTTGCCAAAGAGCTTCGGCCTCTGTATTCCAGCCGTCATCGTCGGTTCGGCACTGCACTTTCGGGCCTGAACCCACAACGCCATTTCTCTCGATTTGCAGTATTCCGACTGCTAACGGATTATTCCTGCCCATATCCCGGGCGATTTCCCGTAAATCAGCCAGCCGCTGTGCGGTCAACTGCACATCGCCCGTGCCCGTTTGCGTCTTGCGTTTCTTGCGCGTCCGCGTCCTGTCGATAGCATCGTAAGCAAATCGATATGCTTGTCGCCGAGACGCCGCCCTGGGCGATATCACCGCAATCGGGCCGTCCATCTTTTCAGAGAGCTTTTTCCACTTTTCAGCCAATCGGGCCATAGGCTACATCTCCGCCACGGTCCGCGATATCTGCGAAGCGTTTGCAATCCGGCTTTCAAGACTCCGCTCGCGGGCGTACAGCACTTCTAATCTGCGATAGGTAACTGACCGTCCCTGAATCGAAGTAGACTCCACCGGAATCGCCTCAAGCGTTGCAATCGTCGTCTGTACCCGTGCCAGTTGTGCTGCTAATGTTTCAGCCATACAGGAAAGATTACGTCAGGTATGACCCCCCGGCAAGGAGGTGATTACTACGGAGTAGTAACAAGTTGAAGTTTTTTTATGCCTCTACGCTCTTAAAAAGCGCCCCACAACCGTAGCAAATATGGTATCGAATCGGTCTTTTCGTGCTATAAACGCGACAGTGGTCCGATTTACACTCCGGACAACGTATACTATGGTATCTCACGACCTTGTCTGTCGTCAAGGCGGGCGGCGGATGTTTTCGCTTCTTTCTCCGGCTGTCTACGCCCGGCAGGTTGTCAAGAAATCCACTCAAAGCCGCACCCCCTCCGGTACATCCACCAGCCGCCTGACCTTGCGGACTTTGCGCCGCGGGGCCGGCACGTTCACCTGTTCAATCAACCGAATCCCCAATATCTCAGCAGCCAAACAGCAGCCAGCCACGCAGTCCAGCCAGTGATTGTGCCGGTAGCCCTTGACTTCCTCGTATCGCATCTTCTCGGTATTGTACGCCTCAGCGACTATCTGCTCGGCGAACGCCCGATGCTCAACCGGGTCATCGCCGAATAGCGATAAACTGCCCTCGGCGTCAACGTCGCCGATGACAAAGCCGTCCTGGACGCGGCGCTTCCATTTATTCGAGTCATGGATTATCAGCCACATTCCTTTTTCGGCGATAAACGAATGGTGAAAGCCGGACCCGATCCCCCGGATAGTTTTGGATTTCTTCGGCGTCTTGTACGATCCGGTTCGTCCAGCCCCGCCCTTTGCCGGACGCCATATCCCCGCCGTGACGGATCGGATAAACGCATAGACGGCTGTGTCTTTGTATCCGGCATCCACCAAACCCAAATCCGGCGACTTCATTTCGCCCGTCTCGATCATCGGCCAGTGAGCCTTTTTCCGAAGCACCTCCAGTGCGTCGATAATCGCAAGCTCCGTCTGTTTCTTTTTCTGCTGTGCCGTTACCGACCCGGCAATCGGACTGTGAACCGGATCGACGCCGTAGTCCACGATGTAGCCGATGAATCCCTGCCGCCATGCAACCACAGACCAGTATAGCTTCGTGTCGTGAACGTCAATGAACATCGTTACGCGCTCAGTCCATTCCGGCAATACGCCCCGCTCGTGCTCATTGACCTTGTCGCCGATTATGTGCGGACGTATTTCGGAGACAGACGTTATCTCGTCCGGCGGGTCATTCTGGCATTCGCAAAGAAAATACTCCATCTTCTTGTCGGCGATGATGTTGAAAATATGCTGGATTGCTGAGATTTCTTTTGGTTTTCCGTCCTGCCCCTCAGACCCGATGAACCGCAATCTATTGGCAACTTTGGCCCCGGCGTCCATCGCCTTGCGATTCTTCCTGTAAAACCGCTCGGCCTCGCGACAGTCCAGTTTGCCGGCCCGCTGCTCAGTCTGCCGCGTGTGCATATACTTTTCCCATAACTGGCGATTCGTTGGCTCGGATATCAGCATCTTCATCCGTTCGCCTGCCCACATCGGGAACAACTCTCTGTCGGTAAGTTGGTCAGCTATACATCCCCGCCGGATAATCGTACACACCACACAAATGCCGAATTTTTTGCCCGGACCGCCAAGCCCGCCGACAGCATTGATAAGATTCCGCCTGATGTTCTCGGTCATCGTCGGGCTTTTCGCAGTTTCCTCAGTCTCGAGGTCATTGACCGCAACGAAGTCGGGACGAACACCGGCCCGGACCAAACCCCGAATCGGCTTCTCGGCACCGGATACTTTTATCATTCCCCCAATGGCTGGCGTGTTATTTGGCGTATCCTCCGCGGCGATTGTCGGAAAGATAATCCTCTCGGCGTCCCACTTCCACGACATTCGCTTGCCTGCGAAAGTCATAGACCGTGCTCTCATCGACTGGCCCTGGAGCTCGGCAACCGGCGTGCAATATTCAGGGAAGTCCGCGGCGAATGCCTCACTTGGCTTCTCGAATAGTAACTTAATGTCCTCCAGCGAAACTTTTGCCATCTCTAAATTCGCCTCAATCCACACCGTCCACCGGATATATCCCCAAAGCAACCCCCGTACAACCATCCCCTCCATGATCGTCGTCTTACCCCCACCACGTTCGGCCGCTAACGCCTTCATCCCGCCATGCCTGACCCGTATTTCAATCTCTCGAACATTCTTCTTCTGATTATCGCTAAACGGATCATAGAATATGTGCGGGAAGTACGTCCGCAAAAAGAACTGCGGATATCGCTTGCCCTTGTGCCGGCGTTTCATATCCTGCCGGGAAAAGTCAATCTCGATATTCCGTTCGGCAGCACGCTTCTTGGCCATGAGCTCGGCCTGGGCAACATTCTCATCGTAGCCTTTGCGGGGTTTGGGGCCGGGTTTTTTCTTATGTTTTTCCATGAAAATCCAACTGGGGGTTTTGGTAGATGTCGCCGACGACTACCAATTGCCCGCTTTCGATAGCATCCCTCCAATAGTACAGGTTTTCCGCTGGATATCCCCCTAAACAGAACACGCCATCAACATACTGAATTCGATACCGACATGGGACCGTGCCGTCCAATAATACGATACTGTCTTCCCATATCCGAACACCATTTATGTCCTTCTTGCCAGTGTCTTCTACGACAGGCCACCTTTCCTGTCTTGTTTCGGATGCACTGTGTATTGAGTATGGAAGCCCGTTAAAAGAGCCGACCCAAAACGCTCGCCTCCAACATTTATTCTGCTCGTCCCACGCTTTGAACCTTCTTGCTCTGCTCATTTTGGCACACGTCGAATAGTTCATCCCCGCGGGGAAGTGGTGTGTCTCACGCGGCGGCTTCACCGGCGGCATAGGTGGAGGGTCCCCCACCTCCGGTAACGCCGGCGGACGCCCCTGGCGTTTCGAGCAGCCCCTCACTTTACGGCGACCACGCCGCATCTCCAAGCAGTCGGCGACGATAGAACTCACGACATACACCACAATTCCAACCATCGCCAAAAGTAGGAGCATCATTGTTATTCGGGCAAAGACACGACCAAACATCTCTACATAATCAGTCATCATTCATCCTTTCGTCTTCGGAACCAGCCGATTAAAGACAACCCGCACCTGTTTATCCACCGCGCAATCCCGGCACGCCGCCCAGAGCAAGGTTAATTCAAGATGATTGTGGAGCAGCCGTTCGATCTGTTTGTTGGCTGCGTCCCGGTCCGCCTTCACCGCACGGATAATGGCGTTGGCACTTTCAAGTGCCTGCTCATCCTGCTTACGCCCGGCCCGGTAAGACTTCCCTGTCATTATGATCAATCCAAATACCGGCATTACGCACTCCTTTGCAATATCTAAATAACTAACTAACTA
>SDBU01004594.1_pt1 | contig 16900 bp, 15 predicted proteins | sample 2277071 | NCBI WGS metagenome assembly SDBU01 (sample SAMN10397929, study PRJNA504765) | marine sediment metagenome | isolation source: marine sediment core GS08_GC12, 126 cmbsf | place: Arctic Ocean: Gakkel Ridge, Loki's castle | collected 2008 | reverse complement strand
CCACAGGCCTGGGGTCGTAACGCGTGGTCATAGATGAAGCATCATCGGACATGCTGAAGTAACTCCAGTTCTGAGTTCAGAGAGGGCCGGCTCAAGTTTCAGGTGGCCGGTGTTCGGTTCTTGGTGTTCAGCGTTCTATGTGCTTCAAAGGCCGGCCGACGTCTATCGCCAGCCGGCCTTGCAGGCCGCGACCTCGCCGGCTTTGTCTTCGTCTTTCGAGAGCTTGAAGACGGCGCTGTCCACGAGCGCTTCCCAACTCGCCTGGATGAGGTTCTCGGACACGCCGACGGTGCCCCAGATCGACTCCGTGTCGCGCGACTCGATGACGACCCTCACGCGCGCGGCGGTGGCGGCCCTGGGGTTGATGACCCGGACCTTGTAGTCGGTCAGGTGCATCTCCTTGAGGTTCGGGTAAAAGCGATCCAGCGCCTTGCGCAGCGCGCCGTCCAGGGCGTTCACCGGGCCGTCGCCCTCGCTGGCACAGATCTCCTCTTCGCCGCCGACACGAATCTTTATGGTGGCCTCAGTGACGAGGACGCCCTCGCGGCCGCGCTTCTCCACAATCACCCGAAACCCGGCCAGGTCGAAGAACTTCTTTTCCCGCCCGAGCATGCGCTTGACCAGGAGGGCGAAAGAGGCCTCCGCGGCCTCGAACTGGTAGCCTATGCTCTCGAGGCGCTGCAGTTCGCGGAGCGCCCGGCGCATCAGATCCGGGTCGTTCGTGAGCTGGTATTTTTCGAACTTCTCCAGCATGACCGCTGAGCCGGACAGCTCGCTGAGAAGGACGCGGCGCTCGTTGCCCACGTCGCTCGGGCGGATGTGTTCGTACGTGACCGGGTTCTTTCTCACTGCGTCCACGTGCAGACCGCCTTTATGCGTGAAGGCGCGAAACCCGACGAACGGCTGGGCGTCGTCCGGCGGCACGTTGGCGATCTCGGAGACGAACCGCGACACCTCGGTCAGGTGCTTCAGATTCCCCTCCGGCAGGCAGCGGCGCTTGAGCTTGAACTGGATGTTCGGGATAACCTGGCACAGGTCGGCGTTGCCGCTCCGCTCGCCGAGGCCATTGATCGTGCCCTGAACATGGGTCGCGCCGGCCTGCACCGCGGCCACGCTGTTGGCCACGGCCGTGCCCGAGTCGTTGTGGCCGTGGAAGCCCACCACTCCGCCGATCTCCTCGACCACGCGAACCGTGGCGGCGGACACGTCGGACGGCAGGGAGCCGCCGTTTGTGTCGCAGAGGACGAGAGCGTCCGCCCCGCTCTCCCTGGCCGCGCGCAGCGTGCTCATGGCATACTCGGGATCTTCCCTGAACCCATCGAAGAAGTGCTCCGCGTCGTAGATGACCTCCAGACCCTTCGACTTCAGATATCGGACGCTGTCGGCGATCATGGCGACGTTTTCCTCGGGCGACGTGCGGAGGACGTCGCGCACATGGAGCCCCCAGCTCTTCCCCACCACGGCCACGGCCGTGGTCTTTGCCGCCAGAAGCGCGGCCATGCCGGCATCCTGCTCTACGGCCGCGTCAGCCCGGCGCGTTGAACCGAACGCCACAATTCGCGAAGCACGCAGTGCGGCCCGCCCTATCTCCTTGAAGAAGGCCATGTCCTTCTCGTTGCTGAGAGGATAGCCTCCCTCGATGTAGTCAACTCCCAACTCGTCGAGCTTGTGGGCGATTCGGACCTTGTCCTCCAGGGAGAAGCTGATTCCCTCGCACTGGGCCCCGTCGCGCAGAGTGGCATCGTAAAGCGTAACGTCAAACATAGCTGCGACCGTCCCTCATTCACAAATAACGGCGTGCATTCAAAGGAAAGGTATCAGCCTGCCCGCAACGTGTCAAGCGCCGCTTGCTCTGTTCGCCATTCCTGTTGGCCGCCGTGGTAGGGACGCACGGCCACGCCTTCGTGGGCCAGCTGGCGGACTACGGCGCGCAGGCGTGCGCCCCTACATCTTGGACCAACAGAAAGGATGCACTGCCAGCGCCGCTTGCGCGGCTTTCAGGTCACTGATATACTTTTTCTTGTGGCGAGGAGCCGTTCGATTCCGCACGCGGCTCCGAGTACGTCGAGGGGCCAGTGTAGCTCAACGGTAGAGCACCGCTTTCGTAAAGCGGATGTTGTGGGTTCGATTCCCACCGCTGGCTCCACTAACCTCAAGCAATCTCACCGCAAACGGCACAAAGCACACGAAGAACGGCATTCGCCGGATTCCCTGCCGGTCAGACACGAATTGAGGCCGCGGCAGCCATTACGGCGGAGGGCGCACGGACTTCGGCGAGCTCAGTCGAGCCGCCGTGCGCCCCTACAAGTCTCCGCTAGTCCCGACTGACGAAGTACACGGCCGCGCCCTGTTCATCCTTCCGCATTCATCCTTCAGCCTTTTGCGTTAGTCGCGGGGGCGGATCTCATGCGGCCGAAGAACGGGCGTGTCTGCCATCGAGCCCACGCAATAGGCAGTGAACTGGCTACCCGGGGTGGATTCGAACCACCATCAGGAGGTCCAAAACCTCCTGTGTTACCCTTACACCACCGGGTAGCGTTCCCAACGAAGCAAGGAATGCAGAATACTGAATTGTGAACGAAACCACAGCAACCCTTCCGCTGCCTGATCAATATAACCGCCGGCCCGGGAATCGTCAACGATCGAACCGCAGACAGCGCGAACGAGCCCAGATTGCCGCCGGCCTGGTGTCGTGTCCCGGAGATAGGTTCACTAAGTCTCGGCGTCATCCTGAGCCCTTCGACTTCGCTCAGGACAGGCTCCGCCAAGGATCTTTTCTTGCGCTAACCGCTTGTCCCGCAAAAAATTCTTCGTCCGCCAACTGGCGGACTCAGAATGACCAGCGCCTGTAGACTTCGCATAGTTAGTTGCGGGACATAACATTATTGATCAGTACTTTGGCAAAAATCATGCAACATGACGGAATGGTGGTCGCCACTGTAAGCCTTTCAGTCCTCTCCGGTGCGCCCATTCCATGGCCGCCTCCTGCGTCAGGTTTTCGATCCAGGCCGTCAGTTGACCGATGCTGCGACGCCGCTGGGTGCGTTCGGTCATTTGCAATATCGCATGGGCGCAGACTACCAGGGCCCAGTGTCTTTGGATCCCCTCCGCCTTGCGCATCTGATATTCGCCGAGCCCGAGATGTTGCTTGGTGTCCTTGAAAAAGTTCTCGATCTGCTGCCGATTCCCATAGGCGGCCAACACCGTCCGCGGCGTCCAGTCCAGACGGTTTGTGACGATCCACTTCATCGCGCGCCTCCTCAGGCGCTGGCCCTCACGCCTGAGTTCGATATAGAACACCACTTGCACAGGCCCGACCTTCGGCATATCGACTACGCGGGACGAGACGGCATATGTCCGCCGCCTGATTCGAACGCGCCTCAGCTCTTTGAGCTGGAGCCGCTTGGCCGGCCGGCTCACGCGCATCCGTCGCCCCGCGCAGCGCACCACACGATTCCCCTTCGAGCCGAACACCCAATCGAAACCGCGTCCACGAATCGCCCTCACCAGCCGGACACAGAAATACCACGCATCGCCCAACACGCACACCCTGCGCCCCGCCGGCGGATCAAACTCCTCAATCATCGCCCTGGCGATATCTATCTTCGACCGAAATTCCTCTCGCCCGCGAAAGCACACCGCCCAGGGACGGTACATCTCCAAGCTCCAACAGAACGACATCCTCGCCACACTCACCAGCGCCGCCACCACGGCATGTCCCCACATCCGACGATTGTGCGTCGAAGAATGCTGATAGCTCGCCCCTTCCATCTTGGGACCGTACGGCTTCGCGATCAAGCTGTCGTCCAGGGAGAGGTAGATTCGAGCTCGCCTCCAGGAAGCCGCTCGCCTCCAAAGGAGCGCCCTCACCCGTCCAACCAAGATCCGCCACGCCTAAGGGGAGACCGTAAGGAAATGATTCAAGCTCGCCTGATCGGGCGCATCGGGGTAGAGGGCCGTGATATCCTGAACGTTCCGACCCTCCCTGCCCACGATCAGCCCCAGGACGTAGCGTTGAAAGTGCCCACACTGCGCCGCCGAAAAGCAATCGCGAAACGGTCTCCACACCCGCCGCAGCACTCGCGGCATCGCCACAACGCGCATCTTTCGACCCTCCTCCCTCTGGTGTGGGTGTGGAGATCGTGGGAGCGAGGATCGAAGCCCGCTTTTCCTCGAACTTATGGATGCTATTGTACGGCCTCAGAATGACAGTTCAACATCTCCTCAACGGCATAATTGCCAAAGTACTGATCAATAGAAGCGGCGGACCACTGCCACATAACCAATAGCATCAAGGAGGGCATGCAAATTGTCTGTTCTCCGGCCGGACCAGAGAGTGGGTAAATGGTGGCCGATCCGCTGGTCAAGCAGCTGCCGCTCATGTCAGACCGCTTGAACATGAAGGGCGGGAAGGCACGCGAAACAAAGAATTGATCTCGGACGTCGGGGAGGCTGATTTTGATCAGCGCGTGGTGGCCGCGTCTGCGGGCGCAAGATGGTGGCGGTAAGGCCAGCGTCATACGCTCAGTTCCCTGTTGCCGGCCTATCCTGTAGCGCTCCCCTGACGCTTCTGGGTAAGCGTGTGGTACGAGTGCCACTTGGCAGTTCGTTCGCCAGACGCGCACGGTTGATTCGCGGGTGACGCGGTGCTATCCTCGTTTTGTACGATGACCTTGCCGATTGAGGAATTCTCGAAAGTCATTCTGGACATCGTCGCTGACGATGTGTTCACTGTTGACCGCGACTGGAGAATCACCTCCTACAACGGGGCGGCGGAGCGCATTACCGGCATCCCGAGCGCCGAGGCGATTGGGAAACCGTGCTGCGAAGTGCTTCGCGCGAGCATCTGCGAGTCCGACTGCGCCCTCAAGCAGACCATAGATACCGGCCGTCCGATCGTGAACCGGGCCATCCACATTGTCAACACGGAGGGCGAGCGAGTCCCAATAAGTATCTCCACAGCCCTGCTTAAGGATGAAAAGGGAAGGGTGATAGGCGGCGTGGAGACCTTTCGTGACCTCAGCGTGGTCGAGGAGCTGCGCAAGGAGCTTACCGGACAGCGCGGCTTCGCCGACATCATCGGCAAGAGCCATGCGATGCGCCAGATGTTCGACATGGTGCCGGCGATTGCAGAAAGCGACAGCAGCGCGCTCATCAAAGGGGAAAGCGGTACAGGCAAGGAGCTGGTCGCACGGGCAATTCACGACCTGAGTGCACGCCGCGACAAATTGCTGGTGACAGTGAATTGCGGCGCGCTGCCGGACACCTTGCTCGCATCCGAGTTGTTCGGCTATGTCGCTGGAGCCTTCACCGACGCGAAGAAGGACAAACCGGGCAGATTCGCACGAGCAGAGGGTGGTACCATTTTTCTGGATGAGATTGGCGACGTCTCGCCCGCGCTCCAGGTTCAATTGCTGCGAGTGCTTCAGGAGAAGGAATATGAGCCTTTGGGCGCTACCAGCCCGGTGACGGCCGATGTGCGTGTCGTCGCGGCCACGAACAAGCAGCTCGACAAACTCGTCAGGGCGGGTAAGTTCAGGGAAGACCTCTATTACCGCGTCCATGTGGTGACGATTCAGCTGCCGACGCTCAGAGAAAGGCGGGAGGATATTCCGCTCCTCGTGGATCACTTCATCGCACGATTCGACCGCTTGCGCGGCAAGGATATCGCCGGAGTTTCGGACGAGGTGATGGAGATATTCATGCGACACAAGTTCCCAGGAAACGTGCGTGAACTGGAGAACATCATCGAGCATGCCTTCGTGCTCTGCAAGGGAGCGCTGATCGGCCCTGAGCATCTACCCCAAGAGCTGCGACCTGCCGGCCCGGCTGTGCCACTGGGGAGGGGTACCAGTCTGTCCGAGGTGGAGAAGCGCCATATCATTGAGGTGTTGGAACGTCAGGGGGGCAATCGGGCCGCTGCCGCCAAGGAACTGGGTATCCACACGACCACACTGTGGCGCAAGCTCAAGAAGCTGGCCATCGTTGCCGGCGTCGGACGGCGGCACAGGAGCAGACGACCATAGCATTGCATATTGCAATGTGCGTTCGGTCCAGCATTTCAATATGCATCCTTTCCGGCCTTCCCGACCTTTCACACGATTGAGCATCGCAATCAGTAACGCTCACTCATCCAATCACTTATAACACGATACAAGCGCTAGCCCAAGTTCGCCAGTTGTTGTTGTAAGTTCTTTGGCTTCAATGGAAATTCCGAAAAGTCTTCACTACATTTTGATCATTCTTGTTTGTGAAGGCAAGTGCAGACCCAACCGATCAAGCAGGATCGCCTGGTGATCGGTCGGACGTGTGACGCACCGCTTGCGGATAATCGGGCCCTGGCGCGTGGGCATTACCACGTCTACCACCTTGATCTTCGACAGTTCTTCAAAGACCCGCCTCGCTTCGTTGCCAAGACCTCCTGCCTTGCAAAGTTGGCTCAGTGTTTTCCATAGTACATACGCAAGAAAACACACGAGTATGTGCGCCAGGACACGCTCTTCTTTCTGATGCCAGATCGGGCGTATGCGCAGGTCGCTTTTCTGGATGCGGAAGGCGGCTTCGGCTTCGGTGAGTTGGATGTACGCTTGCCAAAGGTCTTCGGCGCTCCAGTCGTTGACATTGCTGCGCAGAAGATAACATCCTTCGCTCAGGTCGGCCCAGTCGCGCCAGGCGTCTACTTTGTTCCAGATCAATTTTGCCCGACCATCGTGGCCTTCAATGACGTCTGTCTCAAAGAGGCCGGCGGCAACAGCGGATGAAGGAAGCACGAAGCGCAACTGGGTGGAACACGTCGGGTGAGCCGGCATCGGCTAACAGGCCCTTGAAGAAGTGTGGCTTCGCCGCCACGTTCGATTCGCCTAGGCGAACTCACGGCCCTGAGCCTGTCGAAGGGCCCGGCGGCGGAACCGCAATGTGATTTCGAAGCACATCCTCGAGGACGGGTCCCACCAGGAAAGTTGGCCAGGCCCTGATTTGCAGTGGCACATCTTTGACGTCAACCACGGGATAGACGTGGACGTCGACGTGGGCTGGGACAGGAAGCACCCGTATTTTCGGGTACTTCCACTACTTCTCCGGCCCGCTCTGAGTCGCTGAAGACTCGGCAGTCCGGACGCACGCACGTAGCGCCGGTCGGCGACTTTCGCCGACCGGTGCCTGTTTTTATGTGCCGAGCGTGAGCTGTGAAGGTCATCACCCACGCCCATGACTCCTCGAAGTGGTGCGGACGTGGCCTTGCGAGATTTGCGGAAGTAATGGATCGCTGGACGCGTCGGCCGTGTGCGGCCGACTACATTCAACGGGCAATTGCCATCGCCCAAATGGCAATTGAACATTGCCCGTTGGTCATTGGCAGTTAAGATGTAGGTCGGGTGCGCCCGCCTGAGGCGGGCAAGCTCCCGCGACACATTCAGTCTTCCTTTCGTTATGCGGATCTCAACAATTCCCATGACCGTGTACGGCGCGTTCGGCGAAGTGATGCGGAAGCCCGAGAGGTCGTGCCCCGCACGGAGGGCCCCCTGAGACAGCGGCTTCCCGGCACGGGAACTGCCTCCGCCTGCGGTGGACTTGAACTCGGCCGAGCCGTTCGACTCCGCTCACGGCCTCTTCGAGCCTGAGCCTCAGAGCCGAAGGCCCGACCGCCACATGCCATAACTTCCATGGGGCTGGTCGTCACCCTCGAAAGTAATGCGACAGAATTTCTGCGGGCACTGCTCGTTGTGGTGGAAGACCATTTGGCTGCGCTGCAATGCCGGCGCATCAAGCTGGACAACGATTCATGTTGCGATGGAAGAGGGCCATGAGACGCGCGGGTGCGCACGCGTTGAAGCCAAAGCCGGCCCTTGGTCGACCGTGTAAGGTGACCGCCCGTCCCAAACAGCGCCTGGTCGGCTATCTGCTCCAAGGCGTCGTGGCGCATGGATATCCTACGGAATTGTGGACGACTCAACGCATTGCGGAACTCACCGCGCGCCGCTTCGGCGTTCAGTACCGTCGCGATCATGTCGGGCGATTGCTTCATCACTTGGGTTGGAGCCACTACAAACCCGAACGCTGGGCCATTGAGCGCAACGAGGCGCTGATCGCCGAGTGGAAACGGACCGTGTGGCATCGAGTAAGAAATACTCCGCACGGCCGGCGGCCCATATCGTGTTCGTCGACGGATCAGGCTTCCTGTTGATTCCGCCCGTGCGCAACAGCTGGTGCCCGCGCGGCCTTCCTCCTTCGGTCGCATTCAAAATGGCTGGCGAACCACGCTAATGACCGCAGATCGTAGGCTCTTTATCAGCATGTATTCGCGCCATTCGCGGGTTCACTCTTCAGGACATCTTGTTCTTTTCGAAGATGCTGTGGGCCTGCAACGCACAGAATGCCAATAAGTACAAGAAATATCTGTGCAAGCGTTCTTTGCGTCCCCAGCGTTCTTCGCGGTGAACGCTTCCCTTTTGTTATACAAAGTTCAATGCAGTACTTTGGCAATTCACAGCGGGATTATGATTAAACTCTGGAACGTTCGGGATCAATTCGGCGCAGAAGAGGCGGAGAGCTGTTCCACTGAAACAACCAGGACTACGTGCGCGTGCCACCGGAGAAGTGTTACGCGGCGCTGCTGAAACGCCCCAGGAGGGGCGTCCCGGCGTTCATCTCGGGCTTGCGACGCGACGCGCAAACTGTTACCGTCGAGTCTGAGCTGAACAAGCTCGGCCTGCGCGGCAAAAAGCTCGACGTGTTCAACGCACTGAGTGACGAACCCGTCGCTATGAGCCGAGACGGCAAGCTCTCCGTACCCCTTGGCTCTGAGGAGTGGGTCTATGTGTGGCTCCGGCCGAGCGCAACACAATGAGCGCATTACGGTCCTTTTCATGAAGGGAGGGTGAAGTTATGTTGCGGGCAATGTTAGGGAGATCGTGCCTGGCGTTCTTGGGAGCCTCAATTCTGTGTGCGACCGTTCTGGCGGGAGCAGGAGGAGAGGAAAGCGGCGAGAGGAAAAGTAGCGAAGCCTGGGCCAACCTGCCCCTGCCCAGGATCGGCGTACGCGAGGAGGATCATGCGCCGTTTTCCGGAAAGGGGATAGCTACGTACATCTGGATACAGATGCCGCAGATACCGCTTCAATGGGGTACGGTACACAACGTGTTCGACATAAACTACGAAGAGCCTTGGGGCCAGGAACTTCTTGGGTCTCGCGTGCTTGAAGGAGGGGTTTTTGAAGTGCGCCATCGCCTCACAAGCCAACCGCATTTGATTCTTGTGAGCGAACTGACCCCCGGACCCGGCAAGGTGAAGATCGTGGTGCGGCCTGAACTCGACCCCGCGATGGGCGCCGACAAACAGCTCCCGGAGGACCTGCCCCGACTGAACATGTGTGTCTCGCTCAAGCGGGCCAGGGGTTGCTTCGACTTTTATCCTGATCAGTTTCCGGAGATCATCGGCCGGTGTTTCATCTTCACCGAAAAAGGACGGACTTTTCTCGACAGTATCCCCCGCGGAAAAATTGACAAGAGATATGGAGCATCGGACGATGACCCACGGAACAACCCTCCCTGGATTGCACGGTACCGTTCCGGGAGTTTCACCGTTCCGATCATCGGGGTGGTCTCGCGAGACAGGCAACACCTGATCGCCCTTGCGAGCTACACATCAAACGCGGTGGCCCAGGCGTGGGCGCCGTGCATACATAACTTTTCTGAATGGGCGCCGAAAGACGCGCCGCCTGCGGAGCGGCGATGGCGCATGAATGTCTACATCATGCCCAATGATCCGGATATGCTCCTGGAGAGGGTGGCCAAGGACATGCCGGATGCTTTCAAACTCCAGGAGAAACGCGTTTCGCCGGAGGGTTAGCGAGAGTGACGACGCTGTGAGACGTCGTTGAAGAGACGGTTTCGTTCCAAAACCTCAACGAAGGAGTAGCGACGTGTTCGACATCGAAGTCCAGGCCATTCACAGCGGCTATGATCGGAAGACCTGCTGGACGCATGCTCGGCCAGGGGCGATTCCCGGCGATCCGCCGATTGTGGTCGTCACGATGCAGAAGCTGCGCCTCACCGGATCCGACGTGTTCTACGAGATCAACGACCTGCGCACGGACGACGGCGGAAAGGCGTGGGTCGGTCCCACGCCTCACAAGGATACGCTCGGCCGGCGCCCGATCGAAGGGGGAATGGAGGAAGGGGTCTGCGATGCCTGGCCGCAGTGGCACGAGAAGACCGGCGTACTGCTCGCCACCGGGCACACGGTCACATATCTGAACGACGATCACCCGTCTCAGCTCGTGTCGAGCACCACAGGATACAGCGTGTACTTCCCCGAGAGCCGGACCTGGATGCCCTGGGCCAGGCTGAAGATGCCCGACGACCCGCAGAAATTCTTCATGTCGGGCGCCGGCTGTACCCAGAGGGTTGATCTGCCGAACGGCGACATCCTGCTCCCCGCGTACTTCAGACTCACCAAGACGGCCGAGGATCATTTCCACTTCCAGGGCGTCGCCACGGTGCTCCGGTGCAGCTTTGACGGAGAGACGTTGCGCTATGTTGAGCATGGAACCGAGCTGACCGTGCCCACAGGAAGAGGGTTCGCCGAGCCCTCTCTGGCGCATGCCGAGGGACGTTACTTCCTTACTCTTCGCGCTGACCATGCGGGGTACGTGACGTGCGGCCAGGACGGGCTGCATTTTGACGAGCCCCGCCTGTGGACGTTCGACGACGGAAGTGATCTGGGCAGCTATAACACCCAGCAGCATTGGGTAACGCACGGGGATGACCTGTACCTCGTCTACACCCGTCGGGGCGCGAACAACGACCACGTAATGAGGCATCGCGCGCCGCTCTTCGCAGCCCAGGTCGACAAGGACCGGCTCTGCGTGATTCGCGAAACCGAACGGATCTTAGTGCCTGAGCGCGGCGCACGGCTGGGCAACTTCGGGGTTACGCAAGTGAACGAGAATGAGTCCTGGGTGGTCGTGTCGGAATGGATGCAGACCACGGAGCCCGACCCCTACGACTCGCGTGTGTGCGAGAAGTACGGAAGCGACAACAGCGTGTTCTTGGCGAAGATGCGCTTCTGAACCGGCCCCGCGGCGCCGGCAAAGTTAGAGAGACTGCTCGGCCGGCGGCTCCCGCCTCCGGCGCCCGGCCGGCCTCATGGAGCCAAAGACAGGCAGGGACGCCGTCGCCGAAAAGCCCCGCAAGGTAACAAGAGGGCGACTGTGGGGCTCATGTAGGGGAGGATCTATTCTGCATGCGGTTGCACGCGGCTGTGACTTCAGGATCGTCGTACGGTCTTGACGGCAACCTCGCCTGCCGCTCGTATTCGACGGCCTTTTCCTTGTCCTTGTAGACGCGAAAGCAGCAATGCGGCTCTGAGCGGGAGTGCACGTCCAATACGGCAAACAAGCCCGCAGCTTCCACGGCCGGCTCGATCCACCCCATGCAGTGATCGCAGTAGAGCTCGCACGGTTCCGCGTCGTTGTCGAGGACTTTGCCGAGGCTCGGGCACGCGTTCATTCGGAATTCAAAGTAGTCATTTGTTAGAACGAGTTCTGCTTCGCAGTTCTCCTCTCGCCTGATGCGATCCCAGTAGTCGTAGCACGCCTTGAGCCCTCCGTTCCGGAAGTGCTGGGTGAGTTCCCTGCTTTGGAGGCGGCCGAGTTCGCGCCAGTAGTCCTTGAGATGCTCTTCGCCGCGTTCGCCCAGCGCCTTGAAGACCTCGTTGTAGAAACGAACAAAATGGTCGCTTGGAATCATGGGTTCATCCTCCGGATGGCCTGGACGCACTTGCCGTCTCCTTTGACGTCCGTGCTCACTTCAAAAGGCGTGCCCTCTGCGAGCGCCTCATTGAGGACGACCGTACTCCTGCAGAACTGTGGATCGATTTGCAGTCCCTTTTTCTTGAGGTAAGCGATGGCGGGACAGCGATGCACAATGAACCTTATTTCATCGTCGCTTCGCTCGACGGAGTATTCCCCGCGCTCTCGGTCGAAGAAATAGCGCCAGTGCTCCAGCAGGTGTTCAGGGTCGCCGCGTTTCAGATCGTCGTGTATGGCGCGATATACGTTTGCGGCCGTGCGGCGGAGAACGGCGTCAACGAACTCCTGTCCGTACTTTTCGCGCAGATACGTGAGCGTGCCGTTGATAGTGCGGTGGAAGTCCATGTGGACCTCGCCCGTTTCCTTGTAACGCATCATGAGCCTCCAGTGACACAGCCTTTGTCACACGATTCCATTGCGCCGGTTGTCTATTGCGATTGCACTGTCCGCTGAGTCGCCTGCTGCGACGTTCCTCACATGGATGAGAGTGTGCAACTCGTGGCTGATCCGGGGCAAGCAGAACCTCCTGTGGCTAGCAGGCGGTTGAAGAAGTGCATAGTGGGCGGAAATCCGAACTTCCCGCCGATCGTAGGGGCGCACGGCCGTGCGCCCGTACTCGCTAAAAAGGTCATTCTGAGTCCGCCAGTTGGCGGACGAAGAATCTTTACCTGACAGAACCCTCAATAGTATCAGTTCCGCGAAAGATAATTCGCTTCACTCAGCATGACGGAAGGTGCGCTTTGTAGCAGCCTGCTGCCCGTGCTCCGTGTTGCCATTCGCAATGTCCCACGCGTTTGGGATCAGGATCTATCGTATATGTCCGGAATGACGAACTGCAAGTCGAGAGACGTCAGCAGTTCCTTCGATGGAACGCCATCAGCGGCGTATCCGGCTAACTCAAGGTATTCCGTGATCTGGGTCTCTTGATCCACTGTGATGCCCTTGGTCGGGCCTGCAGGCTGAGGCGGAACGCCCACAATGCGCTCAGGGAGCTTGAGATCGATATTCCTGATGCCTTCGCGGATATTGAAGGCGATTCGCAGGGCTCCGATCCGATCGCCGATTCTTATCAGGTCTTTGTTTGTCAGAGGTATCCCCATGACGGCTGAGAGGGCATCCGGCAACTGCTCACCCTTCGAGCACACCCAGCCAAACTGGCACTGTCCCGCCGCGTTGACGACATGGTTCAGGCTGCTCAGGACTCGCTGCGCAGAGGCCTTCCCTGCATAGGTATACTTGTCCTCATAGTCATCGAAAGGCAGCCCCTGCGGGAGGTACGACGCTTCCTTGAACCACGCCCCGCCTTGCGTATGGCGACCCGGTGACGCGTCCATCCTGAGACTCGTCGACAGTCCTGGATAGCAGCGTGGATCGTGCATGGCGATTTCCTCGCCGGCGATGTGAATCGCAAGCGCTTCCGCGCCCTTGCCGATGTCCTCGGCAGCCATTGCCGCTCCCTTGGCAAGCACCTTGCCAATCCCCTCTGCCTTTGCGATGCTGTCCGTAACTGCGACGATGGCCTCGTGATTTCCCCACTTGAGCTCCAGACCGCCGGTCTGTTCCTGGGTGATGATGCCCCGCTCGTAGCATTCGATTGCAAACGCCACTGTGGCGCCAGTGCTGATCGTGTCCATTCCGGCCTCGTTGCAGATCTTGTTGAGCTTAATGATCGATTCGACGTTGTCGTTGCCACACATGCTGCCGAACGCCGCGAGTGTTTCATACTCCGGCTTGTGCCCTTCAGTAGCATATACGCCTTCCTTAACCCTTACGTGACCTCCGCATCCAATCGGACAATGCCAGCAGCCGTACTTCTTATCCTGATAGCCAATCACGTTATCGTCAGAGATCTTGTCGGGATTTGCGAAATCCTCGACGTTTCCACACCAGTTCTTGACCGGACTGTCTCCAAGAGAAATGGCAGCGGATGTGATGCCGGCGGTGCCATGCGCATTCAGGACGTCGAATAAGGCGCTGTTCTCCCGCATGTACTTGATGTTCTCTTGACGAATGGCCCTCAGTGTTTCCTTGTCAGTGACTGGAACTTCGCGAGTCCCTCGGCAGAGGAGGGCTTTCAGCCTTTTGGCGCCCATGACTGCGCCGAGACCCGAGCGGCCTGCGGCCCGGCCTTCATCGTTCATGACACAGGCAAGCATGGACTGCATTTCCCCAGCCGGTCCGATCGAAGCGATCGCCGCATCGTTGCCGTGCTTCTCTTTCAACTGCGACTCCAACTCCGACGTCGGCATACTCTTTCCCCAGTAGGCCTCAGCACTCAGCAGTTCAGCCTTGCCTTCCTCGAGCAATAGATAAACGGGTCTCTCAGAAATCCCCGTGAAGAACACGCCGTCGAATCCCGCCTGCTTCATCATGGGTCCCAAGTTCCCGCCGCAATTGGCGTCTCCCCACGTTCGAGTCTTGGGCGATTTGCCCACCACGACAAATCGGTTCCCCGTGATCGCTGCCGTGCCGGTCAGCGGGCCGGTAAGGATGCCCAGAATCGCCTCCGAGCCCAATGGATCTACGGATGGCTTCTGTCGGGTGTAAAGCACGTGTGCACCCAAGCCATATCCGCCGACATACTGCTTGAGGATCTCGTCCGAGAAACACTCTTCTTCTATTGTTCCAGTGGCGAGATCCACAAAGATCCACTTTCCCATGTATCCGCCCAGTGTCATTCGAAGCCCTCCTTTGAGAATGCTCCGCTCGTCCGGTATTCGTGCTATTGGCTTTCGCACAACTAAAGGAAAGGTCACTGTCGGTCGAAGCGGCCGACCTACAAGTTTGTCACGCTATTCAAAGGGTCCATGTAGGTCGGGCGCTCACGCCCGACGGGTGCAAGGACCTTCAAGCTGTTTCCTCCCTCTTTGTTCACGCAAAGCGCTTGCGATCTCGCCAAACACCTCGTTGATGGCCTCGCTATGTTGGGGCGCAATCTCGACTTCACACGTTATGGCCAATGGCAATAGACAACTCGCCGTCCCAGCGACTTCGTCTCCGGCCGAGCAGAGTGATGCCGCCGGGAATTGTAATCCTGAGTCGGCGGCCCTGTTTCCTACACACTCTGAACGGACGCTGTGATCCGAAGGATTTCAGATATCCAATAGATGAACTCGCCTGTGGCATCCCACGTGCCGTACCATGGAGAATCCGGAACGTCCCTGCTCCAGTGGCCCTCAGGCTTTTGGATACTGATAAGCCAATCCAAATACTCAAGTGCCGCTTGCTTGTACGTATCGTTTCCCGTTGCTCTATAGAGCAACGAAGCCGTATAGCCGACCTTTCCGCTCCCAAAGACTCGCAGAGAATCGCTGCATTGAGAAAGAAACTCGAAGATCTTCATTGCGCAGCCGAGATACCGCTTTCGGTCCGTGAGTTCATACACATGACAAAGCAATGCAGCCCCAATCGCAGGACACCAATACAGCTGGTCCGTCTTGTCGCGATGAAGATGAAAGAACAGCGCCTCATCCTGAGGAAAGTCCGTTATGACACGCCCGGTCTCGTCCAGCCTGAAATAGAACACGGGATCATCCTGAGGATGCTGGTCAACGACGCTGCACATCGCGTCGGCGGCTCTACAGGCTTCGAACAATCGACCAGCGTGCAGACATGCAATCGCCGCATTCGGAGTCCCCGTGCGGAACTGTCCTGTGCTGGGGCTCTGTCGTTTGAGAATGAATCGCACGGCCCGATCGGCGAGTCTGAAGAAGCCGGCCTTCTGAGCACCCATCGCGATCCATGAGTTGATGTAAAGGTCCAGGTACTCGTTCCAGGGACCCAGGACCTTTCGCTCCGGGAAGGAGAAGTCCCCGTCAGGCTTAAGCAGCTTCTTCTCGATCCAGTTGAGCAGCTTGGCGGCTTCGACGTACCTGCCCATTGACATGAAGGCCAGGGGCCACTTGTAGAAAGAATCGAGACAATCCACCTCCATTGGGATAGAGCCGTTGGGGTCTTGCTTTTCCAGACACCATTCGACCGCACGTTCCGCTGCTTGATGATATTTGTCGGCAGACATCACAAGCCCTCCTTTCCTCTATATCTCTTTCACTGAGATCCTTGCCGTTCTTGCACAACCAACAGGGCTATCGAAGTCCATCCACGGGAAGAACCCCGATGACATTCATGCGATTCAATATCCCTTCTCCCAATCGGGTTCGATGTCCCTCGCAAGCGTCTCGGATACATAGACGTCGGTCCGGAGCGTCTGCAGGATCGATTCAGGGACCTTGGGCGTCACGGGACCGTGCAGCACCAATCTGCTAATGAGGCGCTGCCAAGTCGTGGCAGTGCCGTGAATCGTCAACGCGTGGAAATCGAGGCGGTGCTTGGCGGCGATGACTTCGGCCGGGCCTATCGTGGCCGCCTTTGGCGGAACGAGGGCGATGTCGCAGCTCATGCCGAAACTGCCGTGAAGAGAATTCTGCGCGAGGGTGAAGGGGCTCAGCGTGACGATGCGCGTGCCCATCTGTTTCCACTCTTCGAGCGGGGCGTCGAACTCCGGCGCGTCCGCTTCGACGAAGGCGAGGTGTCCAGTCCATCCGGGGCCGCTGTGGCAGACGTCCGCGCCGCCCAGGTCCTCGATCATGCGGCCGTAGTGGTCGAGGTTTTCGTTCGTCGGCCCCACGAAGTGGTCTTCCGCCGGCCGCAGTTCTTCGTCGATCTCGTAGAGGAAGCCATGCTTCATGGAATACACGAATCCCCACGGCCAGGTATCCGGCGCAATCACGCCGTCCTCATTGGCGTATTCGTCCATGGCGAAGGCATACAAGTTCCGGCAGTCCACCCTGAGCGCGTTGATAAGATGGGCGACGTGACGATAAAGAGGGTGAGGGTTGGGCAGCATCATTACGATCTTGCGCCCCTCGTCGTTGGCCTGTTTGATCCGGGAGACGATGTCGGAGACAACGATGATTGGGACGTCGCTGTCCCTCACGACCCGGATACGGAAGTCCGGGTTGGGGTGCTTCTCGATGTCCTCGCGCTTAATCCGTCGAGCGCGTTCGAGGGCTTCGACGTCCCTGAAGGGGACCCACTGCGACGGGCTGTAGTCGAACCCGGTCACCTTCATCAGTTTCTCTCCTTTCCGAT
>SDBU01004593.1_pt1 | contig 16900 bp, 24 predicted proteins | sample 2277071 | NCBI WGS metagenome assembly SDBU01 (sample SAMN10397929, study PRJNA504765) | marine sediment metagenome | isolation source: marine sediment core GS08_GC12, 126 cmbsf | place: Arctic Ocean: Gakkel Ridge, Loki's castle | collected 2008 | reverse complement strand
TTTACCCAGAAAGGCAAACATGCCTGTAGTCAGCAGCAGAGCAACCAGTTTCCAGACTTCGGACAGGTATTTCACGTACTCTGCTGCCAGATAGCCGACACCAGCCACTGAGAACAGAATCCCAAAACCGTACAACACATATACTAGTCTCATATAACCTAAAAGCTCCTCAAATTATCTAGACGGAACCGGCACGGATTTTAGTGGATAGGCGAGAGGACCTACATTCACGATTATCCTCCGCTCTATCTCCCCCCTATTTATGATTACAGTGTACTCATAACTTTGCTCTGGAGGGATATCGTCTGGGAGAAGCTCTGCGGTATCTATTACCCACTCCACTTGTCCTTCACCAAAGGGGGTAACTACAATCGATTGTGAGGTTACATCAAGCACCTTCTCCTGCATCCGCCATACTGATACTTCAATATCAGCCTTATAGGTTGAAAACCGGCGGTTATCCACCTCATAGGTGAAGGACACCTTCTCGTTCCAATTCACGTTTACCCCCTGCTTCCAAACCCTGTCCTGCCGCAGCCATTCGTCAGGCTCTATTTTCTGCTCTTGTTCGCCGGTGGTTATGTAAACGGTATCATAGACACCCAAGTAACCATCAACTATGAATATGGCTATAAGACCAACGAAGCAGGCTATAGCTAAATATAAGAATAGATTTCTTCGCATTGGTTATACAATACCATAGAAAGGAGCAAAATGAAAGATGCTCGCTTTAGATTTTCCCTTTCACTCCAACTCGGGTTCAATCAGACCGTAGTTACCATCCTTCCTTCGATATAACAGGTTAAGCTTTTTACTATCATCGTTAAAGAACAGGAAGAAATCGTGATCCAAAAGCTCCATCTGGTCTATAGCTTCAGCCACCACCATCGGCTTAATGGCAAACTGCTTAACCTTGATCACTCTTGGAGGCTGTGCCTCGGTCACCTCTTCACTGAGCCTACCTCTAGCCAATGAGCTGCCCCTTCCCTTATGATACAGCTTCCCTTTGTAATGCTCAATTTGTCGCTCCATAATCGCGACTACCTTATCAATAGCTGTGAACAGGTCTTCCCCCCTTTCCTCACCACGAAGGAGAGTGCCACTGCTATCCACAGTTACCTGCACCACAAAGCGTTGCTGGGGGGACTTCGTCTTTTCCTCAGATATTTCTACCTTGGCCTCAATAATATTAGATAGGTGACGACTGAGTTTACCCAGCTTGCTCTCAGCATAGCGGCGCACCGTTGGCGTTAGCTCTATATTTTTACCAGTTATCTGTAGCTCCACCAGTTTGCCTCCCTGATAATGATTACTACTTCAATGCCTCGATAGCTGTAGAGAGAAGCGAGGACTTGGTTAACTCTTTCAAATCTCTCTGGCTAGCACTAGCCCCCACACTGAGGTCGCTCCGGTTGCTTTTAGCGCCGCAGCGCAGGCATCAAGGGTAGCCCCAGAAGTGGAGACATCGTCTATAAGCAGCACTTGCTTGCCCTTTAGCCGGTGATATCGGCAGGTAAAAGCATCGGCTACATTGCTCCGCCGTTCATCTACAGTTAATGTTCTGGCTTGGGGAGGTGCGTGCCGCTGTCGAATGAGACAGTCATCTACTACAGGTAGATTAATGAGTTTACCTAGCTCTTGAGCCAACAGACCGGATTGATTATAACCACGCTCCCTCAATCGTTTCTGATGCAGTGGCACCGGCACCAGAGCCTCTCCATGCACAGGGTTTGTGATAAGGTATTCGTTTAGCAACTTGGCCAAGGGCGCAACCAGAGCCCTAAGGTTTCTATACTTTAGCTGATGAATAGCCTGGCGCATTACCCCCTCAAATCGGAATGGAGAACGAATGCCATCTATTTCTGCCTGCCAGCTAACACAGTTTGGACAAAGTATACCACTGAGCTGGGGTTTACCACACATAGGACAAACTGGGGGCACAATCCGGGGTAGTGAGCAGCGGCAGGAGTAGCAGAGAAAGTCACCTTCCTTACCACAACCTATACACCATCGTGGAAATAAAAGGTCAAGTGCTATCCCCTTAAGTCTAGCTAATCGAGGAAGCACATTTACTACCATAATCCAGAGTTTCAGGGTAAACCGTTAAATATTTAGCGAGAGCGCGCAGTGTGGAGTGCCCCACTCATAATGGGCTCGTTAATATAAATATCGCCATTTCTAATTTTCAGGTTGAAGCCGCAATCAGGATTAGTGCAGACCCAGGATTTATAGTGAATAGCTGCCCCTTGACTGCCAAAATCAGATAAGGGCACCAAGACTCCAGATTTACACTTCTGACAGGTAGGAAAATTAAACTGTTCCACGGAATCCACCTCCCAAACAAAATTGACTTTCTTGTAGTATACACTAAACAGTGGCTGTTGACAAGGGCTTCTTTAATCCAACTGAGCTAATTCGGCAGTATGACCTTGCCCCTGAAGAGTTTGTAGTCTCGTCTCGGGCTTCGATGTCGCTAATCCTTACCGCCTTCATCATTTCCCTCCAAAGGCTTTACTTTAGTCCGACTGAACTAACCCGACTATAAGTAGCCCCTTCCCTGGTTAGTTGGCTCCTTATCAGGCTGATAGAATCTACCTTAATGCTATGAATTGCCTCAAAGTTGGTACTAGCTATAAGTTGCCCAAATGTTTGCCCCTCATCTAATGATGCCTGGTTGCGAAGTCGAGCCAGAGTCAAATGAGGCGTAAATGGTCGTGATTCAGGAGCAAAGCCCAGGTGTGCCATACTAGACTCAATACGCTGCTGAAGCTGCCCCACCTTATCTACCTCCCCTCCTACCCCTACCCAGGCTACCTGAACCCGCTTCAAACTGGGGAAAACTCCAAGCTCTCTGACCGTCAGGTTAAAGGAGGGAATCCCCTGGGTAGCCTCCTCCATTGCCACAGTAATTTCACCAATCCTATCTACAGCAACATTGCCCAGGAACTTCAGTGTTAGATGGATACCATACGGGTCAACCCACTTCACCCAAGACTGGTTGCTCAATTTCAATCGAGCCTCAAGTTGAACAAGCTCCAGCTTTAATTCATCAGGTAGCTCAATAGCAATAAAGGAGCGAATTTGTTCCATAGTTCAAGCCTTACTCACCCTTAATACCCAGCAACCTCTGGGCATTACCGGATAGAATCAGGTTTTTTGTTTCCTCGGCTAAATCCAGAGACTTAATCTCATTTATCAGCCGACTCTGAGCCAGCAAGGGGTAGTCGCTGCCAAAAAGAATCTTGTCAGCACCAATAAGCTGGATAACCTGATTATATACCTGAGGACTATACAGAAAGGGTGAAGCTGCGGTATCAAAAAAGACCTTACTCATAGCCTGTTTCACCTCGGGCATCAAGGCATAAAAGGGTAAACCACCACCCCAATGAGCACAGACTATGGTTAAATCAGGGAAGCTGGTAATAAATGGGTAGAGTACTTCCGGGGTAACAGACCCCTTGCCCGGATAGTCATGACCTACTGGTTCAGAGGAATGCGTGAGCAGAATTAGCTTATGCTTCCTCACCACATCGATAAAGGGCTCCATAACCTCTTCATCCCTGAGGTCGAATAATTGCATATCCTGTCTCATCTCACCAACGCCCCTTATCCCCCCCTGGGCGCAGCGCTCTATCTCAGCTATGGCGGCTTCATAGGAGTTTGGCTGAACAGCACAGAAACCTATCAACCTCTGGGGATAGCGAGCTATTGATTCCAAGATATAGTCGTTGGTTTCAACACACAGCTCGTGAGTAGTCCAGCCGACATTGAGGACAACTGAGATGTCAACTCCATCTTTATCCATACTGGCAATGAGTTCATCAGCGGTAGCGAGCGGGGCATCCTTCTTGGAGTAGAGGATAGCGAAACACGGGTCACTATCAATATACTTACTGCGGTTTTTCTTTATCTGCGGTGGAAAGACATGGGTGTGAAAGTCAATAATCATTACTGGATTATAGCAGTCTGCCCTAAATGATTTCAACTATACAAATGAGGCCGTTTATCAAAGAGGAATTTGAAGAGGCGAAACCTCTCTCACATAACCGGTTTCCCCTCCCTTGTAAATATAGTCACTGAGTCCCGACTTGTATTGCCAAATTGACTGCAGTTTTGTTAATATAAAGACCAAAATCAGAAGGGAGGTAAAACATGCCAGATTGGTTATTATCATTCACTAGCCTTTTAGTGGCGGGCATTATCTCACTAGTTCTTGGAATCATCATAATTATCTGGCCTAGAGCTCTTGCCTACATTGTTGGCGCATATCTTATCATCATCGGCATACTTGTTATTATAGCGGCAGTACTATAACTTTATAGTCCAGATAGAACATTGTTTAATGCGCGTTTTTTCTAGGAAAGTGGCAATATACATAGCGTAGAGGTCACCTTCCAAAGGCGTAACTATGTTCCACAGGTAGAGAGCTTTATGATATAGTGTAAGCAGAGTTATGCTAGCTAAGGTGATAAGCTGCGCTACTGTAGGACTGGAAGGGGCCATCGTCGAGGTCGAGGTAGATATTTCGCCCGGTTTACCTTCATTCACTATCGTGGGGTTACCTGACACGGCGGTCCAAGAAGCAAGGGAACGAGTGCGCGCTGCTATCCGAAACACCGGCTGTTCTTTCCCGATGAAGCGTATCATAGTTAATCTGGCTCCTGCCGACCTCAAGAAAGCAGGGCCAGCCTATGATTTGCCTATTGCTGTGGGCATCCTTCTCAGCTCAGAGCAAGTATATGCCGATGTTTCTCAAACTGTTCTCCTCGGTGAGCTGTCCCTGGATGGCAGCCTACGCCACACCAACGGCGTCTTACCTATGGTTGCCCTGGCTCACCATGAAGGAATATCTACCATTATTGTGCCCGATGCCGATGCCAAAGAGGCAGCCTTGATACAAGGCACTAAAATCATCCCTATCTCCTCACTAGCTCAGTTAGTCAGCTACTTTCGAGGAGAAATACCAGCCCCTGAATGTAAATCTGACGAAACTCAGGAATACATTCCACCTGCCTCGTCAGTTGCTGACTTGGCTTACATTAAAGGGCAAGAGCATGTTAAGCGAGCCTTGGAGGTAGCTGCTGCTGGAGGACATCATGTAGTAATGATGGGGCCACCTGGAAGTGGTAAAACACTACTGGCACGGTCGCTTGCTTCCATACTGCCACCAATGACTACCGAGGAAGCCCTCGAGGTTACTAAGATATATAGTGTAAGCGGTCTTCTTCCCCCGAATACTCCCCTGATTAGACAGCGACCCTTCCGCTCCCCTCACTACACTATTTCGAATGCAGGCTTAACCGGTGGCGGACACTGGCCAAGACCGGGTGAAATAAGCCTTAGTCATCGGGGGGTCCTCTTCCTTGATGAACTCCCTGAATTTGGACATGCATTGCTTGAAGTATTACGCCAGCCCCTTGAAGACAAGATGATAACTATCAGCCGGGCTCAAGGAAGTGTAACCTTCCCGGCCAACTTTATGCTGGTAGGAGCGATGAACCCGTGCCCATGCGGCTACTATGGTGACCTATTTAGACAGTGCACCTGTCCTCCCAGTCTCGTTTCCCGATATCAGAAGCGTATCAGCGGACCATTTATTGACCGGGTTGACATATTTGTTGAAGTGCCTCACATCGACTATGAGAAGTTAGCTGATGACCGGTTAGGGGAACAATCAGACAGGGTTCGAGCCAGGGTTGAAGCTACCCGCTCCATACAGCATGAACGCTTCCAGGGAACGAATCTAACCTGCAATACTGAAATGACACCAACCGAGGTAAGGGAGTTTTGTCGAGCAGAAGAATCAGCTCAGAGCCTGCTCAAAGCAGCGATGAAACAGCTCTACCTTTCCGCCCGTGCCTTCCACCGAATACTCAAACTGGCCCGCACTATCGCTGACCTGGAAAATAGTGATATAATTAAAGCTCATCACCTGGCTGAAGCTATTCAATATAGACCAAGAAGTCTGTTATAGCCAACCCAGACGGATTTGGAATTAATCAGCTAGTACTTCGGTATACAAGATAAACTCAAAAGGAGATGCCAATCTTGTTTGCAGCAGAGTCTCTAGGTTTTATAGCTGGAGCACTGGTAACATGTAGTCGTGTTCCGCAGCTAATTCGTGTCTTCAAGCTTAAAAGTGCAAAAGAGATAAGCTTGCTTTTTACCGCCTTGCTTTTGCTAGGTCTTACCATTTGGATGGCTTACGGGATTTCTCTTGGACTCGCCCCGGTCATCATTTGGAATGTAATGGGAGCAGTATTTGTAGCCGGACTTCTATACGCAAAGCTAAAATATGGAAAATAGTCGAATACAAAGTAGGGCTTACTCTTTTTGGTTGCTCTAAGACGAATTTATAGGAGGTTAAAAAGTGACTCGTTCTAATTTCAAAAAGAGGTTTATAAAACCTATCCTCACCATTACTCTACTCACCATGCTGGCTCTAGTAGTTACCGGGTGTGAAGAATTTGGTGGTGACCTGGGTTGCTCACCAACTCTAGAGGAAACAACCAAAGTGGAAGGACCATCTCTTACCATCATTACTACCGATGACACAGCTATTCTGGCGGTTAATGAACATCTTTTGAATCTAGCTGAAAGCTCTCAGGCAAAGGCATATCTGGCTGACTTTTATACCATCTCTGATAACTGGACTGCTGTAGCACAACTTCTCAAGGATGAAACCAGCGTATGGCATGTTACCGTGGATATGACAGATATCACGGTGTGGACACATAAACCCCACTGGCAGAAAGCCAGTTGGCTCGTGTTTCAAGATAGCAGAGTAATGCCATCCGCTCGCTTTCAAGCTAATGCTCTGAGAATCGAGGCTGATCTTCTAGAGCTAAGCCTCCAGTCAGAGTCATAGACAGCCAAAGGATTTGGGGAGGGCAATGAAAAAACCTCAAAAAGATATTGAAGCTCTGGCTTCTCTTGATGTAGATAAATATGTTCGCAAAGTTACTGGTAAGTGCGAGGAGAATGTCGAGCTTAAGATAGTGATTCCTCTCCTCGAATTGCTGGATTATAACCTGCAACAAGATATGGATTTTGAGCATCATGTTCAAAACAAGAGCAAAGGGAGTTAGCGATTCTGGTTGACAAGATGCTGACCCTGAACGAGCAATTTAATGACCCTGCTTTTGCTGAACAGCAGGAAGCTATTCAAAAAGAAATAGACGCAATCGATATACAGATAGACAAGAAGGTCTTTGACCTTTATGAATTAACTGAAGAAGAAAAGGAAATAGTGAGAGGAGCTTAACCGCCTTTGTCAGCTTCCGCCTAGTCTAGAAGTGTAGAGTGAAGAGGCAAAGCGCCTTCAAAAAACTAAAGCCCCCTCTCCCGGGAGCGAGGTTCATAAGAAATATTAACCCCAGAACCAAAAGCCACCACCCATAGCGAGTATAAGTAAGCCAACAGCAATTGCTATCCAACCCCCTATCTTTAATGCCCCAGGCTCAGGGTGTGATGGTTGATGCTCCAGATATTCCCTTACATCGGTACGAGTGGAGAGGGAATCATAATACCTCTTCTCTTCACCCCTACCCCAGAAAAGTGCAACTAGACCAAGGATTACAAACAGACCACCCATGACTATTAGTATAAGATGCTGAGGCATGTTCACATTTCTCCCCATAGGAGTAACTATATTAATTTTAGAGCCATTTCCAATCTGGCAAAATCACCAATCGTTATGTAATCTCAGCAGTGGCACCAGCAGCTTCCAGCCTCTGTTTTACATCAGCTGCCTCATCCTTGCTAACCCCCTCCTTCACTGCCTTAGGCGCACTTTCCACCAAGTCTTTAGACTCTTTCAGCCCTAAGGTAGTAAGCTCCCGTACTGCTTTAATCACACTAATCTTATTAGCCCCTATATCCTTGAGAATCACGTTAAACTCTGTCTTCTCTTCAGCTGCCGGAGCCGCCTCAGATACCACCGCTGCCGGTGCCGCTACCGGAGCCGCACTAACACCAAACTCAGCCTCTAAAGCCTTGACTAACTCTGCCAGCTCGAGCACGGTCATATTCTTTATGGTAGCCATCATATCCCCAATTGCTGTTGCCTTCTCCTTTACCTGGGTTGGAGCTTTCTTCTCACTAACGGCTGTTTTGCCTGCCTTAGGCTTCTTGGCTGCCGGTGGCGCCGAGGGCTGCTGTTCACCCTCTACCATTTCTCCACCAGTTTCCTGTACCTTTTCTAACTCATTTTCTGACATTTCATTCTCCTCCTAGTTGCTGAATTCTAGCTTGTAGTATTCCTACAATCCCCCTTATAGGGGTAGTAAGTTGACTAATTAAAGTCGAGATAGGGGCTTGCATCCCACCCAGAACCTTGGCAAGCAATATCTCTCTTGATGGTAGTGCAGAAAGGGTCATCACATCTTCCGCAGTAAGTAGTCTATCACCTAAAAAGCCCCCCTTAATACTTAGACTCGCTTTTGAGGTACGAATATAGTCAGCCAAAGTTCTAGCTGGCTCAATTATATCACCATAGCCAAAAGCAATAGCTACCGGGCCTTCAAATAGGCTAACCAACTCATACTTGCCTGCCCTTTCCGCAGCAAACCGAGCCAGAGTATTCTTTACCACTTTATACTCGATACCTGACTCCCTCAGCCTACGCCTTAAATCGGTTATCTCAGGGGTTGATAACCCCCGATAGTCAGTTAAAATACTAATGCTGCATTTAGAAAAAACCTCCTGCAGGCTATTAATAATCAGCGTCTTTTTTTCTCTAGACATCTTTCACACCTCATAACTACTCCCGCTAAAGCATTTAGCAGGATAATAAAAAGTCCTTGTGCCTACTACACAAGGACCTCACCAAACCTTACTGGTTCAAAGCTGTGGTTTCCTCGGTAGGCACATCAGTTTAAGCCTTAATCGGCACCCGCTATCTACGGAAAATATAACTTTCTTCTGCTATCTAATCTCCTTTTCCTGAGCACCAACAATGATAACACCGATGACAGTTTCTGGTGCTTTCCCCCAGCTGCTGAATTGTATGTCCTCATAGATTACCAGTTCACTGATGGAAAAGCAATCATGATGATATAATTTCTATCGTTCCTTTATCTTCCCTCCTTTCAAAAAAACTCATTCCCACCTTCAGATTTTTAGTATCCCGCCAGCCGTTTATCCAATGGCCAGGTATTATTTTCGCGTGAGGGGAGAGCCACAGTAGAATACCCGGGCATAGTATCCTCCCCCCTCTGGTTAATAGCACTAGTTTTAATATCAACGCAGCAATCTCCATCTTTGTCAACATATTTTTTGACTACCGTACCTCTAAGCCAAATTACATCAGACCAATAAACGAAATGCCTGTATTCGGCATAGTTTTTCTTCAGCCAGCCATCATCACCCATCCAGTTAGTAAGAAGATGAATAAGCCAACTCTGGCTTTGAGCTCCAGCGTTATAAGGGTAAGGGTTACCAACTGCCCTGGCAATCGGCACGTTGAAATGGACCCCATATACAGGCTCCCAGGAATATGTATTCGGGTCACGAACCGCCCAGGCCGGATGCTTAGTATAAAGCTCTAGCGAAGCCCGATGAGCCATCACTTGAACGGGAGCTGCCCCCACCGTATAAGCAATCATATCCATTAGACCAAAGGGGCCTTTAACTACAGGGTGTAGCTCACCTCCCACTTCAACATCTTCCCAATATCTCGGGTTACTGCCTCTAATCTGCTCATTGAGGATCTCTTCATCTATTTTTCTAAGTTCCTCCTCTTTCCAGGGATGGGGAAGCTGTATTCTTGCATACTTACCTGTACTTCTAGCGGCAGCTCTTTCAGCTCGTACCAACCATAGGTCAGTGAAGGCTACAAGCTCATTCCTCTGATTATAGAAATTCGCTCGCTGGTATTCCCTAACCATTTTCCCGGCAAATTTACTGGTTTTAACATCAAAGCCAGTAAAAATGCACTCCGGTGTTATAGTATCACCGACAAATACCGGCTTATAAAAAGTCCAATCATTCCCCGAATGGAAGGCTTGCACTCCAGGCAAGCCCTGAAGAACCCAGGTTGGGAAAACACTATAAAACCAACCAGGAGAAGTTACCATGCCTTTATATCTGGTCTGCTTGGCATAATTCTCATCTTGCCACAGCGGATTGATATCACCTATACCAAGGGCATAGTTTCTTATCGCCTCTTTTGAGGCCAACTGATTGAAGACATTCCCGACACGAAGCTTTACCCCGATGCGTTCTTTCCATGCCTCCAGAGCTTCGCTTGTAATCAAACCCTCTGATACTTCTGCTGTACCTACCACTGTCATCTTATGCCCCTTTCAAACCTCTCCATAGAGATTAAATTCTCTAACGTCTGTTCCATACCCTTTAGATAACTCTTAACTAAACCTTGGCAATGGGGACAATGATATTCAACTCTATTCTCAGAAACAGTCTCTACTGGTTCACCTTCTATACCACAAAATGGACATTTCACAACTTAAACCTCCTGTCTCTCAGCGTCCATTAGGTGCTCACTGGAGTTCGACCAAATGTCATACAGGTTACCCTGTGTAACTCTTGAAATATTTTGTCTTATTCAAGGCCTGCTCAAAGAGTTTATGATGTTTATGGAAAGATTCCTTAGCCGACCCCATCTTTTCTCTGCCTTTGATGAACATGAGGTCTCTCTCATCCTCTCCATATCTAATGTTAGTGCCCAAAGTATGATAGACGATACTTGAATCCAGATTGAGAGCGCCTACTTGATTGTAGGTGTGGCGGGTGGCAAGTTTGCCCATGACCACGGCGTCACGTGGCATGACACATATCGCCTTCGCCAGATTATACACCTCTGATTCAAGGTCATCCGGGGGGACAGCTTTAGTTATTATCCCGATTGTCTCCGCTTCGGCACCGCTTATAGTCCTTCCGGTAATGAGGAGTTCTCTTACCTTCTTGGCGTGACCACCCAGGAGCTCAAGGGGCATAAGGGGGAACCCTCCGAAAGCCAGCCTCTGTCCCCGGTGAGCAAATTTAGCGTTATTTGCGGCTATCGCTATATCGCAGGCTTCAGGTATCCACATGCCAGCTTCTATACACCATCCATGGATCTGAGCCATGGTTATTTTAGTACAGGCAAGTATCGCTCTGATAAAGCCAAGTATCTGAGTGTCATCTATTATTAGCCTACTCCTTTGATATGGGCGAGAGGTAGGAGTGCCACCATAGATACGATATACCTGCTCTAGGTCATACCCCGCCGAAAAGTTCTCTCCCGCACCCCTGAAGATGACAACCTTTAAGTCAATGTCTTCATTCACCATATCCATAGCATCTTTTATTTCTTGTGTCATCTCACCCCGGCCGATACTTATGGCGTTAGCTTTCTCAGGTCTATTTAGCGTAATATACGCAATCTGGGGTTGCTTTTCATCCTTCTCGTAGCGGATATGTTTGAATTCCATAGTTCCCCCTAATTTCCTAGATAAGCACGCTTGCTGTCAATATAGCCTTTGAGCTTCTTTTTTAAGCTCAGCCCTGAAATTGGGGTGTGCAATAGCAATGAGTTCCTGGGCTCTCTGCCTCTGGGTTTTACCCTTAAGCTGAGCAATACCATATTCCGTGACTACAATATTAGCCAGAATGCGGGGAACGGTAACTATTGTCCCTGACTGCAAGCTGGCAACTATGCGAGAAACAGTGTCTCCCTGGGCGGTGGAAGGTAATACAGTGATATTACGTCCCTCTTTTGATAGGTTAGCCCCAATGGCAAAAGCTAATTGCCCTCCGGTACTGCTTACCATGCGTGGCCCTATTGACTCGGCCGCAATTTGACCAGTAAGGTCGACCGTCATGGCACTATTAATAGCTACCACATTATCATGGGCAGCAATAATTCTGGGGTCGAGTATATAATCTGAGCCATAAAGCTCAAACAAGGGGTTCATATTGATAAAATCCATATCCTCCTTACTACTTCCCCCGCAGGCGGTAGATACCACCTTCCCTTTATGAATCGGCTTTCGTTCTCCAGTTATTATTCCTCTGCGGACAGCGCCGACAATTCCTGGCGGTAGATTCTCCGAATGGATACCTAAATCACTTTTATCATCCAGTCCACTAAGCCGAAATAGCCACTCCGCGGCACCGCCAACCCCGACCTCAATACAATCACCATCTCTGATAATGGCGGAAATATGCTCGCAAATCTTCCTTTCTCGGTCACCGGGCCCGGTGGTCTTTCTGCCCAGCATATCAGTAGCCCCAGGCACTCTGCCTGAGGGGGTATGTTCAACAAAGTAGTCTATCTCAGAGACATGGATAAAATTGTCCCCATAGGTTCTGATGAGGTTCTGGCTAACCTCGGCAAGGACTACCTTAGCGTCCTTAATCGCTTGTTTTTTATTCCATAATGAGGCACCAAGACTACAATAACCATGCTCATCCGGGGGTGAAAGCTGGGCAAGAATAACATCTGCCTTTCTCCTGATATCAGGCTCATGAGCCCAGGGCAAAGAGCCAACAAGGAAATCGCATCTCCTATCACTAACCATTTGCTGAACTATTGGTAAGACATGGGCGACTTCTATCTGGAAGGTATCTTCCCAGCCTGGGTCATACCAGGCAAAATCTCTTCCTGGAGCTGGTGCAAAAATCTTTACATTTCCGACCTCTACTCCTCGGTTAAGCAAGGCTAATCCCAGGGTGAGTGGCTCACTACCATAAGCAAAGGCTACATAATCCCCAGCTTTTACAACTTTAATTGCTTCCTCGGGGGTAGTTAATTTCCTCTTATACTCATTCTCCCAATTCATATACTACCTGATTTTCTGGATATTGCCAGCATCCATGAGCTTGGTGATTCTAAGGTTAAAACATCTTTACGGTGTACTGACTTTCATTCGCCTTCCCCTAAGCTTATTTCGCAACAAGTTAATATTAACCAGAACTTAAAGAAAGGGTAGGTTTGAGGTCAAGCCTTATACCAGGCCCCATGGTAGTAGTTAATGAGGCACTTCTAACATACTGACCCTTGGCACCGCTGGGTTTAGCTTTTACCACTGCCTCTACCACCGCAGTGAGATTATCCATCAACTTTTCATCTTCAAAACTAACCTTACCCAAAGGTACATGAATAATAGCTGTCCTATCCAGTCTAAATTCTATCCGACCTTTACGGGCATCACCTATCACTCGGGGCAAGTCAGCCGCAGCTACCACTGTTCCTGATTTGGGGTTAGGCATTAATCCCCTTCTCCCCAGAATCTTCCCCAGCTTACTTACCTTCCCCATCATATCAGGGGTGGCAATAGCCGTATCAAAATCCAACCACCCACCCTCAATCTTCTCAATCAGTTCATCACCACCAGCAAAATCTGCTCCCGCTGTTTTAGCAATTCTCTCCGCTTCACCCTGGGCAAAAACTAAAACACGCACCTCCTTCCCCAACCCATGGGGCAAAAGGGCAACACCGCGCACCTGCTGACTGGCATTCCGGGGGTCAAGACCCATGCGAAGGTGAAGCTCGACAGTCTCGTCAAATCGGACATGAGCCACCTTCCTAGCTAACTCTATAGCCTCCTGAGGAAGGTAAGTCTTTGTCTTATCTAGCAGTTTAACCGCTTCTCGATAGTTTTTACTGTGTCTTACCATTTTTCTACTCTACCTCAATCCCCATACTTCGGGCTGTGCCCTCAATTATTCGCTCTGCCCCTTCAATACTAGTAGCGTTTAAGTCCTTAGCCTTAACCTGAGCTATCTCACGAAGTTTATCTCTGGATAACTTGCCTACCTTTTCCTGACCAGAAGCGCTAGCCCCCTTCTCCAAACCTAGTGCCTTCTTTAGCAAATCACTAGTTGGCGGTGTCTTAGTAACAAAGGTAAACGACCTATCATCAAAGACAGTTATTTCGACTGGAATGATAGACCCAACCTGTGCCGAAGTACGCTCATTATACTCCTTACAAAAGGCCATAATATTAATCCCGTGCTGTCCTAAAGCCGGCCCCACTGGAGGTGCTGGATTTGCCTGCCCGGCTGAAATCTGTAATTTAATCACTGCTCTAACTTTTTTGGCCACTCATATCTCCTAACCAGAAAAATCTCAAAGCTTCTCCACCTGTAAGAAGTCAAGCTCCACCGGTGTTTCACGCCCGAAAAGGGACAGAAGCACCTTAACCTTACCCTTTTCTACATTTATATCATCGACTAGTCCCACAAAATCGATAAACGGACCATCAGTTACCCGTATACTCTGTCCCTTCCGAAAACCAACCTTAACCTTTGGCGCTTCGGCCTCCATCTGTTTCAAAACCCGGTTAACTTCCTCCTCCTGCAATGGAACAGGCTTATTTTCGCTACTAACAAAACCAGTGACGCCGGGGGTATTACGCACTACATTCCAGCTCTGGTCACTCATCCTCATCTGAATAAGGACATAACCAGGCAATATCTTTTTAGTTACAGCACGCCTCTGCCCACCTCTAACCTCAATCTCCTCCAATGTAGGGATAACTATCTGAAAGACCTCGCTTCCAGCGTCTATGAACTTGAGGCGCTGCTCTAAATTCTTCTTAACCCGTTCTTCATAACCCGAGTAGGTATGAATTACGAACCACTGCTTTTGGTTTTCCTCCACAAATAACCTCACTCAGATAAAGATTTTTGGAAAAGTAAAAAGCCTTTCGAACTAGTATTTCAACTCAGTCCGGAAACCAACCAAGCTGCTACTTACCTATAAAAAGGTCATTAACTAGACGAGCAAAACCATAGTCAAATGCTCCCAGAAGTACACCTGCGGTAACGGCCACAATCAGCACCAGAAATGTCAGGTACATAGCCTCTCTTCTGGTGAGCCAAACCACTTTCCTTAACTCACTTATAATCTCCCCAATTAATCTAAATCTTAAACGGCCTCGCTTGGCTTTGGCTGTAGTAGTATGATGTGTCATAAAAGGAATCTCACCTGCCTCTTAGTCACACTATTTTGTCTCCCTATGAAGTCTATGCACATGACAACGGGGGCAATATTTTTTAAACTCTAATCGTTGAGGGTCATTCCTTCTGTTCTTAGTAGTGGTATATGTCCTCTCCTTACACTCGGTACAGGCAAGATGGATAATAACCCTTGCTTCCGCTTTTCTAGCCATATCTACTCTATGATACGGGAAAAGGTTCCGGCACCTACCGTCTTCCCTCCTTCCCGAATAGCAAAACGCAGGCCCTTCTCTAGGGCTACCGGATAAATAAGCCTTATCTTCATCGTTACATTGTCACCGGGCATAACCATCTCCACCCCTTCTGGTAGCTCAGTGCTTCCGGTAACATCTGTAGTCCTAATATAAAATTGAGGCTTATACCCATTAAAGAAGGGGGTGTGCCTGCCTCCCTCCTCCTTGCTCAACACATATACCTCAGCCTCAGCATAGACATGCGGTTTAATGGAACCTGGGGCAGCCAAAACCTGACCACGCTCTATCTTATCGCGGTCTATACCCCTAAGAAGGACGCCTACTGCATCTCCCGGTTCCGCTACATCCAAAGTCTTATGAAACATCTCCAGGCTAGTAGCTATTGTCCTATGGGGCTCGTGGTGTAAACCCACAATCTCAACCTCCTCCCCCGGTTTAATTATCCCTCTCTCCACCCTTCCTGTAGGCACGGTGCCTCTGCCTTTGATGCTAAAAACGTCTTCTACTGACATTAAGAAGGGTTGATCCTTAGGCCGCGCCGGGATAGGAATATAGCTATCTATAGCATCTAGCAGCTTCCAGATGCCGCTGCTCCACTGACCATCCCTAGTATACTCGCCAGTCTCGAGAACCTTGAGAGCGCTTACTCTTATTATCGGTATCTCATCACCGGGGAAACCGTATTTATTAAGCAGCTCTCTCATCTCCATCTCCACCAGCTCCAGAAGCTCCTCATCCTCCATCATATCTACCTTGTTAAGGCAAACTATCATTGAGGGAACCTCCACCTGGCGTGCTAACAGGAGATGTTCTCTGGTCTGAGGCATAGGACCGTCAGGGGCACTTACCACCAGTATAGCTCCGTCCATCTGGGCAGCCCCAGTTATCATATTCTTGATATAGTCAGCATGTCCCGGACAGTCTATATGAGCATAATGTCGCTTTTCCGTCTCATACTCGACATGAGCAATAGCAATGGTTAATCCCCGTGCCTTCTCCTCTGGCGCATTATCAATACTATCAAAGGAGCGAAACTCCGTATTAGTAGACTTTGATAGTACTTGAGTTATCGCCGAGGTTAAAGTAGTTTTCCCATGGTCAACATGACCGATAGTACCCACATTGCAATGGGGCTTAGTCCGTTCAAATTTTTTCTTAGCCATTTTTAAATCCTCCCTCATTATCCAGAGCCCACAATCAGATTCGAACTGATGACCCCGTTCTTACCAAGAACGTGCTCTACCAACTGAGCTATGTGGGCACTGGTCTTATTATACAGACTTTTATAAGGGAATGTCCACTCCCTAAATACTTGCGCGATGTGGAGGGGGCAGGATTCGAACCTGCGTAGCCCTTCCGAGCGGCAGATTTACAGTCTGCTCCGATTAACCACTCCGGCACCCCTCCCCAAGCCAAATACTCAGCCCGAGAGGGGACTCGAACCCTCTAACCTACCGATTACAAGTCGGTTGCGCTACCATTGCGCTACTCGGGCATTTAACAGGTGTTTATTATAAAAATGAATGACATGAAAGTCAAGCTTGTAGGACAAGTAGCTCAACTTTTAGAGTGGCCTTTAGGTTTTCATAAATTGTAGCAAAAGACTCTTCACAGCGCAAGGGCCTGCCTCCCCTAGGTCAATTCCTGAGCTAGTTCAGATAGATGGGTGACACTATAATAGTGTTACTATGAGAATAATAAGTGGTACAGTTTCTGGGGTTTCTCGTCTGCCAAGAGTTGGG
>SDBU01004592.1_pt1 | contig 16901 bp, 7 predicted proteins | sample 2277071 | NCBI WGS metagenome assembly SDBU01 (sample SAMN10397929, study PRJNA504765) | marine sediment metagenome | isolation source: marine sediment core GS08_GC12, 126 cmbsf | place: Arctic Ocean: Gakkel Ridge, Loki's castle | collected 2008 | reverse complement strand
GCCCAGGTCTTAAGGCGATATCTGGAATATGCCGAGAGAGGCCCACAGTCGCTGGCGACGACCATCGGTGCAGGTACGGGCGAAGTGGAGAATCCCTTCGAAGAGGCGGTCCGTGACGCGCTTGTCGGGCGAGGGCTCGAGATCAGGTCACAAGTGGGCTGCAGCGGCTATCGTGTAGACTTGGCGGTTGTCGACCCGGCTAGACCGGGCAGCTGTTTACTTGGCATCGAGTGCGACGGCCGCACATATCACTCCGCCCGGACGGCGCGTGATAGGGACCGTCTGCGACAGGAGGTGCTTGAGGGTCTCGGTTGGCGCATTATGCGGATCTGGTCTACCGATTGGGTTAAAGACCAAGAAAGACAGATTCAGCGGGTGCTGGCGGAAGTGGAAAAAGCTAAGGAAGCCGCGTCCCGCGGGGACAGTACCGCGGACCAGTCGCCAGACTCGCCTTGCTCTCGAGCGAATGCGGCTCCCAACAGACCAGATGACAGCGAGGCGCATAAGGGGGACGCAATCAGCCTGTTTGAAAAACAGGGCCCGGCGTCTGGCAAGCGGCAGGCTACAGATCAAGAGATGAAGACGTCGGGCACACGTAATCCATATGTGGCAGCAGACCTCGGCATTGCAGGGGCGCCAGAAGAGTTCTATCGACTCGCCGAGTGGCAAGATTCGCGCATTCTGGACTTGATAGAGTCGGTGGTTGACCTCGAGGGCCCCATGCATGCTGATCTGGTGGCGAAACGCATTGGGGATGCATTCTACCTCACACGATGTGGACATCGTATTCGCAGTCTAGTGAATACATGCATAGCGAGAGCTGAACGGCGGGGCAGATTGGTTAGGAAGGGCAACTTTGTGTGGCCTGCTAAGGAAAGGCCCCTCGTGGTACGCTCCAACGAAGGCTCGAATGCACCCAGAAGTCCAGATCAGATACCGCTTGAGGAGATGATACAGGGGATCATAGAAGTGGTTGAAGCAGCCCATGGCGCTCAACGCGATGAGGTTGTCATTGAAGTGGCCCGGATTCTCGGATTTGCACGCACTGGTTCAGAGATTCGGGGCCGGATAGAAGCTGCCACTGAGGTGGCCCTGAACGCAGGCTCCATCGTCGATGTAGGTGACAACATGCTCGTAACAGCACCGCTGGCGTAGCGATGTTGAGTGGTGCCTCCGGTGTGGTGGCGTACGCATATGGGCGTTGGGCCGTTTAAGAGGAACGTGCTGAGGGTTGGCCCGGACAGCAGGCAGGAACTCCAGGCTACCAGCTCGGGAAGCAACTCGTTGCGAGCCGCGACGTTCGCCTACTAGCTGGTTCCGGTGCCATTAGTGCCTCGGTGTCGCATCTGCACCGAATGAGTTTCTCAAGGTTGAGAACTAGCCGATGGCCCAGTCCATATTCTCAGAGCTCCACCACTGCCCGGACATCTCTCTGTACCCACAGATTCCGTAGATAAAGCTCTGGTTGGGATAGAAAACCCCGTTGCGTATCGCCCTCTCTACGTGCCCCGCAAGCCGCAGGAAACGGTCGATGTCGGCCTGGGTGCTGGGCTTCGTCCGAACTACTACGTCGAGAAGTAGTCTACTCTCCTAGTGGGTTGGGACGCATCAAGAGCAGATTCTGCGCAGGAGAAAGCAGGTGGGACGTGGAAGTATAGAGGCAACAGGCCAGTATGACACGGTTTTAGCGAGGAGTAGAGGGTCAGTCAGTTGGGCAATACCTCGGAGGGATACCTATGGATCGCGCGGGCTTATTGAAGATAGCTTTGGTACAAATGCACTACCTTCCAGCTTTTTCAAGCCCCACTATGTCGTGCATGGATGAGCCCACACTGCTCAATGCCACACGTGACACCGGTCTTTTTGCTCTGTCTTCAATCCCCGAAATATCGCAGCTACAAGATGAGCTACGGAGGGACTACATTGCTTGGATGGAAGAACGGCTGAAGACAGTTCTTGACTACGCCTCGAAGAGCAAAGTAGACCTACTGGTTTTCCCAGAGTACTGTATCCCACTAGAGTTGTTGCCGCTGTGTTTCGACATCGCTGAAGCCAACGCGATGCATGTGTTGGCCGCCAGCCACAGTGTCACGGCTGCTCAAGCAGCCCGAGAGATTTATGAGGCGACGGGGCTCCGCCAAGTTATTGGGGAGCCAGGGGTGTTAGGACCAGACAGTCAAGTGCGTCGCGTGGTCGCCCCGTTTTTTACTCCATCGCAAAACACTCAATGCGTGTACAAGCACCATGCCTCACCGTATGAAATCGGGATGAGAACGGGTGACGATGGAACCAGAATTCTTCATATGGACGAACCCTTTGAGGACTATCCATTGATCGTGTCACTGTGCATCGATGCCCTCCATGAAATCCCGGGGCCAGGTTCTCAGGGGGAATCCGAACTTGAAGAGCGGGCGTTGGTGGCAATCCCTTCACTGTCCCCCACAATTGCGCCGTTTCACAGTATTCAGGATACGCTCCTTCTTTCGGAGCGCCCAAGCGTGTACGTCAACCATGCGACGCACGGGGGATCTCGCGTTGCAGCGGCTTTTCCTGATCGCTCTGTCCAGTATGGCGTAACCGCTAAAGGGACGAAGCCACTATCAGCACAAGACGAGGCAGTATTAGTGGTGTCGTTAGATCCAAGTATTCAGTTCAGAAAACGTGCGAGTATCAAAGAACACATACCAGCAAGTATTGAGCACCTTAGCCCGTTCATGTACCTACGGGCCTGTCCCGTGATAGCGCAACTCTACGAGAGGCTCCGAGGCCTGCCAATCCCGAGTGTCAGTAGCGATGGCGATGTAAGAGAATTGGAGACAGCATTAGACGGAATCCTCGAACTCCGTAACACAGATATCGCCGATCTGCTGCGTGAGAAGCTGAGCCATTTACGAAATCGGCTCCGGCAAGGCATTATCGACGAGGAATCTGCGCTTTTCTTCATGGACGCAGTTCTTATGCATCAAGGAATCCAGCCACCGGCAGACTTCGAGCACAAGCGCCTACAGGATGCGATCTTGGCTCTGCCGCCCTTGCTGCAGCGGCGTGATTTAACCCGCCATGGTGGTGATATCCTCAAATGTCTGGAAACACTCAGCGGACGCGCCGGGTCGATCAGGCCAAAGCTCACGTCTCACGCAAGAAGCGAAGAGCGGCGCCGAGACACGGAAGGTGCCGCAGAAAGCGCGGCGCTTCTTGGGATTAGATCCGAGAGGGACGATCCTTTCCAAAACAGAGGTCGCGCGTTTAGCCAGTTTCGTCATTTCACTAGCGAGAAGGATGCGCGAGTGGCGCTCGTCCACGGGATGTGGGGGATTGGGAAGTCGAGCTTCGTTCGCGAAAGCCAGAGGAAGATCCTTCCCCGATGGGACTTGCTGCGTTTGGACGTCGTCGAGGGAATGGATTCTCTCCGATTGCTGTCATCACTAGCGCAACTTGTCAATGTCAATATTGCGGCCGAGAGACTACTGAGCGCGGACACGAACACGCTCCAGCAGATATGCGGTCGCATTGCAGAGCATTTCTATGCTCGTGAAAACAGCCTGCTGGTGCTCGATAATGTGGAACTCCTGCTCGATGAAGAAGGAAACATAGCGGGAGACACAATGGGAATGCTACTGGAATCGTTTGCCACCGACGCCGGATTTGAAAACCATCGTAATCGCCTCGTCCTCATCTCGAACAGACACGTTTCTCTACCTGCCAGCCTCAGTCGGAAAACCGAAATAATCCGTGTACGGGAAATGGAACACCATTACATTCGTCGACTAGTCGAGTCTCGCTTAATAGCCCGCTCTGAAGCTCCGGAAAGAGTGTACGGTAGGATACCGGATGATGTAATAGATCGGCTGTATGGACACCCCTTGGCTGCCACGCTAGCTGCCAGTGCAATGGCGGATGTAGGGCTGGATACCATCAGGGCAGATCTCAGCGAATACGAAACAATCCGGAAAGGGCTGATAATCGAACTAGTAGGACGAATTGGGCTGGACGACATAGAACGTGAGCTTGCGGAATTCATGTCAGTATTCCGGCTTCCTTTCTCAAGACGCGCTGTAGGGAAATGGGGTGGTAGGACCGCTCTTCGAACCCTTGAGAGTTTGGTTGGCAGATTCATTGTGGAAGCCCAAGGCGACATCGTTCAAATCCATCCAATCGTGCGGGAGGCGTATCGCGTAGCGGAAGACACCGAGAGATTCACACAGTACCATCTGATTGCGGGTGAGTACTACCTTTCAGAGGAGGCGGCCAGCAGCGGTCCCCTTGACATAGCTGCTGTCACCGAGGCTGTGTACCACCTGCTTACAGCAGGCCAAACAGACAGGGTCAAACAGCTCGGCTATTATTACCGGGACCAACTGCGTCCTGCGGCGCTGGAAGCATACAGGGCGCGCGCTAATGAGCGAGCACTGGAGCTATACGATCTCATACTGAGCTTCAATGAAGAAGATAGTCATGCTTTGTTCCACAAGGTATTGGCGCTGGGGCGCCTCTCGCGGTGGGCGCAAGCCAACGAAGAATTCGAGAGGCTACGACACTTGACGAATGACGATCCAAAGATGCTGTCCTCCTACGGTGGCTTCTTAGTGGGACGTGGACACGTGAGCGAGGCCGAGGCCATCCTCAATGTAGTGATAGACACGCCGGAACCGCCGCCTGACGCACTGTGCAACATGGCGATACTTCGCCACAGGCAACATGACATTAAAGAAGCGATGCGTCTCTTCGAGGAAGCGGACAAACTTGCCCCGGAAGACCCCTATGTACTAACCACCTACGCCAGATTTCTCGTTGACATCAAGGCTTATCCGGAGGCTGCCAAGCTCACAGATCGTGCGCTTCGAATCGATCCTCGCAATCGGTATGCTCGGCAGCTACGCGAGGACCTGCAGGCGCTGGGGGAGATGTAGATTTGCTGTTACAGTGATCTGTTGCGCCCACGCTCGATTGGATATTCGTCACTATGGAAATCTGTTCAACGTCACTAAGATTTGGAGACGGATGGGCAGCAAGTTAAGGCGCAACGTGGGGGGATATCGGCAGGGTCATAGCCGGAGTAAGGCGTAGCTCTCGGTAGCACAGCTCAACGGTGGAGCAATAGAGCGCGCTGCCACGAGGCGCTGGACAAGGTGCGACCGGCAGATGTTTACGAAGGCCGGGCAGATTCTACGCAGGAGAAAGCATGTAAGACGCGGAATGATAGCATCAAGGTGCCAATTGCTTTTCCACGTGATTTATCCAAGTGCGTGTGCGGACATATAGCTGAGTCTTGACGGCGATGAGCATATCATTGAGGTAGTGCATACCGATTGTGTCCGCCGAGGTCCATTGGCACGAGCTGTTGCCTCCTTTCGGGTAACCAAGGATCTGTGTCTTACCCGGCATACAGGTCCAGTCCACTCTCGGCGGCCCTGGTGGGATAGGAGCGTTCAGTATGGCATTGTTCAGGGAATATGTCGGGATCGACTACTCGGGCGCGGGCTTACCGGCGGATCACATACCCGGGATCCAAGTCTGCGGGGCGGATCAACGAAGCATCCGTATGCAGTCCCCCGCAGATTCCACTCACCAGAATTGGAGCCGGTCTGACCTCGCGGAATGGCTGGCGACAAGATTGCGTGACCAGGTATGCCGTATTGTGGGTATTGACCACGCGTTTTCTTTCCCAGAGGAATACTTCAACAGATATTCGCTCAAGAACTGGGACGACTTCCTGCGGCACTTTGTGAAAAAATACGACACAAGGAAGCATCGAACTAGTGTGGTCATACCAGATATCGGCCGTGACGGCTGGCGAAAACAGCTTCGGCTGACTGAGAAGTTTACTAGCAACGCTAAGAGCGTATTTGAATTCAGGGGCCCCGGCGTCGCTCACTCAACTTTCGCGGGACTGCCGTGGCTGCACGATCTTCGCGAAGCACTCGGCGATACTGTACATTTCTGGCCCTTCGATGGGTGGATTCCTCCCCAGAACAAGTCGGTCATTTGCGAGGTGTATCCGGCACTCTTTGTGAGACGCTATCCCACGGGCGCCGACATGAACTCACACGAGCGTGACGCGCGAGCGGTAGCGACCTGGCTGCGGGAACGCGATGAACACGATTTGCTGCGACCGCACCTAACGCCACACCTGCTGGAATGTGAACGGCAAGTAGCCAGCGTCGAGGGATGGATACTGGGCGTCATGTGAGCACTATCCCGCCACCGATCAATCACGGGGCTCTTGGCACGGTTGGTTTGTCAGGGCTTTGGCGCGGAGTTGAGGTCCTTCGCTCTCAGCATTCTTTGGACACCGAGAGGCTCATTGCCAGGGCGTGCCTCCAAGAGGAAGATGAGTGCGGGAAAGCCGCGTACTCGGATCTGTGAATGCGAAAGCCGAATGGCTGAGCTACTCGACTTTACATAAGGATAGAAGGCCTTGGTGTTGCTTGCCCGTTCCACGTGCTCAGCAAGCCGGAGGAAGCAGTCAATGTCAGCTTGGGTTCGGGTGGTCTCCAGCTGTTGGACCTTGGCCTGCTTGGTGCGGACGAGGACATCGAGTCGGAGACCGCTCTCGCTCTGACCGTACAGTGCACGGTATGCGAAAGCATAGGCAGTAAGCTGTAGGTCCTTTTCAGCGGCCTCTACGACTGGCCAATATCCCCCACTGCGGGCATCGGTAGACTATCCGCTCAGAGAGCCTAAGGTTACGTGCTGCGTCTTTGACCCTCAGCGTTAGTGCGGTCATTGTCCACGTCGCTTGCTAGGCGGAAACGGTATCTACCGACTAGCTTGTACCCGTGTTCGGCGAATAGCTCTTCGAGTATCTTGCGAAAACGCTTGCGGCGACCGCGAACTGTTTCCTTGGGTCCCTCGTCCGCGATTACATTTGAGACCAGCACGCGAACCGAACCGTCTTCGTGGTATTGAACTCTATCGTCTTTACGTTGTTTCTCAACTAGATCAACAATCTCGCTGACAAGCTCCGTCATCTTTCTCCTCGTCATTGGGCGTTGCCTCGGATGAAGTTGCCTGTACCCTCCGGAGCCTGCCCGTGCTTCGCTCCTTTCGAGGTCTACCGCCCAGAACTGTAACTCAGCCCTTGTAGAACCCATTACGGTCCCACCATGCCGCTCGATGACGAATCCCAGGATCGGCGGGGCCCAGCGCACCTGTTCCATCCGCGCCAATTTGTGGGCTTCCATGCTTTCCTGATCCGAACCGTCAAACTCATCCCAACACGCCATGAGAAACGATTGGATCCTGGCAACCTGAGCTTCGTCAGAAACGGTACCTGGCTCGACCCTGGTCATAAAGCTTTTGAAATCTTCCATCTGCAACCCTCCATAGGTCCGGCCGGCGGATGGCGATCGCAGTCCCTGAGGGGACGGCGAGCGCGCAGCGGGCCAACCGTGTCTTCACGATCTCCCATGACCTGCCCCCGTTTGTGGTACCAGTTGCTATGTCAGTCCTGCAGCCTGTATAGCCATGGCCGGAAGGTGAGGTGTAGCCGAAGCTGGAGGTCATGGCTGGCTCACCTCCGGTGCTGGTGGCCGATAGTTAAGTGCACTGTGGGGCCTGACTGTGTTATAGTGTTTTCGCCACCGCTCCACCATGTCCGAGAAGTGTCCCAGGGAAATCAGGTACAGAGCATCTTCCTTCTCACGCTCTGTTTACAGGCACTTGTGCCAGTTCGATGCTCCCCCGAAGCTTGCTCAGTATTGCCAGAACTCCCCCGCTGGTGCTCCCAAATGCGCCAATCTAGTTCGTAGGCCTTCAGTTGGAGGGCCTCCGCCACCTGTTCCAGCAGGCGGATGAGCTCAGAGTCAGAGACCGCGTGTGCCAAGACTGACCTCACGAAGCGATGCAAATGGACGTCAGGCTTCACTGTCTCCACGCCCTGGCGCATAAGCAACCACTGGTAGGCGGCAACGCTTAGACCTTTGACCCGGCCCTCAAAGTATCTCTCGAAGTCGCTGGTGCAAGCCCACTGCCGAAGTGCTGCCTGATCAGTTACACCGATGGAGGCGAAGTAGCTTGCCAGATTGCGGAACATGCTGGCGCGGGTCCAAAGCCTATAGCCCCACAGATGCTCCGCCAGCGCTGTGTTGCCTTCCCGGTCCTCTGAGTAAGACGTGAACAGATCCTGCAGGTCGATAAGTGTGCGGACATCCGCAGCCCGATGACGCTGGAAGTACGCCACTGCCCGCTCGACTGTGGTGCCCTGCATTTGCAGGTCCAGAACTGTTAGCATCAGGTTGCGGACATAGTCAGTTTCAAGATAGTTGCCCTGCGCCGATGGAAGCTGGCGGCAAGCGTCAAGCAGCAGGGCGAGTTCATCCTCGGGGGTCAAGGCGTGGTCTGTGCTGGTTGGAGGGGGTCCGCCCTGCAAGAGGTGCTTCTCAGAAGCGCCAGGTGGTGCCTTGGCTCGCGCGAGAGCACGCCGTCCAGGATCACGCAGGTGCGTCAGAGCCACCCCGGTGACAGCAGGCTGGCGGTAGGCATCCGAAAGAAGTAACGACGCGTTAGCCTGGCAGCATTCCACCAGTCGGTGTTCTGTAGCGGCGGCCAGGGCCTCCTCGAGGGTATCAAAGAGCCTTCTGCGGGACCCGATTCGCTTTCCACTGGGGCAGGAGTCAACGTGGGCGACTTTGTAGTACGTTCCGTTATCGTTCTGACCGACGATGAAGCGTGAGCTGTTTGCCATCCGGATCCCCCTCGCTCAGACTCATGTTCGCCGGGAACCAGTTTTGTCCTGCTTGCCCCGGCGGATGAGACCCACGTATCCACCATCCCCGGCGCCGCCACCACACTGATATAGCGACTAGTGCAGTCCCGCCGCCTTCTTCAAGGCGGCCAGCTGCTCCCTCAGCTCGGCAATCTTTTCCAGCACCTCCTGCCGCTTGTGCTTGCCCCTTTTGTTGCGTCCAAATCCTCAAGATGGTAACATTAAGCTTGGATTCGTTTTCGGGGGCAAAGTCGTTCACGGAGATAGATTCTGCGATGACAGACAATAGGGACACTTTTGTGTCGCCTTTCTCCACCGGCGGCGGCGGGTTCGTTTTCGAAGACGAGGTTGTCGCCTTCTACCTTTCTTGTCTCCTGGCTGCTGTCGAGCCATTTGGTGGTGATGGCCCAGATGACGGAAAGGTTGTTGAAGTCGCTTGTCAGCAGGCGAACCATGGCTGGCATCCCGATGACGTGCTATTGACGCTTGGCGACGGTACAGGCGCACGCCGTTGCGCTATATCCATTAAGTCCTACCCCGCTTTGAAGAGAACTGGCTTCACCGAGAAGGCCAGAAGGGATAGCGACGGCAAGCCCAAAGAATCGTTATTGGAACAAGCGTGGCAACTCTACCTTGGCATGTGCCCTGTTGATCCCCCCTTCGACCCGGAGCGTGACCTGATCGGATTGGTCACCAGCGAGATCGCAGCCATTGTCCGCGAAGACTGGAAAGGCATTCTAAACACGGTCTGCCTCCAGGACCCCACAACCGTGTGGGAGAGCGGCTTCAACAAACGGCAGCAACGGCTGTTCGATAGCTTCGCCTGTCCGGAACACCTCGATCACGCCAGGACGAAGGATCGCGCTGCCACGGCTCGTTTTCTCCGCTGCCTGAGAGTAATGGATTTTCAGCAACACCGTTTGCAGGCCCTGATGTACTGTCGTGAGCTTGTTCTGTCGGGCACGGCTGAAGATGCCAATAAGCTCTGGGAGGCGCTCTGTCACATCGCTGGTGTGTACCGTTCCAGCGCAGCCCAGTCCGACTTGAGGGTACTGATGGAGCGGCTTCGAGGCGAGCACTTACTTAAGCCATATCCCGACCATCGGCGTGACTGGGAACGACTTGAGCGGATTGCCTCCACACTTCTGGGGGAGATCGACGATACCATCGGCGGAATACGGCTTCCGCGCGAGAAGGAGCAGAATGACATCGAAGATCTGCTGGGCCAGCCAGACACGTGCGCGGTTGTCCTGCTAGGAGAATCTGGCTGTGGCAAGACGGTAGTTGCCAAGCGATGGGCCGAATCAGTATCAGGGGACCTGGTAGTCTGGTGGGACAGCCACACATTCGATGCTACTGGCCCTACCGCCTTTGATCAGGCTCTCGACCTTAAACATCCGATAGAAGACGTCTTACAGACGGTCCCTGAGGAACAGGCCTATCTGGTGATCGACAGTATTGACCGCATTCCCCGGGGTGCGGCGTGGGACAACCTGGCACGCTTGCTCAGAAGCCTTCGTCTGGACGAAAGCGAGACCCCCTGGCGGGTTGTGGCTACCTGTGAGGCGGAAGCCTGGGAACGTGTCGAGGGCAACCTTGCCAATGCCCAGGGCTCCCCCAATAATTGGCGCGCACTCACGATAGACTCACCAACACGGGACGCTCTGAAACCGATTACTGAGTCACTTCCTGGGCTCGCATCAGTCTTCGCGAAAAAGCACCTTCAATCCCTGGTCTTTCGGCCCAAGGTCATCGCCCTGCTCGTGGCTAATTTGAGGCGCGGCTATCCCCCGGATGTCCGGAATTGGGTCGGTGAGTCCGATGTGATCAAATGGCTTTGGGAAAACGAGATCGAACAAAGTAATCTAGCTCGCTCACAGGTAGCTCGGAAACTGGCAACGTGTCTTGCCGATCTACATCGATCCGCGGTGTCTGTGGACGAGTTTGACGCATCTGAAACCCAAGTGCTTACGGGACTCCAACAGCATGGCATCTGCCGCTTTAGGAACGAGCAAGTCTCCTTCGCGCACGACCTCTATGGCGACTGGGCCCGCCTTCGCGTCCTTATCAGCCAACAACGATTGGCTGAGTTCCTCGAAATGCGTATTGACTCCCCACTATGGCAAAGAGCGTTGCGACTCTACGGCCTACACTTGCTGGAGCAGAATCCTGACACCACTATGTGGCAGGATGCTCTACAGAGCTTTGCTCAGAGCAGTCAGGAGCCTTCCCCTGGCGAAGCAGCAATCCTCGAGGCACTGGTCTTCGCCGCTGGCGAAGGACATTACATTGAGCACGTTTGGCCAATACTCATAGAAAACGACGGGCGGCTTCTCCGACTGTTCCTACAACGGTTTTGCCATGTGGCAACGGAGCCAGACGACCGTCTCATCAGCCTTGTCTTGCAGGATAAACCGCAGTGGCAGACACAGGCCCGAGCTCAGTTACGCAGCCCCTTTGGGCGCTCCTGGGCATCGGTTCTGCCCGTATTGTCCGAGAAACGCGAGGACGTACTCCGGCTTGCGCCTGCTGAGTTCGCCGATCTTGCGCAGATATGGCTGAGGGTCGCCGTCGATGAGCTTCCCTTTCGATCACAGGTCGCTGAGATGGCTATCAATGGTGCCGAACGGTTCGCAGCTGAGAATGATCAAGCATACGCCAACAGCGGGTGGCGTGCGAGTCCGCCTGCCAGGATCTATAGCGCCGCTATGATGGCGGCGACGGAGCTGCCTGACCGAGTAGCGGAGTTCGCTCTGGAACGCGCCCGTAGACGAGGGAGGAGAGGAACAGAGGAGGAGCTCGAAGTATTCCATGAACCTTTTACTGACATCAAGCTACCGTTGCCCGACCTCTGGCCCGACGGGCCGTCGAGAAGGGTCGATGAACTGTTTCGCAAGGTTTGCCTGGATAATTCGGGACTTACTCATCTTATGCGCACTCGGCCAGAAGTGGCGCGAGAGGTAATGCTGGCGCTGCTGATCAGCCCGCCGGACCCCGATTCGCCCTTCGTCCCTCGTCTCGGCGATCTTCCCTTTGAGATGATGCCCGGCTGGTCCCCGCCGTTCTATGATCAAGGCCCATTTCATGTTTTCCTGAAAGTGTGTCCCGAATCAGGCATCGAGACTATTCTGCGGTTGGTCAACTTCGCCACCGAACGTCAGGCTGAATTGGGGCTTGGTCGTAACGAAGACGTGGGGCCGTTTCGTGTGACCATACCCAAGTGGGGGGATTGGCAGGGGGACGCGAGGGTCTTCTACTGGTATTCTGGCGAGATGGGTGATAGTGTAGTGGCCTGCGCGCTAATGGCGTTGGAGAAGTGGCTCTACGACCTGCTTGACGAGGAGAAGCCTATCGAACCCTGGCTCTCTCAGATCGTGGCACAGTCGAGGTCGGTGGCATTTGCCGGTCTTCTCGCAGCGGTGGGGAGTAGACAGCCCGGTCTGCTGAAAACTGCGTTCCGCGCGTTACTAGGTGTGCCGGAGTTCCATATATGGGAATTGCACCACGACCCCCGTCTGCATCCAACGTTAATGCTTGAACCCATGATGTCGGCTGTCATAGGGGAAGAACGCTTCAACCGGATCAAGGAATGGCATATGATGCCCCATCGTCAGATCGGTCTCGACTGGTGGGGGCAGCATCTGTTTATCAACGAGCCTGAACTCGAGGCGTTCTTCGAGCAGGTGCGCCAAACGTGGATAGAACACCGCGAACGCAACGGAAATGGCGAGCCACTTGGCGACAGCCTGGACTGGCTCATCGCCAAGTACGATCGCCAGAACTGGGTCGTCAAGGACCACCCAGAGCACGGGCCCCTAGCTTACTTCACGCCTCCGCCAGCTCTCAAGGCGGAAGTAGACGCCATAGAACCGGTTCTAGCGCAGCAACAGCTCTTTCTTGAATTGCCGCTCCTATGCAATCAATACTTAGAGAAGGGCGAGGCTTTGGACGACGAGAGTGCTGAGCAGTTGTGGTTGCAGGTGAAACAACTCGCTGAAGGAGACCAATCGGTTCAAGGAGCTGGTCTCGAGCTCGCGGATTCACTATGTGGTGCAGCGGCGGTGCTGCTCCTTCTAAGCCGGGACTGGCTCACAAAACGCCCGGAGCGGGAGAACTGGTGCATCGAACAAGTTGTCCGGACTAGTCTGCGGCCACCCAAGCGGCGCTTCGATACTGCCGAAACCTTCGTGAAGTTCTCTTCAGAGGCATTCTGTGCCCGCGTTCTACCGACATTGTGGGCCGAGAATGTCGACGAGCCCAAGTTGAGACGGAGCGTAGCCTATCTCGCACTTTCGCCTCACTGGTTGACCGCCACCTATCTCACTGTGAATGCCGCGAAACTACGTATGCAGCTCGGAGACGAATTCAATAGGCTACGACACCTGGTAATGCTCAGCGCTAGGGCACGCTACCAGGAAATCCAGGTGGAACGAGAACAGCACTATCGCCAATATTCGCATACTCGCGGAGGCATCATTTCCCGAATCAAAGGGCGTCTCAAAGCGCTACGGCACTTCAATATCGATCGTTGGATAAGACAGCGTGTCCGCCTGTTTGTCGAACGGAAGCTTGATGCTGACTGTCCGACACTCATGGCCCTCGCGGCCTGGCAGCAGCACCGCGGGCGCTCCGACGAAAGAAGACGCAGACGGCGCGACCCTGGTATCCACATGATGTTCGCCCATGCAGCATATGCGTGGCTGCCTTCTCTCGAGGAGGCCACTAGTCCCGCCGAACGGGGCGAGTGCATATCGCTGTGGAAAGACGTTCTTGATCTGACCGTCGCACGGTTAGCCCCAGGTGTTGACGATGCTAATGATGACAAAGAGATCGAGGGCATCCCCGACGACTGGGACCGTTGGGCCCTGCGAGCAATTGCGTACGTCGTTCTGAAAATGCATCCGCAAGAAGTACCGGAGCAACTGTGGCGGCCACTTCTCGTTCTTGGCTCCCCGGCTCTTCACTGGATCAAGGAGTTCATCGAGTGGTTTCTCAATGTTGGTCTGAGTGGTACAGTCTCCCGAGACGCCTTCATCAAGCAATGGCGGACCATGATTGATTTTGCGTACACATGCCGAACATGGCAATCCGACCGGGGCCGATCCAAGTGGGATCTTGAAGAGATGTGGTATCGCCTTATGGGGTTAGGCTTGGTGTTCGATTCTTGGACGGCCGACCATGCTTCGCTGGTCGGTAGGATGAGTGATCTATATGAGAGGTGGGCTGGCGACCATCTCTCAGCGCTGGGGAGTCGCGAAGCTTTCGTGCGATTTCTTCTGAAGCCCGCAGCCGAGCACGTAGTGATGGACGCACTGGTATGGTTGGCCAATGAGCCAATGCCGTCCCGCGCCGATAGTCGCACCAGAAGGCATGATGACGAAGTAGCTGGTTTGATAGCCCAGTGCTGGTCGCAAAGGCGAGAAGAGATAGTTCAACAACCAGAGATCATGACCGCTATCCAAACGCTGTTGCGCAGCCTTGGTCAACACCGTGTCGCACTGCAGCTGCTTGACGAGATAGCGTCGTCGCAATCACCACACTCCACCGACTGAATGCGACTGAACGAAACTGCTGAAGCACTGATTAAGACGCTGCAAGCTGACGAACGCACCTGAGTTACCACTCTGTACACATCTCCCTGTAGCCACAAATCCCACACATGAAATTGTCATTGGGATAGTAAACCTCCGTGTTTATCGCACGCTCAACGTGCTCTCCTAACCGCAAGAAGCGGTCGATATCGGCCTGTGTTCGGGTCGTTTCCAGCTGCTGTACCTTGGCCTGCTTGGTTCGGACCAAGGCGTCGAGGCGCAGATCATTCTCATCCTGACCGTACAGTGTGCGGTATGCGAAAGCGTACGCAGTAAGCTGTAGGTCCTTCTTGGGGTGTCCGCGGGAAAACTGCGCTTCGTGGTCTTGTGATCGATGATGGTCCCCTGGTCGTCGAGGTGGATGTAGCCATTCCGCGAAAGATGCCTAGCCCTGCTAGGGCCCATTGTTCCTGTAAGGGGCCTTGTCGAGGCACGCCGTAGGCGCCGATACAGTCCGAAAGAGTCACAACTCTTTGCCTATCAAGGTCAGCTATTCTGCCGGGCCGCCCCCAATCCCTCCTCTGGCAAGAACGGGCGCTCTACGGGCTTCCTGTGCGTTTTGATGCCATTCCCCGTTGCCGCAGCCGCGCCCCTAGCCCGAGCAGCCCCAGGCCAAACAGCGCGACCGTCCCAGGCTCAGGTACGGCTTCGGTGCCGATGTGTATTTCGTCGATATACCACGATGGGGACGGCGGATCTGGGTCTCCAGGCCATGAAAGAACTAGGGCTTCGAAATTCCATATTATAGTCTCCCAGTCTGGACTTGGCTTGACCTCGACATACCAAGTCTTTCTTACCCAACCATCGCCTAGGTCGTCGCTAAACCGCAGTTCTGGCTCGCTCACCCAGCACGCCTCGTTATCCGGATCCGGCACGCCCGGTTGTCCCACGGTGGCAAAGACATTGAAATCGCTCCAGTATGGTACATCCACCGGAGGGTGTACTACCATCTCGAGCCAGATGCGCTTCGCCTCATCCCCCGAGGAATTGCTGAGCTGCCAATACATTGCTGGGTTTGTCCCTGGTGGACCGGGGCCCTCATAATAGAATTCGAAGATGCCGGTACGACCGCTGCCTGCTGGATCATCTGCATGCCAAGCCAAAAGAGAGGAAGGCCAACTAAAGGCCCACCAATCCCCGTCGTAGAGGCTAGTATCATCCCACCCTTCAATATCATAGTTGACACCAGGGATCAGGTCCTTCGCCCAATCCCCCTCGATAGTAGGATCAGTAGGGTCAGTCGGCCAGGGATTCTCCGGGTCCCAGGGGTTAGTGGCGAAGTCAATCGTGGCATTGCGCGGATACGGGTAAGGCATCACCCACTCTCCAGGCGCGGTGCTGCTCTCAGGTGGGTGCGTAAACGTGTCAGCAGCAGCCAAAGTGGCCAAAAGCAGCAACAGTACGCCAATAATAGACCTTACCGCTCGGTGATATAGCATATCAAACCCTCCTTGCAATAGATAACACCGCCGGGGGGTTGAAACGCTTGCCCAAGGAGAAGGCCGGCCCCCGACGGTACCCTGAGGAGTGGAACTCCGCAGCGCCGGAAACCGGCCATGCGTACACGGAGTTCCACGTCAGGGTACGCGATAATTATAGCCTATCAGGCGCAAACAATCAACCGCCCGCTACTGCAACCGGGGCAAAGACCGACGGGCAACTAGCTATTGGACGAGTAACTACAAAACGTAGGGGTGCCGGGAAATTCGGGCGTACACCCTGCAAATCGGCGCGTAGCGCGGAGGGAAGATTGATTCTTCTCAGGCGCTATACTACAATATAGGAAAACCATATTCGCATACCTGGGGGAAGTCAGCTACCTTCCCCCTGAGCTGAGGAGGTGGAGGCGGCTTTTGCCCGCCATTGTCCGGGCCTGACCAGTCGCCTCCCGCCTCCTTCTGAAAGGTCAGATCAGGACAATGAATAATGGACAAGGCGAGTACCGAGAGCCCCTTGAAAATGAGGAGCCTCACACATTCAACCGCTATGATAGATTCGATTCTCTTTGGCGGCCAGGAATCGTACAGTCAGAGGCTATGAAGCTGTGCGGGAATGCGCCGTGCTATATGTACAACAAGAAGACAGGCGAGGCATTCATTGGGACGTATAAGTGCCGTGCTCGCCTCTGCCAGGAATGTGGGGTACTACAAAGGAACCAGATAGGACACAGCATGTGGCGCGTGCTCCGGGAAGAGTATAGCCAAGGCGACGGGGTATATTATGACTACTTCCCAGCCCTGGATTGGAACCGACGGTACCAGAAGCTAACGAATATAGGCGCTGACTACTACAAAGTGGTCCGTGAGGGGTATGAGGGGGGACGGGACAGGATACCTCTTGCGGAGCAGCGGATACATATCTTTGCCAACAAGGACTTTTCGACTAGAAGCTACGGCAACAATGAGCCAATCAACTGTGAGCGATTAGAGGACAAAGCCGAATTAGAGGATCAACTGCAGCAAGCGCTAGCAATGCCCCCCCGCGTCGTAGTGCTACCCGGGGGGAGGTACCCGAAGCCTGAGAAGCCGCCCTCAGATTGGACACCGGTGACCGGCAGTGAGAAACTGACCGAAGAGGAAATCGAAGAAATTGTAGCAGAGGAA
>SDBU01004591.1_pt1 | contig 16901 bp, 18 predicted proteins | sample 2277071 | NCBI WGS metagenome assembly SDBU01 (sample SAMN10397929, study PRJNA504765) | marine sediment metagenome | isolation source: marine sediment core GS08_GC12, 126 cmbsf | place: Arctic Ocean: Gakkel Ridge, Loki's castle | collected 2008 | reverse complement strand
CGACGTGAGCAGCCAAATTTGATTCTCCTTGACATCGGCCTTCCAGGTATGGATGGCTTAGCAGCATTGCGTCATTTTGAGGAACAAAGTGGAGCTCCGGTAATTTTTGTAACTGCTCGTCGGCGCGAATTGGATGAAGCTTTAGGCTTAGAATTGGGTGCAGATGACTATATCACTAAGCCCTTTGATAAATCCGTGCTCCTAGCCAGGATCAAAACCGTTCTCCGACGAACTCAAAGCGCTACTCCACTGCTCTCAAGGTATGAGCCATTAATTGTTGGCGACTTAGTCATCGACCCGGCTGCACATATAGTCAGTGTAAACAAACGCCCTGTTGAACTTTCTCCGATAGAATTTAAATTGCTTCACACACTTGCTTTAGATGCCGGGCGAGTGCTCTCTGCAGATGATCTACTCGGGCGTGTTTGGGGTGCAGAATTTGTGGGCCAGCCCCAGGTAGTGTATGTCCATTTACGCAGGCTCCGCAAGAAATTGGAAGAAAACCCCAGTCAACCTCGTCGGATTATTACCATTCGAGGTGTAGGTTATAAACTCGAGCTGCAGGAGAATTAGTGATGCGTACACTGCGTACCCGAATCATAATTAGCCACATACTACCTTTGGTGATAGTTCTCCTCCTGATGGGAGTCGCTTTGGATTATGTTCTAGAGGTTCGCATCTTGCTCCCCAACTTATCCGATGAGTTGATTAATGAGGCAACGCTATTTGTGGAGATGACAAAAAACAATCAGCCCATATGGGATGATCCGGTTGCTGCGCAAGATTATTTAGATAGCATCGAACCAATCCTGGATCCTTTTGTGATGTTATTGGATTTACAAGGACAGATACTTGCTTCGACAGATCCATTTTATGCAGGGCAGATAGGCAGTGTGATTGAACCAAGAGAACGATTCGCGGAGGCTCTTGAACGTGGTGCCAGCATACAAACAATATATAGCCGTCAATTGGAGGCAAATATCGTAGATGTTCTTGTTCCTGCCAGAAGATCTGATGGACAAGTCATAGGCGTGGTTCGTATGTCATATCATTTGGAAAATGTGTATGGGCAATTTCTATCCCTTCGATATATCATAATCGGGATAATAGCAGCCGGTATTCTGCTTGGAGTGATTATGGCCATGCTGCTGGCATTAAACTTGAGCAACGCACTCCAACGGGTAACACATGCTGTCCAACTATTGGCCACCGGACAAGAATATAAACCACCAATAGAACAAGGGCCAGAAGAAATCCGGGTTTTATTGCGCTCCATTAATTCGCTGGTCGAACGGCTGCGGGACTTAGAAAATATGCGACGCAAACTACTGACCAACCTGATCCACGAATTGGGACGACCTTTGGGGGCGCTTCTCCTTGCCGTTCAAGCCTTGCAGGCTGGAGCGGGACAAGATGAAGGGATGCGCGTAGATATATTGGCTGGTATGGAAGAAGAGATGAGCATCCTGCAGCGACTCTTGGACGATCTTACTGGACTGCATAATCAGGTCTTGGGTGTGTTGGAACTGAAAACTCAGCCGGTTATCCTGACGCAATGGCTGCCCAATGTTCTGCGAACTCATCAGGAAGCGGCGAATGCCAAAGGGTTGCTTTGGCAGGTTACCATTTCCGAAGAGCTGCCAACCATTGAAGCTGATCCAAACCGATTGGCCCAGGCAGTTGGGAACCTGGTTAATAACGCCATCAAGTTTACCCCCTCAGGCGGAACCGTGTCGGTGAATACTGGCGTTCGAGATAACCAGGTCTGGATTCGCATAAATGATACCGGTCCGGGTATCCCACTCGATGAACAAACGAAGATCTTTACTCCTTTCTACCGCGGGCGTTCTGAAAACCGGTTTCCACAGGGGATGGGCTTAGGTTTAAGCATCGCTCGTGATCTGGTCGTGGCGCATCAGGGGCGGTTGGAATTCTCAAGCGAACCTGGCGCGGGCAGCAGTTTCACAATCTGGCTTCCCGATAAACCTTACGAAAGCTAAACTTTTTAAGTGCAAATAGAATGGACGGGGGAGAGCAAACTTTAGGTATCACAATACCCGAAAATTAATAATCCACTTCGTCCGAATCCCCAACATTAATCTTCCCATCCCCCCGTGCCTTTAGGTAATCTTTCAGCAGCTGTTAGGTTCCCGTAAGGACAAGGGGGAGACTGAAGGTTATCCTGTGTTTAATTGGTGGTTGTCTACTTTTTTGTTGCATTGCGATTGCACAACGACCGTTTTACCAGCTTGTTCAACAAAAACTTGCTGGTGAATGCCATTTTTATTTGATCTTGATTGTGTTCTACTCGATCAGATCGAATATTTTACCTAAATAATATTGCAGGATATACCCAATATCCAGTCAAGATTGTCGGGCAATCAGATGCAATATGGGAGAAGCGCTATGCCCGCTATCCAAGTAGGCGAGCTTGGATTACCTCATAAATATTCAACAAAATTCGTGAATTGGTTGGCATGCAGATCTCACCCTCGTTTTCAATACCTATGATGATAGGTGTATTACTCGGATACTTGTTAGGGTTGGTTTCCCGAGGTTTGTGGAAATACCAGACCAAGAAAGATGTATCCTCAGATTTTGTCCAATTCGACAAAATTCTCCTTTGTCTAATGCTTATCAGTGCATTTATTCTGGGTGTGTTTTTGACATATTTTTTCTTCATTTGAGAATAGGAGGCAAACTATGGCGAAAGAAATCGTGCTCTTCGAATTTGAGGAAAGGAAGGATCTGGAGAATGTTTCAGCCGTTCTGCATCAACCTACGGACGGGTTAGTAAATTCTCAGGTTATCTCGTGGAGTGGCGTTGAGGAACTCGCTCTGGATATAACGAATACTGTTTTTCTCGAGTTCTAGGTTGAAGAGGAAAATGCATAACAATTATTGTCCGTCACCCACAGTGCAAGGAATTTAATGGGACATTGGAAAACTTGTTTGATATCTGCGGGAAGTGATGAATGATTAGCTTGTTGGACTTCGATCCGTGGTGGCGCTTTGGTATGGCACTCCTTATTGGATCGCTACTCGGCCTGGAGCGTGAGTTCATTCAGCAAAAAGAAGATGCACCGGATTTTGCAGGTATCCGCACTTTTGCGCTGATTGCCCTGTTAGGAGCAGTGGCAGCTTTCCTGACGGCTGATATGGGTATCCTGCCTGCGGCCATGTCTTTCGGTGGGCTGATTCTGCTTGCCGTAGTGAGCTACATTGGTGATCTCATGCACCGCGGGAAGGGGGCAGGAATCACTACTGAGGTGGCAGCAATGTTGACATTCCTTTTCGGCATGCTTGTGATGAGCGATAAATGGGAGGTTGCCATCGCGCTTTCGGTGATAACCGCGCTCTTGCTTTCGCTTAAAGGCAGACTCCATGATGTGATCCGTAAGATGACATCGGAAGACCTGTTCGTTACTCTCCAATTTGCGCTTGTGGCGGCAGTGATTTTACCCCTGCTTCCAAACCGGGCTATCGATCCAATGGGCTTGCTAAATCCCTTTCAGGTTTGGTTAGTGGTCGTGTTTGTTTCCGCTATCGGATTCAGTGGATATGTATTGATGAAAGTGTTGGGCCCTACCCGCGGCATCAACCTGACCGGGGTGTTAGGCGGCCTGGTAAGCAGCACTGCGACAACGATCAGCTTCTCTACCCGCAGTCGTGAAACCCCGACCTTGTCAGCTCACTTTGCGCAGGGAGTAGTACTGGCTTCTAGTGTGATGGTTCCTCGTATGCTGCTGTTAATACTTGTTATTTACCCCCCTCTCCTGCGCACAGTGATTATTCCCCTCAGCGCAATGCTGGTTGCTGGGTTGCTGGTTGTAATAGTGCTCCAACGGAAATTTGAAAAAATCGAACAAGCTCCTGAGGAGGCCTTCACACTGGCTCACCCGCTCAAACTCATGACAGCTATCAAGTTTGGGCTTTTGTTTGCTGTAGTGTTCGTTGTCGTCGAGTTCGCAATGGTCTCTTTCGGATCAGTTGGTGTTTATTTCACCAGTGCATTCGCCGGTCTTACGGATGTGAATGCCATCACACTCAGCTTGTCCCGCTTTGCGGAAGACAATCAACTGAACCACCAGGTGGCAGGGATTGCAATTATTGTTGCAGCGCTTACGAACACGATTGCCAAAGGAGCCATTGCCTATTTTGCAGGCTCCCCTGAACTACGCCGCATGATTATCCCTGCTTTCATTGTTGTTGTGTTGGTCGGAGCAATTTCCACAGTGACAGTGTTATTCGTTAACAATTAACGTATAGGATTTACGCTGATGGAATTGAAAAGGATTGGACATGATAGCCTTTCACTTACTAATGCATATTATGAGGATAACTAAAGATGTACAGAAGAAAATTTTTTCCTCAGTATCAAAAGGCATTACCCGAATCGAGAGTATTAAGTATGAAGAGATCGCCCTCTTCACAAGGGAGTAAAGGAAGGATCGGCAGGGTGTTTTTGCCTTTCTGCATCAACCTGCGAACAGGTTTTGTGCATTGTCGGGATATCTTTCTATTTGGTTCTCATCCTCGCCCTGAGGTCTCGGCAGCGACAGCCGCGCAGGTCAATATGGTGGTGCGCTCATGTGGTTAAACCAATATTACAACACAAAAGAGCCTCCTGTCCCTCTAAATACCTGGAAATGGGAGATACCCGCCTTTCAGAATCAGGTCATGCTGGATGGCGGGACTGTGGAAAGCTTGTTACCCGAAAAAACATATTATCTTAGCCAAGAAGGATATTCATGACACCATTTTTACAGCTCGTGATTGCCATTGTAATTATCATAGCTGCCGCAAAAGTTGGCGGGTACATCTCACTCAAACTTGGACTCCCATCGGTTTTGGGTGAACTGGTGGCAGGGATTATCCTGGGGCCGTCGGTTATATATATGCTTCATTGGGCTCCATTCACCGATAAACATTTAGGGGAAACGATTGCTCACATCGCTGAATTTGGGGTTTTATTACTAATGTTCATTGCCGGTTTAAATCTTCACCTGTCTGATCTGGCGAAATATCGTAAAGTTTCAGCTTTTGCAGGCACATTGGGTGTTTTGCTGCCGCTAGGCATGGGCTATGTCGTGGTGCGGGCTTTTTCATTTGATGTTCAATCTGCTTTGTTCACCGGTCTCATTCTGGCTGCCACCTCCGTTAGTATCTCCGCTCAAACTCTTATGGAAATGAAGGTGCTCCGCAGCCGTGTGGGCATTGGTCTGCTCGGTGCAGCGGTCTTCGATGATATTTTGGTGGTGCTTGGTCTGTCGATTTTCGTTGCTTTAGCGTTTGGGTCTACTGGAGGTTGGTTGAGTGTTGTTTGGATTGTGTTGCGAATGCTCCTGTTCATGGGCATAGCTGCCGCGGTGGGTACCGCCTTTTTACCTAGACTGAGCCAAATAGCCGACAAACTGCCTATCAGCCAGGGTTTGATAGCTTTTGTCTTGATCGTTGCTTTGTTCTATGCCTGGACAGCAGAAGTCTTAGGCGGCATGGCTGCTATCACAGGGGCGTTCCTGGCCGGTTTGTTATTTGCACGTTCTCATCTAAAGGAATATATCGAGGCCGGAGTCTCCACCCTTGCCTATAGTTTCTTCGTGCCGGTTTTCTTCGTCAATGTAGGCTTGGCTGCCAACGCCAGGTTATTGACCAGTGAAAGCCTTTGGCTGCTCCTGGCGATGATTTGCGTGGCTGTCATCAGCAAGGTGCTGGGTTCTGGGTTGGGCGCTCGAATGGCAGGTTTCACCAACCGAGAGGCGCTGCAACTTGGGGCTGGAATGACCTCCCGCGGCGAGGTTGGATTAATTGTAGCCAACGTAGGCATTTCGGAAGGTTTGATTAGTCCGGATATTTTTTCTGTGATCGTGGGTGTGGTGATTGTGACAACCCTGCTAACACCAGTTATGCTGCGCAGTTTATTCGCCAAGAGCAAAGCAACCGCTTGAGTCCAATTTGTTGAAGCTTACGTAAGTTCAAAGGAGTAAATCATGAGTTACCTGGTCTTTTTTGTTATTAATGATCCTGATTATAGTCAGGATGTTCTGGATGCCTGGGAGGGTGCAGGCGTAAAGGGGATCACTATTTTAGAGAGCACGGGTATCGGGCGCGTTCGACGAGCCGGGATTCGTGACGATCTACCGCTAATACCAAGCTTGAGCGAATTCTTCAAAAGCTTTGAAACACATAGCCGCATATTTTTCTCTGTTGTGGATGATCTTGATACTGCTCATACTTTAGTCGGAGAAGTTCAAAACATCGTGGGTGATCTCGAAGAACCCGATTCGGGATTGCTCTTCATCGCTCCATTGGTTGAAGTCCATGGATTGAATAAGAAAAACAGAAGATGATTACCTTGCAAAGATTGACCGTAAAAGAGGCCTACCGGTTGGATGATAAGGATCCAATCATACTGAGGTTGAACGATAATATCAGCCAGGTTCTCAATAACTTTGCCCAACATGCCGACCTCCGGGGAGTTTTTGTTGTAGACGACGACAACAGTTTTTTCGGCGTGATTACCAGAGTGGATTTGCTTGATTGGGCGCGTGTAAAACTTGGTGCAGGTTTGCGAAAGCCGTTAATCGACATGGATAAGACTATAAGATTGATCACTCTTATTGATGCCTCGACAGTGGGTGACATTCTTCGCCAGGAGACAAAAAAAGTAGCAGTTTTTGCCAATGATACGCTGGCACACGCTCTACAAATGATGATCGAAGCGGACTTGATTGTTCTCCCCGTCATCGACGAATCACAGTCCATCATCGGAAGCCTGACGCTTTCTGAGATTCTAAACCTGGTTCTTACCAAAAGCCAGGAACAATCAATAGAGAAGAAGCACAAGCCATAGACGCTATATTGCTTACATCTCTAGGAAGTCCGTTTGGGAAAAGGAGACCCTCATCGTGTCTTTATCATCCTGTCTGTTTCATCCTGTCACTTATCACCAAGATTTACCTGTTTCTGATCAATATCAAGGGTATCTGGTTGCAGCCACTCGTTTTCGCCCGCCCAATATCCCCACATTTTCACTTCACCACAGCAAATTCCAACGAGCCGAAAGAGAAAACGTGGATTTGGTCGTGATCTGCACGCGCGGGCAATCTGGGCTTGGTCGCTGGCTGATTGGTAGTGTTGCCGATAGAGTGGCACGCGACATTAGCGTACCTGTATTATTAATTCTTTCTAAAAAGGATGGAGATGACATTGAGTAATCATCAGAAAAAGGATAATTGTCCTTATTGCCAGGCGTTGGTTATCTTTGATGAAATCCTTACCCACCACAACTTGGCAACAGGACAACCGAAGGTGGAAGTTGTTGTCTTCCGCTGTCCTAAGTGTAAGAAAATAACTGGCCCAATTGTTCCCGTCAATCAATATAGTGAATGAGATATGAATAAAACTTCTTTTTCCCCAGCTACCAACCTGCTTGTACCACCGGTTTCTCGTTATGTTTTTCCAACAAGTAACTGGTTTTCTCTGCTTGATACTGATCCAATTACCCACCATTTAGCTGCTAATTTGTGGGATCGAGAAGAGAATCCGGAGAGTTGGCAAGCGGCGCGGCTTTCTCAGGCGGCATATATCTATCGTGAGCAAACAACCGGCTGGGCAATCGTGGCTAAGTTCCACACAACCAAAACCGGAGCTGACGCAGAAAGACACGCCGCTCAAGAACACCTGCACATCTTACGAGCCTTGGAAGTTGGCACATCGAATGATACACGTGCCGTTCGTTCCTTAGGCTTTTGGCGAGGAGTGATATTTCTGGAATATGTGGGGGGACTTACCCTGGAAGACAAAATCGCCATTAGGCGGAACCAACCTGGCGAACTTATTCGTATCCTGGAATGTACAGGGCGTTATCTGGCAAGCCTTCATTCTAGAAATCTGCAACCTAAATCCGCCCCGGATTTTAGCCAGGCAGCGGAACTCGATGCGCTGGTGATTTACTTGCAGAAATTAAGTGGAATGGGCGCTTTACCGACAGAGACGCAACCAGAGTAATTAATTAATGCACCCAGGTTGTTGCGGTAGAACGGGTCGGAGATGAATGCCTGAGCTGCCACACCGACCTTGTTTGTGTGACATCTTCTAGTATGATGGCGAACTTTCAGATGAACGGATCAGGGATTAGAACGATGGTTCTGATCGTAGCTCATGGCAAAGAATAGTCAGCCGAGGATGGGATGATTAAATCTCGATGAATTTCACGGCCATCCTGTACCGGATGGATTAAACCAGTACGGTTCAGTAGGAGAAGATAGCTCATGTATATGATTATGTTTATCCTCGACAACCCCGATCAGCTCGACGAGGTGTTGGAGGCATGGATGGAAGCGGGCTTGCGCGGTATCACGGTACTGGATAGCATTGGCGTGCATCGGTTGCGCGAACAGGGCGGTCTGCAAACCTTCCTAGGATTTCGCCGCCTGTTGCAAACCGGTAAGTATAGTCATTATACGCTCTTCTCAATCGCAGACGAAGAGACCATCCAGCGCGTCGTTCCGGCCACAGAGGCGATTGTGGGCAACCTGAACACACCAGAGACCGGCATTCTGTTTACCTTGCCAGTGGGACAGGTCTGGGGGTTGAACAAAACGTGACATCCCCGACGGAAGAGCAGGAGACAGCGTGATGGCTTGGATACAATTCGGGTTGAGTGCCGCGGCTATTGTTTTCGTGGCCTTCAAGATGACTCAGTACGCCGATGTCATCGCCGCGCGCACCCGGCTAAGCGGTATGTTCATCGGCACAATTTTGTTGGCTGCAGGCACATCCGCGCCCGAGATCATCACCAATATCAGTTCCGTCCGCCTGGGGTTGCCCAATCTAGCCGCCGGCGATCTCTTTGGCAGCGGCATGTTCAACATGCTCATCCTGGCTTTGCTGGATATGATCTACTTTCGGGTGCGGATATTACGCCGGGTGGCAATGAACCACGCTTTGACCGCCTCCCTGGCTACGCTGCTCACCGGTATGGCTGCGCTTTTCGTCTTCGCGCGCATCCCATGGCACATCGGCTGGCTGGGCATGGACAGCCTGTTCCTGATCCTCGTCTATGTGGGCGGTATGTGGCTTATTTGGCAGGAAAGCCGCCACAGCGGCGCCCCTGTGGGGGTCGAGCTGGACGTGCCCGGCATCGGGTTGAGGCACGCCGTTGCCGGTTTTGGGGTCAGTATGGCGGCCCTGGTGTTCATCTCGCCTTGGCTGGTACTGGCGGCTAAAGAGATCGCCCTAATCACAGGACTGGGAACGGGACTGGTAGGCATAACCCTGTTTGCATTTGTCACCTCGCTGCCGGAGATGGTCGCGGTGCTGGTGGCCGTCCGTCTGGGCGCTTTTGATATGGCGGTAGGCAATCTCTTTGGCAGCAATGTCTTTAACATGTTAGCGTTGGGCATCACCGATGGGTTTTACGTCCAAGGCCTCTTGTTCAGCGACATCAACCCTAATTTTGCGATTGCCGGACTCATTGTGCTCCTATTAATTAACCTGGGTCTGATCGGCAACATCGCCCACCTGGAACGGAAATTATGGTTCGTCGAACTGGATGCGCTGCTTATCATTCTCACCTTCCTGGGGGGGATGCTACTGCTTTACTGGCACGGAGTTGGGATGTAATACGTACGGATACTTCATGGGTCTTCCTATTAAGGCGGACCTCACCACTCTCCTCCCCTTCGCAAGCGGAGGGGAGGAGAGTGGGAGGTTTTTATGATCAAATTCTTGTCGGGTTGATATTGTTGAGCGTTTTCTTGACATATCTGCTGCTTTATTTCGAAAGAGATCAGACCCAATAAGAAAACAGACGACGAGCATTAAGGATGTATATGGATATGCCAAACTGGTTTCGTATGGAAGCGGATGACGCCCTGCTTGCTCTGGAGACCAACCCCGATCAGGGGCTGACCCAGGCCGAAGCAGAACGCCGAATAACCGCACACGGTCTCAATGAGCTGATTGAACGCGGGCTAAAAAGCCCTTGGCTGATTTTCTGGGAGCAACTAACCGCCATCATGGTGGTGATCCTGATCATCGCCGCCGTGATCTCGGCCTTGCTTGGCGACTATAAAGACGCTGTTGCCATCATGGTCATCGTTGTGCTCAACGCGATTCTTGGTTTCACTCAGGAACACCGAGCCGAAAAGGCCATGGCGGCTCTGAAAAAATTATCCGTTCCCACAGTGAAAGTCCGGCGGGATGGTCAGGTGCAGGAGATTTCCGCTCGCGAGCTGGTTCAGGGCGACCTCGTTTTGCTGGAGGCTGGCGACTCCGTGCCTGCTGACGGACGTCTCTTGGAGAGCGTCAACCTGCGGGTACAGGAGGCCGCCCTGACCGGCGAATCGGAGCCAGTGGATAAGACCGCCGCGGTGTTGAGCGGGGAAAACCTACCCCTGGGCGACCGGCGCAACATGGTCTACATGGGTACAGCAGCCACTTACGGGCGAGGCCTGGTCATTGTCACCGAGACCGGCATGAACACCGAACTGGGGCATATCGCCGAGATGATCCAGACTGTAAAGCGTGAACCAACACCTCTCCAACAGCGTCTGGAGCAGCTGGGGCGCGTGTTGGCCGTGGCATCGCTGGCGATCGTGGCGGTGGTCTTCGTGTTGGGCTTACTCAGAGGCGAGGACACACGCTTGATGTTTCTTACTGCTATCAGCATGGCCGTTGCGGCGATCCCCGAGGGTCTCCCAGCCGTGGTCACCATTGCCCTGGCGTTGGGCGCGCAGCGCATGCTCAAACGCCGATCACTCATCCGTAAACTACCGGCCGTGGAGACTTTAGGCTCCGTAACTGTGATTTGCTCCGACAAAACCGGCACCCTGACCGAGAACCGCATGACCGTCACCGTTCTGGACGTGTTCGGCGAAACACAGTCCATCGACGCCCTATTGAGAAAAGGCACCCCGGTGCTGGATGTAGACCTGGCCTTTCTGAAACATCCCAAGGTCCGTAGCCTGGGGTTGCTCGTCAAAGCCGCGACGCTGTGTAATGATGCCATTTTGGAAAGAAGGCAAAACGACGGCGATTATTACCGGGCCATCGGAGATCCCACCGAAGGTGCGCTGGTCGTGGCTGCCGCTCAACTGGGAATGCTCAAGCCGGAGCTCGACACACGTTGGCCGCGAATCGCCGAAGTCCCCTTCACCTCCGAGCGCAAGCGCATGACCACCATCCACCGCGTCAACGCTCTCCCAAATCATACCGACGTCCCCTGGCGGGAGGCACCCTTTGTCGCTTTCGGAAAGGGAGCCGTCGACAGCCTGTTGGACATCACTACCCACGTCTGGTCTGGCGACTGGGCTATTCCACTGACAGATGAACTGCGCCAGCGCATCTTAACCGCCAATGATTCCCTGGCCCAGGACGGGCAGCGCGTGTTGGGGGTCGTCTTTCGACCCTTATCCACCCTGCCCGAAAATGTGGATGAAGGCATACTGGAGCGCGAGGTTACCTTTATCGGTTTGGTCGGCATGATGGACCCGCCGCGGCCGGAAGTGAAAGAAGCCGTCCAGATCTGTAAAACGGCCGGCATTCGCACTGTCATGATCACCGGCGACCATCCCCTGACAGCCACTAACATTGCCCGAGAATTGGATATCGCCAAAGATGAACCCGCCATGACGGGTCAGGACCTGGCCAAAATGGCGGTTGATGAATTAGAAGATATCGTCGACGAGGTGCCGGTCTTCGCCCGCGTTTCCCCGGAGGATAAGCTGAAAATCGTCCAGGCCCTTCAAAATAAAGGCCATATCGTCGCCATGACCGGTGATGGTGTCAACGATGCTCCAGCCCTCAAAAAAGCCGACATCGGAGTAGCCATGGGCATCACCGGCACCGATGTCTCCAAAGAGGCCGCCGACATGGTGCTTCTGGATGACAACTTCGCTACTATTGTGTCCGCTGTGAGAGAGGGCCGGGTGATCTACGATAACATCCGCAAGTTCATCAAGTACACTCTGACATCCAATTCGGGTGAAATCTGGGTCATGCTGCTGGCCCCATTCTTGGGCATGCCTTTGCCGTTGCTGCCCTTGCAAATCTTATGGATTAACCTGATGACGGATGGGTTGCCTGGATTGGCGTTGACTCAGGAGCCGGCTGAGCGCGACACTATGCGCCGTCCGCCTTATCATCCACAGGAGAATATCTTTGCTGGAGGAATGTTACGACATATTTTCTGGTTAGGCTTGCTGATGGGACTGGTTTCTCTGGGGGTGGGATGGTGGGCCTGGAGCGCTGACAAATCATATTGGCAAACCATGGTATTCACAACTTTGACTCTGTCTCAAATGGGAAATGCCTTAGCTGTTCGATCTGGTCGGGATTCGCTTTTCAAGATCGGTTTGTTTTCGAACAAAGCCCTTCTGGGTGCCGTGCTGCTCACCTTTATCCTTCAATTGGCTGTTGTATACTTGCCTTTCATGCAGGAATTATTCAAAACCGTAGCGCTTCCCCCCACTGCCCTGCTTATTAGCTTGGGATTGAGTACAGTGGTCTTCTGGGGCGTGGAACTAGAGAAGTGGTTCCTGCGAAGACAGCAAGGTTAAGGTATACAATGAATTCCAACCGGTCTTTTTTTCTCGGCCGACCCGATCCTACACGAGCCCGAAACATCTCAGGCAGGCCAGCTGAAAGGTGCGCGGCCTGTGGGTAAGGCATGGCTATGAACCGATTAATTCCCATAAGAAAAGTAGAAGATATTTCTCCTGAGTACAGAGATACGCCGATTGGACTCCTTTTAGAGTACCACAACCTGAGCCGCCCTTTTGATACTTTCACACATGGGCAGCTGTTGATTGGCATGTGCATGGATCATCGTAAGCGCATACGCATACCCGATAAGTTCGCCTATATTATCCGGACTGGCGGAGCCAATCTTCAGCAAAATGAGTTTCAAATATCCTACGCGTTCGCGGTTGGCGGCGCAAAAGCGATCGCGCTCATCGGACATACGCAGTGCGGGATGGTGAACCTAAACGCGAGACGAGAGCTGTTCGTGCAGGGTTTGGTAGATAACGTAGGTTGGGAGAAAAAATACGCCGAAGAACACTTTATGAAATTTGCTCCCCTGTTTGAAATAGCAAATGAAGTAGAGTTTGTAGTAAGCGAAGCAAAGCGTTTGCGCTTGCGGTATCCCAAAATTCCAATCGCCTCGCTTTTGTATCGGGTTGAAGATCATCTTTTGTACTTAGCCACAGAGAGCTGAGTCACCCGAAACGAGAGTCAAAGGAGATCAAAAAATGGCCTGGATTGTCAACCCGGAAATTTGGATTGGGCTTGCCACCCTGACAGCCCTGGAAATTGTACTCGGCATAGATAATCTCATCTTTATTTCTATTCTGGCGGTTAAATTACCCGAAAACCAGCAGCGCCAGGCCCGCCAGATAGGGCTTTCGCTGGCATTGCTGACACGGATCGCCCTGCTCTTCTCTATCGCCTGGATTGTTGACTTGACTGAGCCTCTGTTCGCAGTGTTCGGACAGCAGATCAGCGGCAGAGACCTGATTCTCATCGGCGGCGGCGTGATCATCCAGATTATGCTGCTCGATATCGTTTTCTCGCTCGATTCGGTCATTACCGCAGTGGGCATGGTGCGGGAAATCTGGGTGATGGTCGCGGCGGTGATCATCGCGGTTGCCATTATGCTGTTCTCAGCAGAGAAAATCAGCAACTTTGTGAATCGCCATCCTACGGTCAAGATACTGGCCCTCAGCTTCCTGCTGTTGATTGGCACGAGTCTCATCATTGAAGGGCTGCACGCACACATTCCCAAAGGCTATATCTATTTTGCCATGGGTTTCTCTATGTTCGTGGAGATGCTCAATTTGCGCCTGCGTACTAGGGTAATTACCCCGGTAAAATTGCGGACGGCTTACCTCGCTGAAAATCAGAATCCACCCAATGAATAAACTCAGGAGTTTATAGTGTTTGATCAGCTTGAACATCTAATCATTACCAACTTGCAAAGCGTCTACGATCATATTGGCTGGCTGGGTGTGACTGGCCTCCTGGTTTTTGAAAATGCTACTGGAATCATTCCTAGCGAGATTATTTTAGGGTTAGCCGGGTGGATGCTCCTCGCCGCTCATGAAGCGCCATTATACAGTATCCCGATTTGGAGTGCAGTAGCCGCTTTGGGGAGCACGGTTGGCGCGTCCATCGCCTACTGGGCAGCCAGCCTCGGCGGCAGGCCGATCGTGGACCTCATGGCAAAATGGTTCCGCATTGATCAGCAGCACATCCTGCAAGCCGAGCAGAAATTCCACCGGTGGGGACCAGGTATTGTTTTTTTTGGGCGCATGATCCCCGGCGTGCGCACACTGATCAACATCCCGGCCGGGCTGGCGCGGATGCAATTCCTGAAGTTTGTGATTCACACATTGATTGGGTCCTATATCTGGTGTACACTCTTGATTGGTGCCGGTTATTTCTTGGGCCACGAATGGTGGCGCATCAGCGGTTTGGTCAAGCAGGCGGCGCCCTGGCTGCTGGGCTTGGGAGTTCTGTTGTGGGCGGGTGTTTTCACTTACCGGAAATATATGCAACGCCGGGAGAACCTCACCGCCTTACCGGTCACTATCAAAACCAAACGAGGTAATGAATGAATATCCTGGGCCTTTACCAAGGGCTTATGGCCAGCGCATTGCCGATAACCTCAGCCTCCGGTTGCCAGAAAACTGGCAGATCAGCGAGTTGGAATTGGCAAAAGATTGTTGATTAAGATGAGGAAAAATATGTCATGAATCGGTTTAAAAATATTCTTGTCGTCGTTGATCCTAAATCCGGAAGTGAAGCGCTCATCAAGCGGGCTGTGACCGTGGGCCAGAGAAACCAGGCCCGCCTGACGATGGTTGTTGTTATTAAAAAAACGGCTATGCCACCCCGAGTTGAGCCGCCGGTGGTTGCCAAGGAACCTATGATCAATATTATTGAGGAATTTCCCTTCGATACGCCTGTACCCGTCACATCGAAATCACCGGAAGGTTTTCAGGAGCGCATTCCCGACACGATCGAAGAATTCCCTCTGGATGTTCAAGAGTACATCATTAAGGAAGAAAAGTACGACCTGGAGCAGATTGTCGCATCCATCCGGCAGGCTGGGGTCCAGGTCAGCAGTAAAGTGTTATATGGATCGCCATTCCTTGAGATCATCCGTGAGGTATTGCGGGGTGGGTATGACCTGGTGATGATAGCTACCAAAGGTCGGAGCGGCTTGAAGGAGGCTTTGTTTGGCAGCACCACCATGCACCTGATGCGCTTGTGTCCCTGCCCGGTCTGGGTCATGAATCCAGCCCAACCCAAACATTGTCGCCACATCCTGGCTGCGGTCGATCCAACCCCTTTTTATGAGCAGCGGAACGCCCTCAACATTCAAATTATGGATCTGGCGACAACCCTGGCTCATCGGGAGCGTTGTGAACTTCTTATCATCCATACCTGGTCGTATCCCCTGGAATCACACGTACAGAGTGGGCGTGTTAAAGTTCCCCAAAGTAAGTTGGATGAGTGGCTTCGAGGCGTCCGAGATGCACGTAGGCGTTCGCTCGGAGAACTTCTGCAGCTATATGATTTAGAGAACCTGAAGCACCAGGTGTATATGTTGAAGGGGGAAGCTGGGAGTTTGATCCCAGCTCTGGCAGCGGCAAGAGAGGTCGAACTCATCGTCATGGGCACGTTGAGCCGTTCCGGAGTCGCCGGCTTGCTCATCGGCAACACCGCTGAAAAGGTACTGCGTCAGGTGGATTGTTCCGTATTGACCGTCAAGCCGGAGGGTTTTATCACACCAGTTAAACTGGATGCATAGCCGAAGATATAAAAACATAAAAAGGAGCGAATAAGGGACTGATGACAAACCTAATGATCGTTATCTTAGATGACCTGGCGTGTTTACCTGATCTGATCCAGGAATGGCGGAAAATTGGCGTGCCAGGAGCGACAATCCTGGAAAGCGCGGGAGCATTTCGGATGGAATCTTGGCTCGAACGAGTGGGATTGGGGAACCTCGATCGTCTCTTCGAGTCCAAGGAGGTCCGTCGGCGTACACTATTAGCCGCCATCGAAGACGATGAGCTGTTAGAGCGGGCTGTGGCCGAAGCCGAGCGAGTTATGGGTGGCTTTGATCGACCTGATAGCGGTCTCTTATTGGTGCTGCCTGTAACCCAGGTGAAGGGCTTGAAGAAAGTGATGCAAAAACCGCCTCAAGTGGTATTGCCGCCTGCGGTATTGCCAAACTTTGGTTTCCTGCGAAACACTCCAGTTGAAGAAGTAGTTGCCGTTCTGAATCTGCAGCCAACCATTGTCAGCCTAGACACCCCTCTGGATGAGATTGCCCAGGCTATGCTGACTCATCCAAGGGTGCACGTGGCCTGCGTGGTGGCTGACGATGATCGCCTGGTGGGATTAATTCATCTGCGTGCTCTTGCCGACGATATTTTCTTCCATATCCTACCGGAAGAGTTTCTCAGCGAAATCAGCGACTTGGATGAAGCGATGGAATTTGCAAACCGCAGTCATATGCGTACCGCAGCCGATGCCATGCAAGATCCCATCTGGGTGAAGCAAGGGGAAACTGTTAAGGACGCCTTCAAACGCATGCATGAGAACGATCTGGCAGGACTGCCTGTAGTGAATGATCTATATCATGTGGTGGGATACATCAATTTGCTGGAACTCTTGGCGATCTGTATGAAGCAAGAGGATGAAATGAGCGGCGAAGATGGTGCACTATGAACCCAACCTGGTTTGCTGCAGGTATTTTTCTGATCACTTATGCTTTGATCGTTTCGGATAGAGTACATCGCACGATAGCAGCCCTGTTAGGCGGGTTGACCATCATCCTCATTGGCGTGCTTGACCAGGACCAAGCCTTTCAGGCGATTGACTGG
>SDBU01004590.1_pt1 | contig 16901 bp, 20 predicted proteins | sample 2277071 | NCBI WGS metagenome assembly SDBU01 (sample SAMN10397929, study PRJNA504765) | marine sediment metagenome | isolation source: marine sediment core GS08_GC12, 126 cmbsf | place: Arctic Ocean: Gakkel Ridge, Loki's castle | collected 2008 | reverse complement strand
GGTGCTGATAAGGATAGAGAGTGAGGGTATAACCTATACCGGGCGAGGTGCTGATACTGATATTATTGTCGCCAGCGCCAAAGCCTATATGAATGCCCTCAATAGGTTATTAGCCGCTAGAAAAGTAGCTAGGTAGAGGTTAGTCATTAAGGGAAGTTTGAAGAGACTCTGCTCCTTCCACAACTATTTTTCCTTCTCCCCTTTGAAGGAAAGGGGGGCTAAGGGGGTGAGGTTGATAAGCAATCTCACCCCTGTGTTTTTAGCTAGAGGTGCTGACGATAGCCTATCTTAAGTTTATTTTTTAGTTATTCTAAAGGGAGGAAAGTATATTGACTTTAGCTGAGAAGATACTGGCTACCCATACTGATAAGAAGAAGGTAAGCCCTGGTGAATTTATAGATGTCAGGGTGGACTTGATTTTAGCTAATGATATTACCGCCCCCATTGCTATAAGGGAGTTTCAGCGAATCGGGGTAGATAAGGTCTTTGACCCCAAAAAGGTGGCGATGGTAGCCGACCACTTCGTGCCTAATAAGGACATTGCTTCTGCCGAGCAGGTGAAGCTGATGCGAGAGTTCGCTTATGAGCAGGGAGTAATATACTTTGAAGTGGGTCAGATGGGTATTGAGCATGTTCTTTTGCCTGAGCAGGGCTTGGTGTTGCCCGGCGATGTAGTTATTGGGGCTGATTCCCATACCTGCACCTATGGCGCTTTAGGTGCCTTCGCTACCGGTATGGGGTCAACGGATATTGCCGCAGCCATGGCAACTGGGGACATCTGGATGAAAGTGCCGCCGACTATTAAGCTGATTTATCACGGGAATTTGGGGGAGTGGGTAAGCGGTAAGGACTTAATTCTTTTTACCATCGGCAATATTGGTGTTGATGGTGCCCTGTATTCGGCAATGGAGTTTACCGGTGAGGCAATAGACGTACTATCTATGGATGGACGGTTTACTATGGCTAATATGGCTATTGAAGCTGGAGCTAAAGCTGGCATTTTCAGGGTAGATAATAAGACGCAACTTTACATAAAGTCTAAAGCCAAACGACCCTATGAAGTTTATGAGCCGGATAATGATGCTGAATACTCGCAGGTCATTGAATATGATATCTCTGGTATTGAGCCTCAGGTTGCCCTGCCTCACTCACCAGCTAATACCAAACCGGTTAGTCAAGTAGTTGATATAGAAATAAATCAAGCGCTGATTGGTAGCTGCACCAACGGTCGACTTGAGGATTTGCGAGTGGCTGGTCAGATATTGAAGGGGAGAAAGGTTCACCCTAAGGTGCGTTGCATTATCATTCCTGGCTCACAGAAGGTATATCTTGATGCCTTGACTGAGGGATTGATAGAGATATTTATAAAAGCCGGTGCCGCTGTCAGCACACCAACCTGTGGTCCCTGTCTCGGTGGTCATATGGGGGTTCTGGCGGCTGGTGAACGATGCATCTCCACCACCAACCGCAACTTTGTGGGCAGAATGGGCAGCCCTAAATCGGAGGTCTATCTAGCTAATCCGGCGGTTGCTGCCGCCAGTGCCATAATGGGTAAGATTACCAGCCCTGAGGCGATAAAATGAAACTGGTTAGAATTGAAAAATGGTTTATGAATAGGCCACAACATGCCAAGCAAGCTATTAAGCGTGCTGAAAAATTGTTGCATTTTGTAAATGTGAAAGAAAAACAGAATTTTCTGGAAGTGGGATGCGGAAACGGAGCAGTATCCCAATATGTTGCCAAGAAGTATCTCTTAAACGTTACCGGAGTTGATATAGACACGGAACAAATTAAGCTTGCCCAAGAGAATACTGGTGATATGCCAAATATTCATTTTCTGGAAGTCGATGCGACAAATTTGCCTTTTCAAGATAATGACTTTGATATTGTATTATCGTTTGGAGTCATGCATCACATATCCAACTGGTTAGATGCTTTAGGAGAAATAAGAAGGGTTTTAAAACCTAAAGGTTATTTCGTATACGCCGACCTTATCTATCCAGAATTGATAGCCAAATTTGGCAGGTCATTTAAGCATAGTTATGGCATAACAACAATGCATGATTTAAATTCATTTATCCAGAAGAACGGTTTTTCTACTATTCATACTTCGCTGAGAAAATCATTAATCTGGCATCATTTTGAAGCAGTGTATCAGAGTAATTAGTATCGATGGTTTCCACCGTCAGTGCAATCATAAGGGAGTTTTAGAGGGACGAAGTCCCTCTTATAAAATATCTCCCCCTCTCCTTTCAAGGAGAGGGGGATTAAGGGGGTGAGGTTTAGTGTCTAAAACGCGTAAAACCTGGCGAGAGAAACTGGAAAAAGAAGGAACAGTCTTTAAACCACTTTTAGACAGACTATAGGAAGGAGTTGAGCTTATGACTAGTGTACTTGTGATATATCCTGAGAAGTGTACGGGTTGTGGACTATGTGAGCATGCATGTAGTTTTGAGCACGAGAAGGAATTTAATCCGTCTCTATCAAGAATTAAAGTAGAGAGAAACGAAAGCAGAGGATTCTTTACTCCTTGTGTTTGTACGCAGTGCGAATACGCGCCATGTGTAAAAGTATGCCCAACCGATGCATTAGTAAAAAACATTAAAACGGGCATTGTGGAATGGCACAAGGATGAATGTATTGGCTGCGGCCTGGGTGTTCCTGCATGCCCATTCGGAGCAATCATGTTTGTAAATGGAGAAGTTATAAAATGTGATTTGTGCAATGGAGATCCTGAATGCGTTAAAATATGTCCCGCTGATGCTTTAAGATTTATAGATGCGCGCAATATTGGCAAGGATAAAAGAGAGAGTATTTTACGCAAGAACATAGAAGCGCTTAGAGAAAAAGGGGGTGAATGATATGACTGTACCTTGCATGGCTGGTAAAATTCTTATTGTAGATCTGACAAATAAGAAGATAGGGGAGAAACCAATATCAGACGAAATGGTGGAAAAATATCTTGGCAGCAGAGGAATAAGCGCTAAGATATTATGGGATGGAACAGATAGAAATACAGAGCCCTTAGGCGCCGATAACATACTAATATTTTCTGCAGGTACTTTGACCGGAACATTTGCACCAAGCTCAGGGAGGGTAACTATTACAACTAAAAGCCCTGCAACTAATATGTATCTTAAGAGTAGTACGGGAGGACACTGGGGCTCAAAGCTAAAATATGCAGGGTATGATATTTTAGTGGTAAAAGGCAAATCAAAAAAGCCGGCATACATATTCATTGATAACAAAGAAGTAAGTATTAGGGATGCAGATCATCTTTGGGGAAAAGATGTAAGAGAAACCACAGAAAAAATCAAAGAAGAGCTAGGGGACCAGCATATTCAAGTTGCGTGCATTGGGCCAGCTGGAGAGAAAAAGGTATTATTTTCTGCAATAATGTTTACCACATATCATGCAGCATCTAGGGGCGGCGCCGGAGCGGTTATGGGGTCAAAGAACTTAAAAGCGGTAGCTGTTCGTGGTATCAATGGTCTTAAGGTGGCCAATCCGGTGAAATTTAAGGAAAGCTCAATGAGATGTAGGGAACTCTTAATGAATGATTCGATGTACCCATCAACGTCTAAGTTTGGTACTAGTGGTAGTCTTATGTGGGTAAATCAGGAGGGTTTGATTGGTACACGTAACTTCAGAGACGGTCCTTTTGATAAAGCTAGTTATCTGACAGGACAATATCTTGTAGAAGCCGGCTATTTGAAAGGGCGCATAGGATGTGAGTCGTGTGTTTTCGGTTGTCATAGGTATACAGAGTGGAAAGATGGTTTTTCAGGTGGACCTGAATATGAAACACTGGCATCACTAGGCTGTGGATTATGTATAGGTGACACAGAAGCTGTACTAAAAGGTAACGAATTATGTAATATTTACGGGCTAGATACAATTTCAACGGGTGGGGTTATTCAATGGGCAATAGAAAGCTTTGAAAGAGGTGCATTTACAGAAGAAGATACTAGTGGCGTTATACTAAATTGGAGCGATAGTAGTGTAATGCTTGAATTGATAAAGGAGATAGCCTTTAGAGAAGGAATAGGAGACTTGTTAGCTGAAGGAACAAAAAGAGCATCAGAGAAACTTGGTAAAGACTCGTATAAATGGGCTGTGCAGGCTAGAGGCCTCGAGCAATCAAGAGCTGATACCAGGTCAGCAAAAGGTTATGCATTGGCATTTGCGCTAAATCCAAGAGGCCCTGACCACTTACACACTGAATGTAGTGCTGAATTCGGTGGAACTCCAGAGGGTATTGAGCGTATAAAGAAGATAACGGGAAGTGAAAAGTACGCTGTCCCCTATATCACTGAAAAAAGGCCTGAAATAGTACAATGGCATGAGGATTGTTATGCTGCAACAGATGCTCTTGGTTTTTGTGCATTTGCCACTACAGCTGCCTATAGTTTGACTCCAGCGGATATGGCAAAAATATTTTCGTATGCCACCGGAATAAATATGGATGAAAATAAATTGATGAAAGCCGGAGCGAGGATTGTAACACTTGAACAATGTTACAATATCAAACTTGGTAAAACCAGAGAATGGCACGTATTACCATATAGATTAATGAATGAGAAATCACCAGTAGAGGCTGGTTCAACAAATACAAAAGAGGAGATAGATGGCATGTTGGATGAGTATTTTGAGCTTCGCAAATGGGATAAAAAAACGTCTTACCCATATCTAGAAACTCTAAACTCCTTGAATCTTGAAGAAATAGGTGATGAGTTAAATAAGGCGGGAATTAAACTGCTATAAAATAGCTCCTCTGCAATTATATAAAGGAGGTATGTATAATAGAGAGAGGAAAAGTTGAACAAGGCGTAATAAATATGCTTAAAGTGAACATGGGCGTTAGAAGTGGCGGGTGCTCAGAGCCGATGGCAGCCTAAATGAAAAATTCCCCGGCGGTGTAGATGCTCAAGCCGCCCATTTGAGAGAAGAAGGGCATACTATTGAGCCGGGCAAAGGCAAAAAACCGCCTAAAGTAAAGGATTTTGAGGGAGCTTTGGTAGAGGTGCGATTAGGAAAAGCACCAAATGACCTAAAATAAGGAAGTCACAGATGAACGCATTTGAAGACATTGTGAAACTGTATTTGGAGGAAGAAGGCTATTGGGTAAGGCAGTCCGTTAAGGTTAATATCTCAAAAGAAGCTAAGCGAGAGATTGGTTTACCCACTATGCCCAGACCAGAAATAGACCTTATAGCACTGAATATGAAGGAAAATGAATTATTGTTAGTGGAGGTTAAGTCTTTTCTTGACTCCCAAGGTGTTTGGTTTGGGTATAATATTATTGGAGAGTTTCCTCCAGACTCATGGGCTGCGAGGCGTTACAGATTGTTTGCCAATAGTACCTTTAGAGAAGTTGTAACCAAAAAACTAAGAGAGGAATTTCTGCAGAAAGGTCTCGTAAACGAGAAGACGAAAATAAATTATGCCTTAGCCGTTGGGAAGTTTTATTCATCGTCTGAATCTGATACCAAGGCATTTTTCTCGAAAGAAGGTTGGAAACTATTCACTCCACAACAAATTAAGGAGAAAATAAGGGAACTGGCTGAAAAAGGTTGGGAAGATAATCTGGCTACCATAACTGCAAAGTTAATTCTAAGAAATGAGTGAAGGAGACTTTCTTATGCTAAAAGGCAATGTTCATAAATATGGGGCTGGGGGATTAAAAGGGGCGAAGCCCCTTTAAGAAATCATCTTCCCTCTCCCCTTCATAAGGGGAGAGGGATAAAGGGTGAGGGGTTGGTAAACAATCTTCAAAGTAACACGGAATCCTAAACCCCATGAAGGTTCGTGATGTAATCAGAATGATTGAGGATGACGGCTGGTATGTTGTTGCCACTCGTGGTAGCCATCGCCAATACAAGCATCCTACAAAGCCGGGTCGGGTTACTGTCGCTGGTAATCCGAACCACGATGTAGCACCTGGGACACTAAGTAGTATTTTGAAGCAGGCAAAACTGAAGGAGTAGCATTATGTATAAGTATCTAGTTATATTTGAAAAGGCTGGAAATAATTATTCTGCCTACTCTCCAGATATACCGGGGTGTATTGCCACCGGAAGCACCCGTGACGAGGTAGAAAAGAACATTAGAGAAGCTATCAGTTTTCATATCGAAGGGCTGGTAAAGGATGGACTACCTCTACCCGAGCCAGCGTCATTTACTGAGCATATAGAGGTCTAATAAGCTAAGAAGGGAGTATTGCACCCTCAAAAATGCTAAAAGGTAAAGTTCATAAATACGGGGCTGATGTTAATACGGATGTGATTATTCCGGCTCGGTATCTGAGTGTGTCTGAGCCGGCGGAGCTGGCAGAGCACTGTATGGAGGATATAGACCAGGATTTTCTTAATAGAGTACAGCCGGGGGATATAATAATGGCGACCACTAATTTTGGCTGTGGCTCTTCCCGGGAGCATGCCCCACTGGCTATTAAAGCAGTCGGTATCTCCTGTATAATAGCTAAAAGCTTTGCCCGCATCTTTTTCCGCAATGCCATAAATATAGGACTGCCCCTACTTGAGTGCGAGGAGGCAGTGGCTCAAACCGAGGCTGGCGATATTCTTGAAGTTAACCTGTCCAGTGGCAAGATAAAGAACTTGACTAATGGCACAACCTTTACCGCCAAGCCTTACCCTGATTTTATGGCTGAGCTTATTTCAGCCGGCGGGCTCATTGAGCATACTAAAAAGAGGTTAGCTGGTAGGAGGTGTTAGAATGCAGTTTAACCTTGCTGTTTTACCCGGCGACGGTGTTGGTCCTGAGGTTACTACTGAGGCAATCAAGGTCTTACAGGCAATAGGCAATAGGTTTGGGCGCAATTTCAATTTGCACTATAGGCTGATTGGTGGCGTGGCTATTGACCAGGAAAGAACGGCACTTTCGTCAGATACCCTTAAAATGTGTAAGGGCTGCGATGCTGTATTGCTAGGTGCCGTAGGTGGTCCCAAGTGGGATGACCCCCAAGCTAAGGTTCATCCTGAGGATGGTCTACTGGCACTGCGAAAAGGGCTGGGGCTGTTTGCCAATCTACGCCCGGTTAAGGTCTTCCCCATGCTTATTGATTCCACCAACCTGAAACCTGGGGTTATTGAGGGAGTAGATTTCATATTCGTTCGTGAGCTTACCGGAGGTCTCTACTTCACTCAACCTAAGGGGCAGTGGCAGACACTTCGGGGCAGGGAGGCTACTGACACACTAACCTACTCAGAGCACGAGATTGAGCGTATTGTTAGGGTTGGTTTTGAGCTGGGGCGAGGTCGGCGTAAAAAACTGGTCTCAGTGGATAAGGCTAATGTGCTTGAGTCATCCCGACTATGGCGGCAGGTGGCTACAGAGATAGCTGAGGAATATCCTGATGTGGAACTGGAGCACATGTTGGTAGATGCCTGCGCTATGAGGCTAATTCAAAATCCGACACACTTTGATGTCCTGGTCACTGGGAATATGTTTGGTGATATTCTCACCGATGAGGCATCAATGCTGGCTGGCTCTATGGGGATGCTGCCCTCAGCTAGTCTAGCCGGGGTACCACAGGCAGGGGTCAATATATTTGGTATGTATGAGCCCATTCATGGTAGTGCTCCTCGTCGTGCCGGACTGAATATGGTTAATCCTATTGCTACCATTCTTAGCGTAGCTATGATGCTCCGTTACTCACTTGGCTTAATAAAAGAGGCACAGATTATTGAGACAGTTGTTGTCGATGTCTTGCAAGAGGGTTACCGTACCTATGACATAATGGGCGAAGGTAAAATAAAGGTAGGGACGAAGGAGATGGGCGATTTAATTGCCGGTAAGGCGGGAGGCTAGAAATTGGCATCAGTTCAACTTTATGATACCACACTGCGGGACGGGGCACAGCGAGAGGGCATTTCCTTCTCAGTGGTTGATAAGCTAAAGATTGCTCAGAAGCTTAATGAGTTGGGTATCCACTTTATTGAAGGCGGCTGGCCTGGCTCTAATCTCAAGGATGCTGAGTTCTTTAGCAGGGCGCAGAGCTTAACTTTTTCTCACTCCAAACTAGTTGCTTTCGGCAGCACTAGACGACCCAAAGTTAAAACTGAAACTGATGCTAACCTCTTAGCTCTAGCTGATGCCGGGGTAAAGGTGGTTACTATTGTTGGCAAAAGCTCGGAGTTACAGGTTACCCAGGTGCTAGAAACTACCTTAGAGGAAAACCTCAGTATGATTGGTGACTCCATACGCTATCTCAAGGCAAAAGGACTTACCGTTTTCTTTGACGCTGAGCACTTCTTTGATGGCTTTAAGGCTAACCCCAGCTATGCCTTACGTACTCTGGAAGTAGCCACTGAGGCTGGGGCTGATTGCCTGGTGCTCTGTGATACCAACGGCGGCACATTACCTAATGAGATAACAGTTGCCGTTGAGGCGGTTAAAGGGCTAACTGATGTGCCCTTAGGCATTCATGCTCATAATGATGCTGAATTAGCGGTAGCTAATACTTTGGCTGCGGTAAACGCCGGGGTTAGCCAGGTTCAGGGGACTATCAATGGTTATGGAGAGCGCTGTGGTAATGCCAATCTTTGTTCTATTATCCCAGATTTGAAGCTCAAGATGGGTATTGATTGCCTTACTGATGTGCAGCTAGCTAAATTAACTGAGGTATCTCACTATATAAATGAGATGGCTAATCTTGTTCCTGATGCCTTCTTACCCTATGTTGGCTCCAGTGCCTTTGGTCATAAAGCCGGGCTTCATGTTTCAGGTTTGAGAAGGTGGGCAGATAGTTATCAGCATATAGACCCTGCCCAGGTAGGTAATCAGCAGAGAGTGCTGGTATCTGAGCTATCAGGAAGGGCGAATATCACATACCGGGCAAAGGAAATAGGTTTTGATTTACCCTTGCGTGGTAAGGAGGCGCAGAAGCTATTAGAGCAGGTTAAGTTACTGGAGAGCCGCGGTTTCCAGTATGACCATGCCGAAGCCTCCTTTGAGCTACTGGTCCACCGGGCTAAGCCAGATTACCAACCACCCTTTGAGCTGGTTGATTTTATGGTAGTAATAGAGAAAAGACGCCGCCCCCCTACTAAGCGGAACCTGGAGGAGATGCTATCTGAGGCAATGGTAAAGGTAAAGGTAGGCACCGAAATCAGGCACACCGTAGCTGAGGGTAATGGTCCAGTTAATGCTCTAGACCAAGCATTACGCAAGGCTTTATTACAGTTCTATCCTAGCTTGGCTCAGGTCAGGCTGGTTGACTATAAGGTTCGTATTCTTGAGGAAAGCATTGGCACTGAATCTCAGGTTCGTGTCCTTATTGAGTCCAGCGATGGGGTTAAGGAATGGCGAACTGTAGGCAGCTCAACCAATATTATAGAGGCTAGCTGGCTAGCCCTAACCGACAGTTTAGAATACTGGCTGCTGAGACACAGAACGCGTTTATCCGGGGGATTAAAAGGGGGAGGTCGGTAAACAATCCCCGAAGCAAAGGGGGATTAATATGCATGAGGCTATCTATGGAAAACTTAAAGAGGTGGCAGAGGCGAAAGAGACGATTACTTATGATGAAATAGGCCGGGTAGCTGGGATTAGAGGACGCGACCCACAATTGTGGCAGATGCTTGACGAAATTAATAGGCATGAACATCAGCAAGGTCGCCCCATGCTCTCAGCAGTAGTAATTCGTTAGGCAGACAAGTTGCCAGGTGGGGGATTCTTTAAATTAGCACGGGAGTTAGGAGTTTATCGAGGGGAAAACGATTCAGTATTTTTTGGCTACGAACTATGCAAGGTTCATAGTTATTGGTCGTCACCTAGCTCAATTAAAGAGGTTAATTTCTAGCTGGCTGACCCACCGGCATAATATATAGAGGTTTATATTGCCTATCCAGCCGTAGCACTTGTCTAACTTGCTCATCGTTAAAGGCACCAATAGCTACTGTTGCCAGACCAAGGGCTTCAGCTTGAAGATATATGTTCTGTCCAGCATGACCTACCTCTATGTGGACATACCTTTCCCCTCGGCTACCATAACCCAGAGTTGTCCGTTCATATACAGCGCAGATAATTATGTCTACCGGGGCTTGGTAGATGAATTCTTGGTCTAATGCTGCTCTGGCTAGCTCTAGTCTTACATCTCCGTTATGGTGCAGAGTTAAAGAGTGGCTGTCTATATCGTAGTGGTATATGCCATCACCCATTTTCTCAATGCTATTGCTGCCACAAACAACAAAAACTTCCAGAGGGTAGGTAGCTCCGGCACTAGGGACAGCCCTATATCTCCACGAGGTATCGCTGACACCCTGAGCCGCCCACAATATTTGTGATAACTGTGATTGGGAGATAGGTTCGGAGGTGAAGCGTCTTACCGACCTTCTTCTAGCTATAGCTTCTTCCAGTGGCATACTGCCTTTTTGACTCGGCGAAGGCAGATAAACCTGTGTAGGCCGACTATTACCCATATCTACTTAGCTTTAGTCCAGAAGTCCAGGCTCAGGTATTTCCAGCCACCATCAGCTAAGATAGCCACTATATTACCCTCTTCTATCTCATGGGCAACCTTAATTGCCTGGTGGACTACGGCTCCTGAGGATAACCCGGCGAAAATCCCCTCTTTATCCAGGAGCTGCTTGGTAACTACAGCCGCTTGTTGGCTGGTAACAAAAGTTCTCTCAGTAATAAGGCTTAAATTTGGTTCCAATATAGGCGGAATCTTACCTTCGGCAATACACTTTAAGCCTTGAATGAAATCGCCAGGGGGCGGTTCAACGCCGAACACCTTGATATTAGGGTACTTCTCTTTTAACCGCTGGGCAACCCCAACTATAGTTCCTCCGGTGCCAATGCCAGCGATTAGAACATCAATCTTGTCATAGGGGAAATCGTTTATTATTTCGGCACCGGTAGTCTCATAATGAGCCAGTGGGTTAGCTGGATTGGAGAACTGGTCAGGCATAAAGTATTTTTTGTCTTGAGCTACCAGCTCCTTAGCGGTGTCAATAGCTGCTTCCATCCCGTAAGCCCCTTTGGTAAGAATAAGCTCAGCACCAAAGACTCTGAGCAGTTGCTGTCTCTCTAGGCTCATATTATCGGGCATAACAATGGCGACTCTATAGCCTTGCTTATGTCCCAGCCAGGCTAGGGCTATCCCGGTATTACCACTGGTAGCTTCAATGATAACCTTGTCCCGGGTTAATTCTCCACTCTGCTCTGCCTTTTCTATCATATATTTTGCTACCCTGTCCTTAATGCTGGCACTTCCCCCCAGGTTTTGCCCCTCCAGCTTGGCCAGGATTCTTACCCTTTTATTAGGGCTCATCTGGGTCATTTCTACCAGTGGAGTATGTCCTATAGCGTCAATGGCATTTTTGAAATACATTCTTCTACCCCTTAATTACACCTATCGGTATTGCCCTGGCTACCTTATGGGAGATGCCTGCCTTATGGGTTATATCAACCACCTCAGTTACATCCTTATAGGCTTCAGAGGCTTCCTCAGCCAGTGAACCCATGCTCCCAGTCTTAACCGTAATCCCCTTGGCTACCAGTGCCTTGGCAACATCAATTCCTCTAAGGCTGCGCTTAGCTGCCGAGCGACTTTGCACTCGGCCAGCACCGTGGCAGGTGGAACCAAATGACTCCTTCATCGCTATTTCTGTGCCTAGTGCTATGTAGGAGCAGCGTCCCATATCCCCTGGAATGAGGACTGGCTGACCTATATTGCGGTAAATATCAGGGATATCAGGGTGCCCAGCAGGAAAAGCTCTGGTTGCCCCCTTGCGGTGAACACAAAGGGTGAGTTTCTTACCATCAATAGTGTATTCTTCTATCTTAGCAATGTTGTGAGCTACATCATAAACCTGCTCCAGACCCAGCTCTCTTAGGCTCTTACCAAATACCTTGATGAAAGATTCTCTAACCCAGTGGGTGATACACTGTCGGTTAGTCCAAGCGTAGTTAGCGGCGCAGGCCATGGCGGCCAGGTAATCCTGCCCTTCTGGTGATTGTACTGGTGCGCAGGCAAGCTGGCGGTCGGGCAGGCTAATGCCATATTTCTTTACTGCTTCACCTAGCAAGGCTACATAATCAGTGCAAACCTGGTGTCCAAAGCCTCGGGAACCGGTGTGAATCAAGACAAGCACTTGTCCGAGAGCACCGATACCCATAGCCGTGGCTGCATCTTGGTCATAGATTTCGTCCACCACCTCTATCTCAAGAAAGTGGTTACCCGACCCCAAGGTGCCTAATTGTGGGATACCACGCTTTTTAGCCTTGTTACTTACCTTATCCGGGTTAGCCTCCTTTATGCAGCCTGACTCTTCGGTAACCACAATGTCCTCTGCCTTACCATAACCCTTTTCTACTGCCCACTGACTACCCTTTACCAACACCTTATCCAGTTCCTTTTCACTCACTCTTAACTTGCCCGTTGAACCCAGCCCTGAGGGGATGTTGACGAAAAGGTCAGCAATTAACTCTTCAATTTTAGGTCTTACCTCTTCCTCGGTAAGATTTGTCCGCAGCAGTCGGACGCCGCAATTAATATCAAAGCCAACCCCCCCGGGCGATACCACTCCGTCTCTTACTCGGGTGGCAGCTACTCCACCTATAGGGAAACCGTAGCCCCAGTGAATATCAGGCATAGCCAGTGAGTGGTTGACAATGCCGGGTAGGAAAGCCACATTAGCTACTTGTTGAAAAACCTGCTCTTCCCAGATATGATTGAGCATTGATTCGCTGGTGAAGATTAGACCAGGCACTGCCATGCCTTTTTTATAGCTCCGTGGAATTTCCCAGCGGTAATCATCTATCTTGTTTAATATTTCTTGCCACGGTGCTGGCATCTTTACCTCCGCTAAATATCAAATAATACTTGAACCTTGCAACCGTCACCTTTATCAACCTTTAACATGTGGTAAGTGGCTGCCTTAACCCCTGTTTTCAACCTATGCTTTGAGCTATCTACTTTCTCTCCATAGCTTCTAGCCTTAAGTTGTGTATTGTTAAGTGTGGTAATATCAAACCTCTTGAAAACAATATTCTCAGTATCAAATAGACAAATGAGTTCATTCAACCATTCTACCAGCAAGCTTTCTTGGTCTGGGGCAGTTAGCTCTATATCTCGATGCAGAATCTCTCCAACATCATCAAGCTCGGTTATCAGACTGAACAAAGCTCTAGCCGCATTGGCAAATGCCTGACTTATATCGGCACCATAGGCTATAATGCCCACATCAGCGGTATGGTCTACGATTTCAAAGTCCTTCTCCATATTAGATAAATTATATCATTTACTCTGGTGAATACAAACTTAACAATGTCTTATTATGGTGCTATTGCCCAGATTTCGGTTCTGTTCGGTTGTAGTTGATGCTATAAAAACTTTTTATACTACTATCAAAAAGATGGAATATACACAATATTAATCCTTCGTTTCCTTTCACTCTTAGTAGATAACTACTAAGACAAATGGCTTGGAGGCGTTAAATAGACTATTGTAAATATGGGCCGAAAGCGTGTTAAATTCTAACTAACGCTGGGCTGAAAACATTTGTTGATAAATATGTCAAAAACCTGTTGACAAAATGGAGTAGAAAAGTTATACTGTAAATAACTCATCTACCATGTGTAGAAGGAGTTCTTAAGTCGTCGTAGGGGGCGGCTTTTGCATTTCTAGATAATGATCCCTATCTTTTATTAGCTTTCTGCGATATGATTTAATGTCTGTGCAAAAAGCAGTGACCAATACCATTACGTTTGGCATCTCTGCTAACACCACTATATAATCTAAATCATGTAGCCAAATATGAATTCTAGTTTGTCTATGTATTTCTTTTTTCCATACCGAGATGGCTTTATCAGTAGGATGTTCTATTATCGGTTTAGGCCATGGTATACGTTCACATCTTCTAAGATCCGGTATCCTGTCTTGTGCTTTGCAATCATGTCTCTGAATTAGATGCCAGAACGCCATTTCTTTTCCTGCTTCGAGCTTGGAATCATAAGCTAGGGGAAGTCCTTTATATCTTGGGCATGAGGACTTGAAATCACGCTCAAATATTCCATACACCGCCTCTAAGAATTTATTCCAATCACCTTTGTAATCAGCGTATCGCAGTTCTTCGGGCAACCATGGTGGTCTGGATGTCATAACTGATCCTCTAATGGCAACCACACGAAAATATTAACCTTATTCTCACGTAGTAACGTAGTTCTGTTAAGACTGTAACCTGAACGTTCTTGCAGTCGCTTGACTAAGTTGTCCTTGGCCTTGCTAGTATGGAGACCTCGGTTAGCATATGACACAATTCCTGTTAGCAAATCAACTAATTGCATTAATTCCACTTCGTGTGAACGTACAGTTTGCAATCGCTCGATTATATGTCGTTCGAAATCATACATATTATTACAAAGAACATCATGAAGCTTGGCTATTCTTATCGAGCTGTTTGTATCCTTAATATCAAAGTAGATTCGGTAGCAACCTTGCGGATCAAAAATAACTTTAAGTAAATTAAAGAACATTTTGTAATAGAAGACGTCATGAGTTTGTGCGTAGACTTCGTGTCGGAGTCTAGACTTATCAAGCACAATCAAAGCTCGAAAATGAAGGTCGTTATCGTCTAAAAAGTAATCAAGAATATCTATATAAAAAGCTTGTTTTGCAGGTGAGACTTTAGTCCACTTTACTTCAAAATTTGGTGGAAGATCGTGTCGTTTTTTAATCTTGCGTATACGGACTCCTATTTCGTGGGCCTTCTCTAATGGACACCACAGTGCTCCTAAGACCATAATGGGTTGACGATCATTTTCTAAGTGGCAACTTTCATCACAATAAACGTTATAAACTGTGCTCATATAGTTTCCCCAAAGTCCTTCTCCATATTAGATAAATTATATCATTTACTCTGGTGAATACAAACTAAAGATGGTGAGGTTGGTAAGCAATCCTTGATATACAGTTCTCTTGGATGATTTTGAGCTTCTTTAAGTATTTGGTATAATATTAACTATGAATAGTATTTGGGGGCTTATATGGGTGATATAAAGAGTGCTCTTGAACTCGCTATGGAGAAGATAGAAAAGCTGGGTAAGGCGACTGATGAAGAGCGCCTGAAATGGAAATATGTCCCAGAAGGGGAAAGGCTGGCGGCTAGATACTTTAAGCAAGATTGCAATCTAGTAGTCGAGCTGAGTCAGTATGAGGAGAAGGTAAGGAGGTACATTGTAGAGGGTGCTGGGGATATATTAATTAGGAATATCAACCTACCTAAGGACGATTTGGCCAAAAGAAATAATAGACGGGCAATGGATGGTTTAAAAAACCTGAAGAGTGATAAAGTGGCTGTGGAAAATGTCTACAGCAAGATGAGGCGTATCTTCAACCACTATGTGGAGCAGGGTGAGCAGCAGAGGAGACAGGCTTATGAATCATTAAAGACTGAATTTGAAGCCAAGCTACAACAGGCAGTTCAACAGCAGCTAGGCTCACTGGTGGGGATTAAGGTAGATGTAGAAAAACAGCCACAGTTCCAGGAGGAATGGCATAAGATACAGGCTCAGCTAGACTCACAATACCTTAAGCTTTTGGACGAATATAAACAGGAGCTATCAAGTATAGCTTAGACTATATCTAGTGTTTAAAGAGGAATTTAATGGATATTGATGACAAGAGGATTAGACAGGCGGTTAGGCGCACCGAGATATTAAGAGCACCTAAGCAGAGCCTAGCTACCTTTGGTACCACAAATATATCCTACTACCTGGTTACTGAACCGGTTTACTCAGAGCTGGCAAAAAATGTTACCGAGACAGTAGTTAGAGAGGGTAGGGTAATTGCCGAAAAGCCCCGGATTGTAACGCCATACTATCTTTCCATGCTTGAAGGGTTTAGCTCAGAGGCGAGAAGATACTTTGAGACGCTAATTGAAGCACACGGTCCTGATGCCCCAGGGCTATTTTACACCTACAAGAATGAGCCCAAAGAGCTTAACATTGTCTCGGATAATTTGCTGTCGGTAGTAGATAAGCTAAATGCTGAGATTGATAAGCGTGGTGACCCGCTAACCTCGATTATTAAGGGTGAAGATGAATTCTGGGATGTGTCATTGATGAAATTCATCTATGAAATGACCAGAAGCTCTCTACGCAATAATCTGATGCAACTGGGCTCCAGAGGACTTTTAGATATAGACGCTGGGGGTATTCCAGTTGATGCTAGAGTAAGGATTGATGAGCTTTTTAGAAAGGTTTCAAGTGGTGAGAGTGAACCCCACGAGCTGAAAGCTGAACTTGACCGCTGGAACCTGTTTGAAGAGTATGAGGACAGGTTCCTTAATCTTTTCAGGAAGAGACGATAGAGAGGCTTTCACAGCGTGAATATTGAGAAAATAATAGCTAGAGACCTGTCTGAGGCATGGTTTCTTTGCCTGCGTAAGACCTTAACTGAAGGCTATGAGTATAAGATTGAACGGGGGAGCTATACCGGTCAGCATCGTAAGGAACTTGACTTTGTAGTTGTCCATATTATGAATCCGGGGACAAGACCTTTAGTACCCGATGTGCCACAGGGGGTGCCACCGCCTACCTCTATGGAATACATAGAGAGCTATCTCCCTTACCTTATGACGGCACATAAAGCTGAAGGGGAGCAATATACCTACGGTCAGTATTTGGAGAAGCAGATTTCTGAAGTAATCAGAATGTACAAGGAGGACGGTTATAATACCAATCAGGCTTTTATGGCAGTGGGTGATAGCCAGTCAATTTTTCTGTCAGACCCTCCGTGTTTGAGAGGGATAGATACCAGAATCCGCAATAACAAGCTTAACTTTGTCGTCTATTTCAGGTCGTGGGATTTATGGGCTGGCTTTCCATCCAACTTAGCCGCCATTCAGCTCCTGAAGGAATATATGTCCAGC
>SDBU01004589.1_pt1 | contig 16902 bp, 19 predicted proteins | sample 2277071 | NCBI WGS metagenome assembly SDBU01 (sample SAMN10397929, study PRJNA504765) | marine sediment metagenome | isolation source: marine sediment core GS08_GC12, 126 cmbsf | place: Arctic Ocean: Gakkel Ridge, Loki's castle | collected 2008 | reverse complement strand
TCGCCTTTTATTTTTATTTGTATTTTGTCTTTCATAGTTTTTTAATATAAATATGATGATATTCCGAGCCTAAATGGTCTTCGTGGGTCAGCATCACTCGCAACCCTTATTGGGACATCGCCAGGATAAGTCGGCTTTAAAGTTCCGTGATGTCCTTTCCCAGAAACATCTTCCACTATTTCGCCAGTGCTTCTTATTATGGGAAGTTTTAGAACTAACCCACTCTCGTTGTTATGTATCCCATCTGCCATCTCTGCTATTTCGGTTGCTCCGAGCTCTCTATTATATATCCTTACCTCGTCTATCTTGCCGTCGGCCTCGGTTGTGCCTCGTCTTCCTATCCAAACTGGAGCAGTTCCGTCAGACATCGCAGTATAGGGGTCTAATCCATTGTTATCTGTATCATCTTTCCTTACTCCATCTATATAAATTTTCATTCCATCGTGAGCTGTCGCCCCGCCACTACCATCATAAGTCGCTACTACATGATACCATTGTCCTGTGGACAGGGCTGTGTTGTATTTTCTACCTTGCCACACTCTCCAGTTATCTAATTCAAAAATATTAAAAAATATTTTGCTTTGAGAAAACCAAAAATCCCATTCCTGTTGTGTATCAGCTATCCATTTACTTGCGATCACAAAACTCGTAGCACTATCCATATTAATCCGAGCACTAATACTGAAAGGACTGTCGTTGCTCCCATTTCCGAAAGAGAAGTCATCGTGGTCTGCTATTTCTACATACTGGCTCGTTCCATTAAACTCCAATGCTCTCGGAAAGTAAGGCCCAAGCACCCACTGTGGCGTCCAAGGGTCTTTCCTGATTGACTCAGTAATCCCTATGCTCTGCTCATCCGTCTCAGCCGTAACCGCAGTAATAAGCTCGGCTATGCTTATATCCTGATGATCGGTGTAGAACTTATAGACAACCTCGTCCTCCGACTCTTTCACCTCTATCTGACCTGCGAGCAGTAACTTCTGGAGTACCTCTATTATTCCTATTGTCCTTAAGGTGGCCAGCTTTACATCCCATACACCCTCGTTATATCCTCTCATTCTTAGTCTAACAGACTGGATTAGGAAGCTCTCGTCAATACTTCTGATGTCGGATTGGATAGCTATTATCTGTCCTGACCTGAGTCCTGACTCGTAAGTCCTGAACTGTCCTTCAACTATTGAGTCGGCGTAGGCAGAAAGCTCGGCACTTGCGAATTGCTTTGCCTCGTCCTTTGTCTTTATGGAGGTGTCTTTTTTGTAGAACTCGTAAATCCCATAAGTATTTATTGAAACATCATCATCTACCTGAGCTATTATCGGGATTAGCGGCGTTGCCGTGACTGCTATTGCGTTTGCCCCAGCTCCTGTAATCCCCTTAAATCTTATATACTTCTCGTTAAAGTTCCAAAAGCACTGAAAGTCATCCTCGTTGCTAAGAAAGTCAAGCCCGACTGGGGTCGCAACTCCGTGAACAATAACAGCAGGTTTAGCACTAAATTTGTTGGCAAGCACAAATATCTGCTTGGTATCATCTCCGTCTATATACTCAGTCCTTGGGTCACCTTCCAACTCTCCTCCCCTAATCCTGACTCTATTCCTTAATTGGGACAAGTCATCCGTCAAGACCAGCGATTTATTTAGATGCTTCCCGTTTGTGTCGGTAATCCCGAACGAAGTTGGCTCGCTATTCTTTTCAAAGAAATGAATGTCTTTATCGTAATCAACATACCAAACGAAGTTCGTAGCCCTCGTCAACTTTGAAAGGCACTGCGATACGGTCAGGTAGTTAAAAGTAATTGACGCTATCTCTATTGAGCAGTTAACAGCATTCCCAGTGAAACCCGAAGTGTAGTTTGTTATAATATCGGCTATTATATCGTCCACAGTCATACCACTGTAATGCTCTGATACCTGTTGTCTATCAAGCTCCCTTCCGTGGTCAATCGCTTTTACCTGAAACTTTTGTAGTTTCGTTCCCTCCATTACCTCTTTAACCCTGACCACCGTGCCTGAGAATGGGGTAGATGTGCCGTCAATTACTTGAACGGTATCTCCTAAAACCGGCTTCCAAGTTTTGTCTCCATATTTGCGTGCTTCAAAAGAGCAGATATTCGCTTTCTCGTTTATATTATCAGTTATTCCAAATGTTTTCCACAGAATATCCCCAGTTCTGTCATTGCTGGCTATATTTACAGTTAGGGTCATTGCCATATTTTAATTGTATCATATTTCATTAGATTAGTTTATGCACTTTACAAGGGTGTTGGCTTGTGTTATTATTAAGTATAGACAATTTTGTATTGTCAGAATTTCTTAATTGAAGTTCAAAATTGGGAAAAGGTGTGTTTATCCCAATTTACGCACCTTTTTCCTTTGTTCTTTTCCGTGCTAATCGTCTTTATCCTTCGGCAGTCTAAAGATCAAACCCTACACGGAATCTTGAGACAAAGGATAAAGGATAAGTATAGCTGAGTGGATAATCTATCGCTAACGGCTCTATACTGTAAGATAATCTGGGAAAAGAGCTTCGGCGGTTGAAAGGTTAAATGTTCAAATCCGTTTCATTCTTTCCCTGTGAATAGGAAGGTATATCAGGAGGTCAGAGTGATTAACCAAACTTTTCTTTTTGTTATAATTTGATCAAGCAAGCGGTTCTTTTTTACAACTTATAAAAGAAAAAGTAGAAGGAGCTTTTGTCTATGAGCTTATAAAAAGGTCTAATAAACTAACTAATTAAAACTTATGTGGTTGATATTTATTTTTTTAATCGTAGAAGCTTGGATTTGTTATGCTTTTGCTAAGAACAAGAACAAAGATAGATTAACAGCAGTTTTAGCAGGTCTGTTATTTGGCTTGTTTGCAGTTGTGTATTATGGTTGTTGCTCAAAATTGGCGAAGTGTCCGAAGTGTGGAAAGGGAATAAAATCAAACAGCAGGATTTGTCCTCATTGTCAGAATAAAATATAAAGAACTAAAATTTTTGTTGGAGTTTTAACCTCTCAATTATCATATTTCCTATATTCTCTGCTGCCTCTTCATCTGACATAAAGGTGTTGCCGGTGATTGTAATTGCAATCCCGGCACTTTTATTTGCTGGAATAATCGTTTCCCCTCCGTGAACAATAGCTGGAACTGGCGCTCCTATCGGACCGGGAACTATTCCTCCTTCCTGGAACTTCGGGAGTTTCTCCTTTAAAAAACCTCCGACACCCTTAACAAATGAAACCCCACTCAATCCTTCTATGGCTTTCTGTGCCCAAGTTGAAATCTCTTTTAATATTCTAATCACTTCCTTGAAGGTCTCCATATAGGTCACTATCTTTACTTCAAGCTCGGTCATAGCATCACTGGTAGCAGAAACATTGCCATGCCAAAGACCAAATAACCATTGGAGAGTATCAATCATTCCAGTAATTGACTCCATTGCTTTTCCGAGAGTTGGCAAGGTTTTCGTACCCAAATCTATTAGAGCCACATTCAGTTGATTTTTTATTAACTGATATTGTGCCCACATTCCTTTTTTCTGTTCTTCTACCGCTATTTTTAGGGCATTTGTTCCACTCGTCATACTAGCCATTGTATCTATGTAGCTTTGTCCAACATCTTCACTTGTTAAAGCTAAGACGGCGTTTAATGCTTCCACTGAACCGAATGCTTTTTTTAATGCCTCATCATCGCCCTCAGTCGCCTCTTTTAATCTGTGAAATACATCAACTAATCCGTCAGAAGTTTCCAAGAGTTCTCTTCCAGTTTCCACCCCTATCTTCTCATATAATTCACTCATCTCACCTGTCGGTCCAAGCAAGGCAGACATAGTCATTCTTAATTGAGTCTGAGCTATTGAGGCAGACATGCCAGTTGTAGTTAAAGCAGCAGTCGCTGCCTGAAGTTCCATTAAGTCAATGTTCAATTCACCAGCAATAGGGGCTACCATTCCAAACGACTGAGCCAATCCTGCCACTGTGGTTTTACCGGCTTTTACTGTTTTAAAAAGAATATCCGCTATTTGATTGGCATCATATCCTTGTTTTGAAAATACATTGATAGCAGAAGTAAGCAAATTGGTTGCCTCCTCTGTCGTTCCCAATCCAGCTACTCCTAACTCTGCCGAAGCTGTTAAAACATCCATTGCATCGGCGGCATCTATTCCTGCCGATCTAACTTGGTAAAGAGCAGCAGTCAAATCTGCTATATCAACCGGCATCTTCGTTGCTATTTTTTTAACATCCTTTCCCATCTTTACCATATTCTCTTTAGTAGTATCTACTATCGTAGCTACATTATTCATCTGCTTCTCAAAATCAGCAGCTCCTTTGACAGCCTTTATTCCAAGCCCGACAGCAACAGCTCCTCCGGCAAGAAGTGCTCCCTTCGCTATGTTATTTGCTATCTTGCCAAACCTTTTATTAAAGCCCTCCAGTTTTTCACTAGCTTTGTCTTTTAACGAAAGAAGTATTTTAAGTTCACTTTCTCTTCCCAATGCCATTATTTTGTCCTTCTAATTGTTTTTTAAGCCAAACAAGTTCTATAAAAACTTGAGGTTGTTTTAAGTAAATGAAATAATCCCAACCCATCATCTGGCAGATTTCAACAGCCACTAGTTCTTGAGGAAGACCCCGATGCCCTTTTGTGTATCGGTAGTATTGCTTTAGGACTTTTTTTTTACATTCTCATAATCCCTTATCTTATCCACTTCAATCTTAATAAAGCTGTAATCGTGGTTAGGCATTTCCAAAAGTCTTTTTACAATATCCCTTGCTTCGCCATTTATCTTAATTACAGCCCTTTCCATTAGTTTCTTTTCAGCATCTACCATTACATCTCCTCTACCCTTAGTTATTGTTGCTTCTGCTGTCTTTCTGTCCGAACCCACAATGACCTCAGCGGCATTGGTAAAAATCTTTTGTATTTCAAACTCGTCCTCAGCCGTTAAGTAAGCTTTTATCTCAACCTTAAACTTCTTGAAAGGAGTTTCAATTACCTTAGTTTCTTCCATTTTATTCAGAGGTGAATCAATAACTTGCTACGGTATTTATGAGAGATGCTTCTATCATTTGAGAGTCGGCTATCTTGAAGTTCGCTTTTGCCGTAAAGGTTTCAGTCGTTATGCCGTCCAACCCTGTGTCCATTGACCAGTCAGTTATTATGATTTTGTTCAAATCAAATCTAATCCTCGGGTGCGAATCTGCTCCTATGGTTACACTTGAGTCTTCTATGTTAATTCTCATTGCCTGCGGGCTTCCAGAAGTAAAGTAGTCCTTGAAATTGACATTCTCATAGTTTTTCGTGATGTTCACAGTAACCCTCATTGTCTTGTTCAGTATATCATCAGGATTAACTGAACCTAACACATCGTCCTTCTCAAGCTCTTTCTCAATCATTATTGACGCAGATTTCACATTTATCGCTTCTGGCGTACTTGTTAAATCAGACAATGAATCAGCAACCTTAATCGTTACATCGTCAGCGGCAAACTCATCTTCAGCTATGTAAGCGGCTGTGACTGGGGTCGCCTCACTTACTTTTGACATAAAGTTCGCTGTGAACAGAACATACTCGTTCAGCTCTGCGTTAAACTCAATACTACTCAGCATAGCGAGTGGAAATGCCACATCGTCCTCAACAGGGTCGTCAACCGAAATGGTAAGAGAGTTGTGCTGATGGTTTTGCCCAACAGTCCATATATGCTTATAAACACCCGATTCCTCAACTGACACATCATAGGGCGTTCCGACTGCGTTTAAAAGCAAAAGCCCGACAGCTTTTGACCTTACAACTCCTCCGATGCTTCCCTCGGCCCATTTGCCGACAACTCTAATATCGGTTGAATCCTCTATAACTCCGTATCCTTGGTCGTCAATTATTTGCTGAGTTTTATCCTGAACATCAAAAGTCCTTCTTGGTATCCAGTAAGTGGCGACGGTAGAAACTCCTCTCTCTCCGGAAGCTTCCTTGGCAATACCTATTTTGAAATCCCTCCCGGTATATTTAGTACTCATTATTTTTCACCTTCCTTTATTTTTTGCGTGGCTTCCTTTAGGGAGCCAGCTTTTATTGTTCTCATATAATCAGGAAAGAAATACTCCTCTTGTTGCCGACCTTGAGGCTCTTCCTTTGGAAGTTCCTCTGCTTTGGGAGTTATTCCTACCTTTTCTTTTTTATCCTTCATCTTATTTGCGTGAAGTGGGCTTGGAATCGGACTGTACCCTCAGCTGTATAGTATCCGGGAAATCTCCCAGTAGCTATCTCGCTTGGAGTAACGACCGTCACAGATCCCACATCAGTTCTTAAATTATTACTTGTGTCTACATTTAAATTGTTGCGTAAAATATGTAAAATGCTTGTGGTCTTTAAGGCATAGGGAGTTGAACTACCTTCTTCCTCTCTCCCAGTCAAAGCGTCAAGCACCTCGCTAAGTGTTGTGACCAAGTGCGAATCCTCAATGCTGTCCCTGATGTCACCTATATAGGTAAGGACAAAGTTTATCCTGTGTTCGTCCTCAGCGTCAGAGAACTCGTCTATCTCCGTACTTTCTATGCTTATCATTACGGCTGGGAGCATTGAGCTTGGGATTTTTGCAACCAAACCATTATAGAACCCTTTAATTCCCTCCGTGTTATCCTCTATTAAGGTCAGATATTTGGCTATGATTGGGTCTTCATATTGGGGCATATCTTTTTAATAAAGTTCCAAAGTTTTTGATACCATTTTAATTTGCTTATAATTGTTTCTAACGATTTTGTTCCAATTTTAATCTTATTATTCGGTTTCCTTATAATGCCTACATTACTTTCACACCAAGAATGAAAACCACCTGCTGTTGTTTTTAGTATTTTATAGATTTCTACTTTCATCTCTTTTTATTTACACGATTATAAACGCCTTTGTGGAAAATCTGGACTATTTTGTTTTTTATATCATTACTAAGCTTCATCATTACCCTTCTTGGGAGCTTTCTTCTCGGTGTTCGGCTTTGGTGGTATTTAAAGTAATCCTGAACATTCCAAACCATTCCCTCTAACTTCTCTGCTTTTGCTTTAAACCCTCTCCTCATTCTGCCTGTCCTTTGGAGAATAGGCCAAGGATAGGACTTCTTTCTTGCTTTCCACGGCTCTCCTATCGCCCTGCCTCGGCTGGTGAAGACTTGATTGCCGAAAATCCCTTTCATAAAGTCAGTGCTTTTTTTGAACTCGGGCCGAAAGTCTTTGACATCTTTACCTATCCCTTTTAGGCGACGGGCAAGTTGCTCTTCGCCTTCTATGTTCATTTTTAAATCTATCATAATCTTAGTAGTGGGCGAGAGAGCACAGGAAGGAGTGCCCTTCTGCCCACTAATAAAGTCACGACTTTTAAATTAAAACTTCTTGCTAATATTCCCTTTGGTTTTATTATGACATTTTTTACAAAGAGTTCTTCCATTATTGATATTCCATAATTCCTCACAATTCAAAGCACCTTGCACGGTTTTAATTTTATACTCATCTAAAATCTCAGAAAAGGATTTAATATGATGAGCTTCTAAATTTCCCCCTCTTTTATCGCCACAATTTTGGCAAGTATAATTATCTCTTGTAAATATATCTGAACGCCATTGGCGATATTTGAAATGCTTTCTAATTTTTTCAACAAGTTTGGTAACTCCACCTTTCCAATTAGGATGATTTTTTCCACTTTGCCAAGTATAAGCATTTTTAGGCTTAGGATTTCCTTTTTTGAACTCCGTTTTTGGTGAACGACGTTGTCCTTTATTCTTTCTAAAATATTCTAAACCTGCTTCTTTTAGTTTCTTTCTAACTTCTGGTCTTTTTGCTGGATTGTCCTCACCTTTTGGAAAAGAATAGGCATTAACTGATTTCGGATGTCCTTTCTTAAATGGCAATGTCATTCTTTTATTATACCACAAATCCTAAAATTCTTTTGATATACGAAATTTTATATCACCCCCACTATCTTCCTCAGATAAATCTTTTGTAGTTTCATCAGGAAATCCAGCTATCCCTGTATCTGCCTTCGCCATTATATTATCACTACTATCCATCAAAATAATCTTATTCTCACTTATACCCTTTAAGATATTTCTGCCCTCCTCAATCTTTGCTCTTCCGTCCCGACCAGCGTCCTCAGGGTCAATTCCGAACTCCTGCCAGAGAAGCCAACCAGCAGCGATTAGTTTTGTCGCTATTCTTACTATCTCAGGCACTTCAGATAAGGGAAGTGTGTATCCTCCAGCCAAATAGCCCTTGACCTCCGACTCTGCCATAAGCCTCAGCGTATGTATTCTTCCGTCTGAGATATATGGGTTCTCCTCAAACCCCGCCTCCTCCCGTATGTCAAAGACGCTGCAGTAATGGTCGGTATCGTCTGCCTTTGAAGCGACTGCGTTTGCGATCGCTGACTCCGTTGTTGTCGTTGAATTGTAATAAGTGGCTTTGAAGTAGCTATATGCCGTCCCAATATACTCAAAATATGTGCCTCTTGGATTATCAACCTCAATGTCCTTTGTCTCAATAAGCACATAAGTTCCACTTACCGTAGCGCACCCGTAGAACTTCCTTTGGTTGAATGCTATTCTTGTTATCTTTTCTCCTTTCTTATGGTCAAATACTAAGGTGACAAATGATATTACTCCAAATGGGGTAGCAGTAACTCTGCGTAATTCTGCTTTTTCTTCCCCTTCTGTTCCCACAATAGCATAATCGTTAATATCAAATCCATTATTGTTATCAACCGTAACAGCAACAGGTGTTCCTGCCGTTGTAGCTACCGCTATCTCGGTTATCTCTGATTTTACAAAGTTTTCATTTGGTACGAGAAATGGTTTCACAAAATTGTTTCCTTCCCTTTAGTTTTTAATATTGTTTTTTTAGTTATATTTGTTAATAGGGATTGCTTCCCTATTGTTTCCACAGTTCCCCTCCTGCCAATGCTTCTCAATACAGACATTGCCCCTTTTGTCGTGAGCATAACTGTCTTGCGAGTAATTCCAACTATTGTCTCTTCATAAACATAGAAGCAGGCATCTCTATCGCTAAGGCTGTTCCAATCTGTTCCGTTAAATGAATAAGACAGATTGCCAGAATGAGATGCGTCTGATTCATCTATGCCAACAAATAAACAATTTGAAGCATTTCCTCCCTCGTAATTCACTTGAATCACATAATAGGTTGATGCAGTTAAAGTTATTCTCTCTGCCCCAGTAAAATCAAAGGTGATTAACTGAAAATCAGTAGTCAAGCCGTCAGCAACAACATTGCCAGAAGTTGCTAATACCGAACCTATTGGTCTTCCATTTACTCCATAAGTGAATAAATCATCGTAAGCATACAGTTTTGCTGTTATATTTCCAGGCGGGCTTCCTTGTTTCTTTAAATAGAACTTACAACTATCAAGTGTACTGGCATTGGTATTAGTGAATGCCTGACCCATATAGTTGAAACTACCAGAATAAAGACAAAAATCAGCATCCTGGTTATCCTCACTATAACTGTCTATAATTGCCATATAAAAACAGTATCCGAGAGGGAAGTCCCAGCTGGAAAAATCCCTCCCAGGTTACCTTCTAAGCAATGAAGCCGGATACATTCGCCTTGCACGCAACAGTTCCATCAACAGTAACCCAAATCGGCGTACCCGTTTCTCCTATTATTGGCGACTCAAAGGTGTGCGAAAAAGCAAGAGGCGATGAAGTCGCAGCAAGCTGAGTAAGTTGAATTGAGAACAGAACAGTCTCCTCTCCTTGTCTCACATCTAAAATTGCACCTACTTTGTCAGAAGATCCAGCTATGTCGGTGACAAAAATCCTCTTTCCTGTAACTCCCGCCTGCTTTGCGTAGGCGATAGTCGGTGTTGATTGTGTCACGCTAAAATATCTTTTTCCGTGTATTCCAATTATTCCCATAAATTTTGACCTTTAATTAGTTAATAATTTTTCCCTTTTTTAATATTTTCTATTTTCTCCATCGGTTGGAGATTCTTCAAAGCCCAACATTCTTTGAATTGTGGGTCTTCAGGATAAGTATAACAGAACAAACTTCTCGGCTTAATATGATCTATCCACCAATAGCCTCCATAATTGTCCCAAGACATATTTTTATCAAATAGATTTTCCAAATGTTGTATTAAATCTTTAATTGTGTAGCCAACCAATGTTTCCCACTTCCTGCCTATCTTTTTACCCTTTAAAGATTTACAAATAGCAATACCAATATTATGATCTAAACGGAATTTAGTATCGGTTTTCCTTCGTTTGATATTGTATTGAATATGAAGTTGATTTATTCTTCTCTTATTTTTTTGATACCATTCTGTTTGATATTCTTGTTTATACCCTGAGTTATTTTTCCTCCATCTTCTCTGATAGCCTCTTACCCTATCGGGATTTTCTTTTATCCAATTAACAATATACCTCAATCTTTCTTTTGATGTTTTCATTATTTTAATCTTGTGCTACTCGGTTGTTCTGCTCCGCTTAAATCTCTCAAACAACAGCGAGTTTAAACGGAGCCGACTAACACAAGGGTTAGAAGCAGAGTTGAGTAAAAAACCCTCTGCTATGGTTCAATATTGACCAATTACTATTCCTCTAAAGCTTCTATGATTTTGGCTTTCTTAAGTCCCTTTATGTCTATTCCTTTTTCCTTGGCGACTTCCTTTAGTTCTTTAATTGTACTGTCAGAGTAATCCACTTTCACTTCTTTTTCTGGTTCTTCCGGTATTACCGGCTCTTCACAAATCTTCTCTACAATTCCTTTCCCTATTAGCTTATCGCCAACTCCATCGCTCAATTCTTTCTCTTCTCCAGCATTGACCTTATTGCCATTGAACTTCACGCTCAATATAAATCTATATTTCATCTCCTGATACTGCCCTTAAAACAACTATCTTGTAGGTTCCAGTCACTGGTGATGCACTCTCTGTGGATAAGTTCGCAAAGGTAATCTCCAACTTGTCGTCAGAATGTACTCGGTATGCTGTTATTACTATCGGAGATGAATATGTCTGCGCTAATGAAGTGTTTGTCGCAAGTTCCACCGTTAATATCTTATCGTCAGTCGTCAGTCCTGTAAGCGTAAAAACAATAGGAGAAGTGCTATTCATTGAAATCCCATCCGTATCCTTAGACGGTGTCAGGGTCTCGCTATAAACTCTCAACGCATAAACTGCACTACCTTCCAAGAATACTCGTTTTCTACGATCTTTATCAAATCCCATAATAGTGAACCTTGATTAAGCAATAGCGTCTTCAATCAGGTAAGCAGCATCAACCGTAATGGTTTCTCTGGTATAGAAGTCGTGGACACGAACCCAAGTTCCTTCTCTATCCTTATCGTACCATTTGTCGGTAGTAAGAGTTGGCTTGTACTGGAAGTGGTAGGCAAAACTGACATTCTTAATGGTCGGTCTTGGGGCTACATAAAGCAACCATGCGTCTTTTGACCAGATATAACTAAGCGAACTATCTTGTCCTTCTTTCGCAGTCTCATATCCAGCAGCACCTATAATGACTTTCTCTACATCAAATAAGGTTGCTAAAATGTCAGCTGTGACCTTTCCAAAGCCAGAATACTTCAATCTATCAACTATGTCTGGGTGATGTTTCAGCTTGTTGTAGACATCTTGCGAAAGAACTAACACATTAGGCGTCTTGAATATCCTTGAGCGAATTGATTCTATTCCAGTTTCAATGTCGTCTATTGGGTCAGAGTTGGCGTAGTCATTCCATTGGTCTTGAGAAGTTGTCGCATCAAGATCAATATAGTTAGTGAGGTTAGCATTGCTTGACATATAGGTATGGAGAGCTTTCTCTCTTTCTATAAGAAGTCTTTCCATAACATTCTCGGTAGCGTCTATCTCAGGAGTAAGTGGTGCGAATGACTGATCTTTCATCTCATCTGGGACTATCTGCTTTAAGGCGTGGTCTTTACACACATAAGCCGAACTTTGAGAAATATCGTATCCAACTTCGGCTGATGATGCACCCATTCCTCTTAAACTTCTAACCTCTCTGAACTTGGACTTGTCGTAGATGAAGTACTTGCCTGTTGGTGTCTTTGAAGGAACTAATGGGCAGATTAAGTTGGCGATGTAAGTAGCATTCTTGTAGGCGACTGAGACGTTGGAAAGAATTGGGTCATATCTAATATCTTGTAGTGTAGGTTTCATTTAGTTACAGATATATCCCGAACAATGAGCACTTCAATAATATCCCCAGCTGCGGTAGCCGGCTCAAGTGAAAGTCCAATAACAGAAGCAGTATCAGTCACACTACTTGATACAACTCTTCCAGCTGAATCTGTAGTAAGATAACTTTGTTCTGGCAATGCAGCTCCAGCAACAGCCTTAGTAGTTCCTATCAGCCTAACAACAGCATATTCTCCTAATAATGGCTCATTCTGTAAAAATCCCAAAGGAGTAGCTGCGGCAGTACCTGCTAAATTGACCGAATAAGGTGTTCCAGAATAATGCACCACATAATACTGTTTGTCATTCAAATCTCTGTCTGCTATAAAACTTTTATCTAAAACTCCGTTTGCTTGACTCATAATTTCAAGGTATTTTAATAACAATCACGACTATCTTGTTCCTTCCTGTTTGTTTATAATAATTCCCCCTATCCTAACTGCTCGGCAAGTTCAGGGTTGTCAGCTTGAACTTGTTCTAACGCTGGCCTGTAGGAAAGTTCAGGATCTTTATCCATCTTTTCCTTGACAAGCGATTGAACTTGTTCTGAGGCTGTTATATCAACCCCCTCGGCTTTGCCTAACTCTGTGAATAAGCGGGATTTTGGTAACTCGTCTATGATTTCCTTGAACTTCTCTTGCCTATCTTTAGTCAAAGTAAGCATAAATGCTACTAACCCGTTCTTAGATTTTGGCAAAAGACGTCCATTTAGATGATCCTTACTAATAATCACCGATTCTGCATAATGCATCGCTTCTTTCTTTCTGAGAATAGCCATCGCCTCAACTCCCTGTTTAGCACTACTTTCCAATATACTAAGGGTCTTTTTGTCTATCTGAACTACCTCGCTACCCTCCTTTTTATCTTTATCATCCTCTCCTTCTTTTTTGCCCTCATCGTCTTCTCCTTCGTCTTTTTTACCTTCATCGGTTTTACCTTCATCGGTTTTACCTTCGTCCTTTCCTTCATCGCCACCTTCCTCTCCCTCTTCTAAGACACTCTTAAACTTTTCCTTATTCTCGTCGCTCAGGGTGTCTTTGTTATCCTTAATCTCTTTAGTTTCTTCGTCAGTCAGTTCTGTCGGGTCTTTTTTTAATATGTCTTCTATTTTCATTTCCTTGTAAATGTATTTTTCGGAGAGCACTACCGCTGCAAGCCCCTTGAAATAGGGTCTGTTCGTTAAGGCTCCCCCTACTAATACATTTTTGTAGGTTTTATGTGTTTCAGGGTCTTCGTAGACAGAATAGAACTCCGGACTAAAGTACTTATAAGCTTTTTCTTGTAAAAGCTTTTTTCCTCCCTTAGTCCACTCTATTGCTGCCCAAAGACCGTCACGACCTTTGTTAACTAACTGTGTGAACCAACCAATGGCAGGCTTTTCTTCACTGCCAACGGAATGACCCTCAGTTATTGGTAAGTCCTTCCTAATTTTACTATCAAAGTTTTTAACGAACTCATTTAAGTCCTTTTCGCTTATCTTTATCCTTCCATATACAGGGTGTTTCCAATCTCCTATCTTGAGGACTTGTATGTCGGTAAGGTTGCTCCCCTCGGCGAAGTGAAAGTCCTCCACCTTAACAGGATAGACCATCTGTGCAATATCAGAAGCTTTCTTAACTACCCAACTATCAACGGCCTTCTTATATATCTTTTTCCACTGAGTCCAAGCAACTGCAAATGGAGTTTTTGCTCCACCTCTTTCTTTGATACCATCATAGATATCAGCGAGTTTATTTATCTGATCCAAAGTCAAAGTAATCCCCTCAGCTTTTGTTGGGAATCCTGCACCCTTGGCTTGTGAGATTGATGTGTATGGCATTAAAATTGCCTTCCTAACTTTATTTTATTTTTTATAATGACCTTTGTCAAGTTTTATTTCCTATTATTAAAAATCCTAATAAACATTCTTCTAAATATAAATATAATCATACCCCCGACAATGCTCAGGAAAGTTCCCAAGAATATCTTTTGGTATAGTAGTATCTGAGCCATTTGTATTTTGAGGATTTCAACATCTATTCTCATAGCCGCCATACTATCTTGTATTCCGCCAAGTTCCTCGTTTATAATTGCTATCCTTATTAAGATTTGCTCTATTATTTGTTCCATAATTAAGGGTTTATAGGTTCTCCTAATTTTAACTTAAAATCTTTATCCATTTTTTTCTATTATGATTAGTTTTTCCATGACAACTACAACAAAGAGTAATTAAATTATTAGGGTCGCAGTTCTTTTTGTTGTAGTCAATATGATGAACATAAATAGCTGGTTCTTTTCCACAAAGTTGGTCAGTTCTTTTGTAAATTCCTGATGGCATAAAATCAAGGTGAGATAGGCTCGCCCAACTTATCCTGGTCGTAGTGGAAATGAACTGATACCATCTCGGCATCTCCAGCCAAGTCATCTTCAGGTCCAGCACCATCTCTAAATAACCGAACTCCCACATCATCGTCAGAGGTACAACTAGTAATCCCAGTAGAAAAAACAGTATGCTCCATCTCTCTTTGAACCGTAGCTCCTGAAGATACCGTGTCCGTAGTGGTAGTTCCGCCCAAAGTATCGCCCTCTGATAAGCAAGCCCATTCTATCCCCCAGGTCGCTACATCTGTGCTTGCTACATTGTGAGTCCAGCGAACCACTACCTCTAAGACAGAACCAGCTTCCATTTTAAAGGGTGCTATTATATCAAAGTACGCTTCTTCCATAGACCCGCTGTCAAACAAGAGAACATAGTTTGAACCCACGAATGCCTCGCCTGGAGCAGAACCTCCCCTTTTCCACTCACTAGCTCCTGCCCTTACATGGTTGGTTACCATCGCATCTCCTACTAAAGTTACCTGTCCGTCTGCTGCTACTTGGAAATAATTAGTTTCAAAATTTCCTAATCTTAATGCTACATTAACATCTATAATTCCATTATCTCCATCTGAATATATCTGTAAATCTGTATTTGTTGTTCCCCACATATGTTTTATATTATCATCTTGCTGAAAACCTGAACCATCAGCAGGGAAAGTCCCAACTGGGTCAAAACCAGTAGCACCTATTTTAAATTCAATTTTACCTTTACTTCCATTAACAGTTCCACCTGTACCAAAATTCCCACTTACAATAGTAACAGTACCACCACTTCCACCTGTTTGAGTAGAGTGGTTTCCACCCTTCCCAGCTGCAAGAAGAAATCCACCACCAGTTCCACCAGCTCCTACTGTTGCTCCTGTTACATCAACAGAACCACCATCTCCACCAGTAAATAATAATATTCCCCCATTACCACCACTTCCACCTCCAGTAGATGTTCCATCTACAGAACCACCATCAGCAGAAGAAATTAAATATGAACCACCAGTACCACCACTACCAAAACCATTTGGCTCTACGGTAACTGACCCACCTTCACCAGAAGATAATCTAAATATTCCGCCAGCTCCAGCAGCTATGAATGTGCTGGTTGTTCCTCCAGAACCAGCACCAGAAGTCACTGAAATTTCTCTCCCTACATTATTTGGGTCAGATGTTCCTGTTCCATCTGCAGAAGTTAAATCAAAAGTATCAGAACTATTTATCTCTTGAATATCTACAATATTATCAAATACATATGCGTCAAAGTTCGTGAATAAAAGCTCGTCATTAGCGGTTATATCCTCAGAATTGATTATTAAATCTGCACCGTCAAAGAGTATTGAAGTATCATTGCTACTACCAAAAAACACAGCTTTATCATCTAAAAATCTTAATCCTGATTGGTCGCTTCTAAACCTTGCTATTTCATTATTCCCACCAATTTGAAATATGATTGCTCCACTATTGCCTGTGTTTGAAGCCGTTCCACCATAAGCAAAGCCTCCAGCACCAGTTCTAAAAATAAAGTCTCCTCCGTCTCCAGAGTTTGCTGTTCCATCTATTGATATTGCTTGTCCTCCTGTTCCAGAAGTAAGATTAAAGTCACCTCCGTCTCCACCATCGCTTCTTTCGTTTGATGTTCCCGATGCTGCACCACCAGTTCCTGATGTTATATTAATAGGTCCTGCATTTCCAGCTCCAGCTATGCTAGAAGTTGCACCTGCTACTGCTCCGCCTGCACCAGATGATATGGCAAAATATCCGCCTAAACCTCCTACTCCACCTGTTGTATTTGTAACTGTTCCAGCCTTTCCAGCAACCATTGAGAAAAGACCACCACTTCCACTTGTATTTGTCGCATCGCCACTATCTCCACCGTAAAAGAAGAACCTGCCACCAGCAGTAGTAATTCCTCCATCAGCAGATTTTCCACTCCTCAGTCTAATCTCTGTCTTAGGAAGCACTGCCTCAAAATCAATTCCAAAAAAGTCTGTTGGAACTTTGTTTATCCCAACACTACCATCAGTTGTATTTACCAATAAGACATTCCCAAAATTAAAGTCCCCAGCACTATCTACTAAAAGAATATCCCCTTCTGATAGGTTGGTAATGGCGAAATAGTCTGTGCCTGCGGAAGCGACTTCTAAGAGTCCTGTTAAAGTAGTAGCTCCTGCTGTGATTGTGCCTGTGACCGATAAGGGTCCTGTAGTTTCCACAAATGAGGTTTTTAATATAATTTTCTCTACTGAACCGAGTTCATCATTTTCAATGTATAAATATAATCCATCAGCCCCACCAGCATCGCCTTGATAGATTTTACCTGTAGAAGACCCTATGCTTGTATCGGGAAATAAAATCTTATTTCCTTCCACTAACATAT
>SDBU01004588.1_pt1 | contig 16903 bp, 13 predicted proteins | sample 2277071 | NCBI WGS metagenome assembly SDBU01 (sample SAMN10397929, study PRJNA504765) | marine sediment metagenome | isolation source: marine sediment core GS08_GC12, 126 cmbsf | place: Arctic Ocean: Gakkel Ridge, Loki's castle | collected 2008 | reverse complement strand
GAGGTTCTATTGACTTAAAGATAAAGAAGTGCTATGCTTCAGTGTGTAAGGGTTTAAGGAATTTAGCAAAAACTACTTTTTGAAGCTAATATATTACAAGAAATGAGAAAAAAAGGTTTTACCTTGATTGAATTACTTGTGGTAATAGCAATTATTGCTATTTTAGCGGCAATGCTATTACCGGCATTAGCAAGGGCAAGAGAGCAGGCGAGAAGAGGCGTCTGTATCAGCAACTTAAAACAGATTGGTCTGGCAATGCATATGTATTCCCAGGATAATTATGACCAGTTCCCTGCAGATTCTGCCACACCTACCGCCAAGGCATCTCTTGATAAGATGTGTCCGAGATATGCATCCGCCTATGGGATTTTTGTCTGTCCCTCAGCCACGGAGAATGTAGCAACGGCGAGCGAATTCTTTTTGGCCGGTGACCATCTATCCTATAGTTATTGCAAGAGAGTTCTGACGGAAAAGACGGAGGTAGACAGTGCGATAACCGCTGACCAGGACCCAACTGATGGTAGTGCTAATCATAGCGACGAAGGCGCTACCTTCCTCTTTGTGGACGGCCATGCGGAATGGTTGGATGTGAACGATTTAGCTTCTGGTGGGGCTGGAAAACGTGTTCCTAACCTTATGGATTTTGGAGCAGTTGATTAGTGTTTATGTTGACATGGATAAAAGAGCGCCGGGTATTCCCCGGTGCTCTTTTTTTTCTTTTAATCGCAGTTCCCCTCCTTTTCTGGTCAAAACTTACCGATTGTTTTAACCTACCCAAAATTGTCTTAACAGAGTTAGTTGTTTTGTTTTTGTTATTTATTCATTTAATTAAACAAAGAACAGTAGCAGTCGGGTTCATCCGACCCGGTGGGCTTGATAAATCAAGCCCCTACATTCCAATTGCACTCTTTTTTTTCTGGTCTCTAATTAGCATCTTTAAAGCAGTTAATATCCACCAGTCCTTTTATCTTATTTACCAATTTCTTATTTACCTTATTTTTTATTTTCTTCTCTTAAATAATTTAAAAAGAAAGGATATTGAAAAAATTATTTTGGCTCTTTTTCTTGTCTCTTTTCTCATTTCTCTCTACGGAATCCTGCAATATTTTGGTATTGATTTCCTCTCCCCATCGCGTAAAAATAGTCCAATCTCCACACTGGGAAATCCAAACTTTACCGCCGAATACCTAATAAGCACTATTCCGCTAATGTTGATGTATGGAATTTCAAAATTCAGCTCGATAAATCAGGCAAAGCAAGCTTTGCCACTCCAGTGGAGTAGCACTGCTTGCAGTGCTGGAGTAGCCGAGCTTGCTCGGCTATGTTCTACTTTTGTTATTCTTTTCTGTCTTCTCCTTACGCAAACCAGAGCAAGTTGGCTTGGTCTTTTTGTTTCTCTTATTTTTATTTTTGTTATGCTTCTTAGAAGTAGGGGCGCGATTCATCACGCCCGAAAAAGAAAAATGGCAATACTAACGATTATTCCTTTAATAATCTTTCTTCTTGCTTTTTCTTTTTGTAATATTGGAAGAAAAAGCAGAAAAAAAATCGCTTCCGCCTTTAATCTCCACACCGGTTCAACCGCTTTGAGGTTAACGGTCTGGAAGGATACGTTAAGAATGGTCAAGGAAAATCCCGTTCTTGGCGTGGGGCTCGGAAACTATAATATTCATTATCCTCTTTATCAGAGTAAAGCACTTCTCAGTAAAGAGATAAGGATTGACCATACTCATAATGATTATCTTCAACTCGCCGCAGAGACAGGGATTGTTGGTCTCTTCCTTTTTCTCTGGTTTCTTTTTTCCATTGGAAAAAGTTGCGTCCACCTCCTGAAGAAAGAAAAGGAAGAGAATACTTACTTAATAATTTTAGGAATTACCGGTGGTCTCATTGCTGTTCTGGTTAATGCTTTCTTTGCCTTTCCTTTGCAGAATCCCTCAGTTCTCCTTAATTTCTGGCTCTTTATTGGGTTAATTGGTATTTTGAGTAGGGGTCGGATTCATCCGACCCGCGGGCTTGATGAATCAAGCCCCTACAGAGAATCAAGCCCCTACATAAATAAAAAACTTATTATCGCAACCTATATCTTCCTTTCCTTTCTCGTCTTAAGACCTCTTATTGCTGATTATTGTTTAAAAACCGCAATGACCTCTGTTAGCAAGAAAAGATGGAGTACTGCCCAGCGAGAATTCGAGAAAGCCATTTTCTATCAGCCCTCCAACATCTTTGCTCATTTTCACTACGGGAATCTTTTGCTTAACAGAGGAAGACCAAAAGAAGCAATCAGAGAATTTTCCCTTGCCTTAAAACTCTACCCCAACTATCCACAGACCCATAGTAATTTAGCGATTGCCTACGGGGGAATTGGCATGAATGAGGAAGCGTTGCAGGAATACGAAAAAGCAATTGCCCTTAATCCAAAACGACCGGAGTTCTATAATAATCTGGGTGCCTTCTATTATCAAAGAGAAAAATATCAAGAAGCAATTGCCGAATTTCAGAAAGCGGTTATGCTTGAGCCAGGATTTCAGCCATTTATCTTAAATCTTAAAAAGGCAAAAGAAATGCTTGAAAAGTGAAAAAATTAGACCAAGTCCTACTCATTCTTTTTCTCTTTTTTGTTCCCTTAATAACCTGCAAGGGGCTTTATGACTATACCTTAATCAAGTTTGCTTTGGCCCAAATCCTCGTCTTATTTGTTCTCCTAACCTTTTTAGTGCAGAAGAAAAGGTTGCAATTTCCTTTTCCTTTGACCATTTTTATTTGCCTCTGGTTTTTAATTAACATTATTTCCTTTATTTTTTCTTCCTATAAATATGCCGGACTTAAGGAACTCAATAAACTCTTTACCTATTTGACCATTTTCTTTCTGGCATTTAATTTACCCTCATCTTCCCCCTCTCCTCAATCCTCCCCCACCCCATCCCTCCCCCGCAAGTGGGGAGGGAAAGAGGGAGGGAGGGGAATTGATAGAATTTTCTTGTTCTGGTTTGCTTCCGGAATTCTGCTCTGCCTCTGGGCGATAAGTGATTTTTGCAAATCTCACATAGTTAATGCCGGGTTTGGCAATAAGAATTTCTTTGCCGGCTATATTATTCTCCTGATTCCAATCTCCTTATCCTTGCTTATTTCTCGATTTAAAAAAAGCATTTTAGAAAAGTCCGTCCTCATTTCTTTTCTTGTTCTCGCACTTCTTTCCCTTCTTCTGGCAAAATCACAGGCGGCTTATTTAGCAACGATTCTTTCCATTCTATTTCTATTTATTCTTTATTCTAAAAATAGAAAAGTTATTTTAATCAAGATTTTTTCTATTGTATTTTTTGCATTTTTGGTTTCTCTTGTCAGAGTGAATTCTGCTACTACCGGCAGAGCAAGCTCTGCTACTCCAGCACTGCAAGGGAGTAGCGAGACTTGTCTCGCTAAAGCAAGCTCTGCCACTACATATGGAAATTGGCTGGTGGATAAAATAACCGGCAACGTTCGTTTTTTAATCTGGCAGGGAACGATAAAGATGGTCAGGGTTCATCCTCTCAAGGGTTTTGGAATAGGGAGTTTGGTTATTAACTATCCAAAATATCGGTTAAAGGAATATTTTTTGCAACCCGCTGTTGCCCCAATTACCGACCATAGCCACAATGAATATTTGGAGATGACAGCGGAGACCGGTATTTTGGGGCTTCTCCTCTTTCTTTTATTTATCTTTTTTATTTTTAAGGAAGGATTAGGGAGTAGCAGAGCTTGCTCTGCGCGAGACAAGTCTCGCTATTCCATAAAGCGTAGCGGCGACATTTATGGCGCAAAAGAAAAAGCAATCATTATTGGTCTCCTCTGTGGTGTTTTTGCAATTCTGATTGATAATCTTTTCTCGACCAATCTGCGTAATCCCTCTACCGCTCTTTTTTTCTGGTTTTCCCTTGGTTTAATCGCCCGGAAAACAGACAGAAAAATTTCTCTTAATCAAAAATTTTCAATTTGTTCTCTTATTTTCTTCTTAATCTGTCTGTCTGTCGCAACTTTTCAAACGATAAAGCGGGATTTTGTTTCCAATCTTTATCTTAAAAAAGCGGTTATTAAAAGAGGTCAAGAGAATTTTCCTGCCGCTATTATCTATTATAAAAAAACAATTAAAAATGACCCTTATAATCTTAGCGCCCGTTACAAACTTGCCTTTGCTTATGGGGCACTGAAAAAATACAATTTGGCACTTTCTACCTACAAGAAACTTTACCTGCTTGCTCCCCATTATGCCCGGATTGACAAAAATATGGGGGTACTCTATTATGAAGGGAAAAATTTAGGCGCTTCTTTGCATTACTTCTTGGAGGCGGAGAAAGTTGACCCTTATGACGTTGACACCCTTTGTTCCATTGCTTCAATCTATCTGCTCAAGGGTGAATTCCGCAGAGCGAAGTTCTATTTGAGAAGGGTCTTGATTCTTGATGCAAAAAATTCTTATGCGATTGAATGTTTGAAAAAAATGGGGAAGGATGATATAATGAACAAAAAATAAAAGGAAGATTATGACGAAGTTGTGTTCAATTTGCGGTAAAGGACCACAAAGCGGGAATTCAGTCAGCCATTCTCACCGGAAAACCAGGCGGCGGTGGCTGCCAAACTTGCAAAAGATTCAACTGAAAAAAGGCGAGAAAAGAGTTTATCTTTGCGCAAAGTGCCTCAAAAACCTTACTCCGAGAGATGCTTCATTGCATTCAGCATGACAACAAGTATCTGTCATTCTGAGCGAAGCGAAGAATCTCTCTTCTATGTAGTGGCAAAGTTTACTTTGCTTCCTTTTTGGCAGAGCAAGCTCTGCAACTACAATATAGGGATTGCCACGCTCCTTTTAGTCGCTCGCAATGACAAAGAACATCAGATTGCCATGTCGCTAACGCTCCTCGCAATGACGTTCGTGTTTTTTTATATCCTTTAAATTCAACTGGATGCGATTTATTCCCTGCCAATCATTAATCTGGGGATAGTAGGCGACATCAACAACGTCACCCGGAGAAAGATTGGTTGTTTTTGCCATGCCAAAGCCGGCCGCCTCTAAATAGTTTCCATTTTCTTCTAACCAGCAAAAAAGATGCTGGGAATTTTTTCTTAAAAATTTTCCTACTTTTAGGTTTCGGGAAGCAAAAACAGGACGTGGATTTCCGCGTCCGAAGGGAGCCAACTTCTTTAAGTCATCAAGGAAAGAAGGCGTAATCTCTGAAAAGGAAAGCAATGAATCGATATTAATTTTTTTCTGGAAATCATCTTCGGAAAGGGAATTTTTTGCCTCCTCTTCCAATCTTTTTTTAAATCGAGGAACGTTTTCTTCCTTTAAAGTCAAGCCAATGGCGAGTTTGTGTCCTCCGCAGGAGAGAAGTAAATCTTTACATTTTTTTATGGCGTGAAAAAGATGAAAATTCTCGATTGACCTTCCCGAGCCCTTTGCTATTCCTTTTTCCAGACAGAGGATAATGGTTGGCAGATAAAATTTCTCCACAACTTTACTGGCTACAATTCCTGCCACTCCGGGGTGCCATCCTTCTTTGACGAGAACAATGGAGTAATTTGAATCCATCTCCCCTTTTTCAATTAAATCGCAGGCATCCTCAAAGATTTTTTTTTGAATCTTCTGACGCTCCCGATTTTGTTGATTTAATTCATTAGCGATGGTATTTGCTTTTTCAGAGAATTTGGTTGAAAGTAATTCAACGGCTTTCTTTGCCGAGGCAACTCTACCGGCAGCATTAATTCGTGGTCCTAGAAGAAAACCAATATGATATGAGTTAATTTCCTGATTTGTCAGTTTTGAAACCTTGAGAAGTTCCTTTATTCCTTCCTTTTTTGATTCCTTGATTTGTTTTAAGCCCTCCTTTATAAAAATTCTGTTTTCCCCTGTTAAAGGTGCCAGGTCAGCGATTGTACCCAGAGCAACAAGGTCAAGGTGTTGGGTTAAATTATCACCTGTTAATGCTTGCATCAGTTTATAGGCAACACCAACACCAGCTAAATATTTTAATTCCTCAGGGCATTCACCTACCATCGGGTCGATAATGGCCATTGCCTCCGGTTTCTTTCCCTCTTCAGGAAGGTGATGGTCGGTAACAATGACGTCAATTCCCAGATTTTTAGCGAAAAGAATCTCTTCACTATTGGTAATACCGCAATCAACAGTAATGATTAAATGTATGTTTTGTGCCTGCGCCAATTTTAGCGCTTCATTGTTAAGACCGTAACCCTCGGTTAACCGCTCGGGAATATAGAAATCTACATTCAACCCCAGTTCTTTCAGTATCATCAGGCAGAGAGAAACAGAGGTGATTCCATCAACGTCGTAGTCGCCATAGATAAGAATTTTCTCTTTTTTTTCTTTTGCTTTTCTAATGCGTTCCACAGCTTTTTTTATTCCAGGAAGGAGGAAAGGATTGGTTAAATTATCCAGTGAGGGATGAAGAAATTTTTCGGCTTTATTTTTAGTGGTTATCCCCCGGTTAATCAGGAGCCGGGAGAGAATTCTTGAAACCCCCAGTTCTTTGCTCAAGTGAGTTTCTAAATCCCGATTAATCTCTTTTATTTTCCAAAGCATTGTTATTTTTAACTACAAAGCAACAACGGATAAGAACTCTACCACGGAGACAGATAAGAATTCTATGTAACCACAGATTAACACAGATTTACGCAGATACTGCAAAGAAGAATAAATAATATAATATTAAATTCTTTATCTGTGTCTATCTGCGCGTATCTGTGGATATAATAAGAGACCCTTCATTAACATTCAGGGTGACACTTTGTGCCAGTTCTCCGTGTTCTCTGTGTCTCCGTGGTGAATATTGTTTTTTAATTCGTATAATTCGATAAATTCGTGGTTACTTTCCCTTCTGCATCTATAAGGAAATAGGAAAAATTTAATTTTTGTAATAACTTCTCCCCCTTTTCCCTTCCCATAACCATAACTGCGGTGGCAAGAGCATCTGCAGTAATTGTATCAGGGGCAATAACGGTTACACTCCGCAACGAATTAGAAATTGACTTCCCTGTTCTGGGATTACGAATATGATCCGGTCTTTCATAAATGCCAGAGGTGCAAACCGCTTTGTTCTGGACAGTTATTACCTTAATGATATCGGCATTTCCTATTGTAGTGGCAGAACTTGCTCTGCTTATTGTAGGGGCGACATTTATGACGCCCGTTGTTTCGGGTTCGATAAATCGAACCCCTACAGGTTTGAATGGGTTTCTAATGGCAATCCGATAACTCTTCTGTCCAAAAACTCTGATATCGCCTCCGGCATTAACAAGCCCTTCTTTTATCCCCTCTTTTTGCAGGAGTTTGACGGTCTCATCGACAATATATCCCTTGGCAATACCCCCGAGGTCCAAAGTCATTCCTTTCCGGGCAAACTTGATTCTTTCTCTCTTTTCGTCAAGAATGATTTTCTTGTAACCACCGCAAGAAAATGCAATGTCAAATGCCCCGTCCGTCAACCGACTATAGGCAAGGGAAATCTTAATGAGCGAGAAGAGTTCCGGAGATACTTCCACCCATCCTTTCCCCGCATTTTGATTTATCCTGGCGACTTCACTTGACGATAAATGATAACTTAAATTTTTCTCTTCATCCCTTATCTTTTTTAAGGCAAGTTCGATTACTCTTTTTGCCTTTTTTGCATTTTTTTCAGAGATGGTGATTTCCACCTCCGTTCCCAGAAGAAAAGCAGATTTCTTAAAAGTTCTCTCCGCACAACCGGAAAGAAATAATAGGGATAAGAGACAAATGAAATAAAAATTTTTAAGCATAAATGACAAAGATTACTACGAAGAATGAAAAGTTGAAAGCACGAAAAACTACAAACTGCTCTAACCACGATATTCTCGCGAATTAATCTAATTAAATGATAAACATTCTCTGACTGGATGGACAGGATTATTATGTAGTGGCGGAGTAGCGAGACTTGTCTCGCGCAGAGCAAGCTCTGCTACTCCATTATGTCCACAAGGGGCTACACTACTAGAATCTTCTAAATCCTGTTAATCCTGTCAAAAGATTTAATTCGTGAAATTCGAGCAATTCGTTGTTGCTACTGTTTTCTTCGTGTCTTCTAACTTTCGTGCTTTCGTGGTAGATGTTTTTTTACCGTTACCAGTTTTATCTTCGCCTCTTTTAAAATTTCTCGGGCAAACTTATCAGGGTAACCCTCCCTGATGAAAATCTTTTTGATGCCACTGTTGGCGAGCATCTTGGCGCAGGTAATACAGGGCTGGCAGGTTACATAGATGACGCTGCCTTTTAAAGGAATGCGAGAATTGGTTGCGGCCTGAAGGATGGCATTTTGTTCGGCGTGCAAGCCACGACAGAGTTCCTGTCTTTCTCCGGAGGGAATGTTCAGTTTTTCCCGAAGACAACCGATATCCAGGCAATGGGCTAAGCCGGTTGGTGCACCATTGTAACCGGTAGCCAGGATTCTCTTGTCTTTGACGATTACCGCACCAACTTTTCGTCTCAGGCAGGTGGAGCGGGAACTCACAAGTTCAGCAATTGCGAGAAAGTATTCATCCCAGGATGGTCTACTTTTTTTTACCATTTGTTATGATTTTGTCAGATTGCCACGTCGCTATCGCTCCTCGCAATGACTATGTCAGTTTAGAGAAATCGGCTAATTTTAGAAATTCCTGGTTAATTAAAGAAAGAAGGGCAAGCCGATTATTACGCAAAGTCACATTTTTGTCCATCACTAAAATATTGTCGAAAAAAGAATCGATTGATGGTTTTAAATCCTCAAATTTTTTCAGAATCGAGAGATAATCTTTGTAGGGGCTTGATTTATCAAGCCCGCGGGTCTGATGAATCAGACCCCTACAGTTCTGGTAGTGAAAAAAAAGTTTTTTCTCGGCTTCTTCCTTGAGAAATTTCTCCTTGAAGGGGGCTAACTCTATCCCACGGTTTTTCGCTTGTTTAAGAATGTTGGCTACTCGGCTAAATGCCACAAGAGATGCGGAAGACGAAGGTGTCTTTTTCCATCTTTTGAGCGCATCACTCTTTTTTCTTATTGCATCTAAATCACTGAAATCTATTAGAACTGCTGCTCGAATATCGGCAGCGATTCCATTTCCTGTCAAAAGAAGGTTTAGCCGCTGTCTGAAAAAGTTAAGAAGATTTTGCTTGATAGAAGCAGGAGCAGAGGGGAAGAGAGAGGCCGTTTCCTTAAGAAGATTATGCAGGTTGAGTTTCAGTTGTTTTTTCCAGATGAGTTCAATGATACCGTTGGCTAAACGCCTGATGCCATAAGGGTCGGAAGAGCCGGAAAGGTCAATTCCCACAATGAAATAACCGCAAATCGTAATCAGTCGGTCGGCTATTCCAACGGCAATCGTTTCCTTTTTTGTGGGAAGTGCATCTCCCGGGAAGCGTGGTAAATAATGTTCTTTAACAATCAGGGAAGTCAATTTATTTTCTCCGGAGAGAGAACTGTAACAACCTCCGATAAAACCCTGAAGTTCGGGAAACTCCCGCACCATTCGTGTAGCAAGGTCATTTTTGCAAAGAAGGGCACCTCTTTTTAAACTTTCTATTTCTCTTAAATCCAGGTCCCTGCCAATTTTAGTTGCCAACTTTTCTATTCTCCGGACTTTGTCGTAGGTTGTTCCTAATTGGTTATGAAAGATAATTTTTTTGATATCACCTGCGTATTCTGCAAAAGGTTTCTTTAAGTCCTCCTGGTAGAAAAATTCTCCATCAGCCAGTTTTGTTCGTAGAACTTCTTCGTAAGAACTTCTAATTCTCTCATTTTTGATTCCGTTGGTTATAATTACAAAAAAAGGAAGAAGATTTTCTCTCTCATCTCGTAGCGTGATTCCTTTCAACATCTTAATGACGGACTCGATAACCTTTCCGGGAAGAATCTTTAGATATTTCTTCTCCATTGTGCAAAGGAGGAGAGCAGGGTATTCTACAAGATTTCCCGCTTCTGCAATTAAATTTTTGTTAAAATTGTAGGGGCTTGATTTATCAAGCCCGCGGGTCAGTTGTAGTGGCGGAGTAGCGAGAATTGTCTCGCGCAGAGCAAGCTCTGCTACTCCAGACGAGCAAGCTCGACTACTACGTTTCTCTTTTGCTTGACCCCTACAAACTTTTTCAAATTCCTTTTCAATGATGGAAATGCGGAGTTCCGGGTCGAGAATCACGAAATTTTTCTGCAAGGTCCCAAAGTAATCAACGGGATTTTTCACGCGAAATGGTCCGTGACTCAGGAAATGGTGACCATAGGTAAGGTTGGAAGAATTTAATTTTTCAACCTGAAACTTAATCGTTTTTTCATCAAGGAGAGCTAAAAGCCATCTGATAGGTCGGGAAAAAGAAAGTTCTGTTTCTCCCCAACGCATCGGTTGTTTAAAGGAAAGAGAACTTATGAGTTCCGGCAACCTTTTTTTTAGGACAGAAGAGGTGAGTTCCCCCTTTTCTTTTCTCACAGCACAGACGACCTCCTTTTTTCCTATTCTTTTGAGCACAAGTTGGGAGACCTTTACCTTCTGTGAATGCGCAAAACCCTGCGCTGCCTTTGTTGGCTTTCCGTCCTGGTCAAAGGATATGTCACTTGGAGGTCCTGTTTTTTCGATCAGCTTGTCTCTCTGACGTTCGGCGATTCCTTCGATGAATAGAACAATCCTTCGGGGAGTGGCGAAAGAAAGGATTTTTTTGAAGGGAATCTCATTCCCGATGAGCATTTTTTCCGATAAGGAAGGAAGTTGCTTCAGCGAATTTTTGATATCTTGAAGCGGCAATTCCTCAGTTCCAATTTCTAAAAGAAAATTCATTATTTAATATTTTAGCCCAAAACGGAATTGAAGTCAAAGTTACCTTCTCACAAAAATGAGGAGAGAGAGCCCAATTGTGCCAAAGGAAAAATTTGCTAACCATGCAGATAAAAAGGGATAAAGCAATCCTTCCTTCCCCAGTGCAATTCCGATGGAGAAAATCCAGTAGTAAAGGAAACAACCGAGAAGAGAAAAACCAACCCCAAAGAATTTACTTGCCGGTAGATGAAAAGAAAGAAGGAATGGAAGTCCCAGGAAAAGAACAAAGAAATTAATAAAAGGCAATGCGATTTTGGTATGTAGGTCGACCAATTGTATTGTTGGATAAAGCCCATCCTTTTTCAGTTTGCGCAAATGAGAGAGGAGTTCTTTAAAAGAGAGTTGTTCCGTTTTGCGGTAATCGATTAAAAGAGTTTCAGGACTTACTCCTAAATCAACTTTTAAGGAGTTAAATTCGCTCTGGGAGATGCTTTCACCTTGTCGGTCAATGCGCCGGATTATTCCATTTTCCAAAAGCCAGGTTTCTTTGCTGATGTGCAATGCCTTTTTTGCATTGATAATCCTGTCCAGAGATTCATCTGCATAACTTAAAATCTGGAGGTCAAAAAGAGTTTTTTTCTCTTGATTGAACAGTTTGGCATAAAGCATTTTATCCTTTGTCCTGAAGGTGAATCCGCAAACCTCCTTTTCACCGCTCTCGATTTTCAGGGATAAGGGGGGGACAATTCTGTCATTGACCAGAAAGGAAATACAGGAAAGGAGCAAGCCGATAAAGAGGAAAGAAAGAAAAATGCGATAGAGGCAAATTCCTGCTACTTGAAAGGCAATGGTCTCATTATATCTGGAGAAAGTTCCCAGAACAAGAAGTGAGGCGAGAAGAACGGCAATGGGAGAAAGTTGGACGAAAACCAAAGGAATCTGGAAGAAGCAATTTTTAAGAAGAAAGTAGAGTTTTTGTTTTTCTTTTAACGCGCCTCCCATGTCCTGCAAAAATTGAATGAACAGATACAAAAAGGTGAAAATGAGAAGAGAAATAAAGAATGGCTTGATAAATTCCCGGACGATATATCGGTCCATTATCCTCATTTTTAATTTTTTTTATCCACGAATGCACACGAATCCAACTGCCTACCACGAAAGCACGAAGTTAAAGAAGACGCGAAAGAAAATATTTAAGAATATAAAGTTCTATGTTTATTTCGTGCTTTCAACTTTTCGTGTCTTCGTGGTAATCTTTGTGCTTTTTTCATTCGTGTTAATTCGTGGTTACTTCTTTATTTTTTTTGTCAGGAGAAAAATGCCGATACCTCCAAATACAATGTTGGGCAGCCAGAGTAGTGCTGGCAAAAGAAATTTTCTGCCCAGGATTTCCCCGACTGTTGAAAAGAAATAGTAGAGGAAAATGACTAAAAAGAGTATTGTGAAATCTAAGAATTTTCCTGAGTGTTTGATTACAATGCCAAGAGGAATCCCGAGTAAAATGAAAATAAATGGAGCAAAAGAGAAGGAAGCCCGTTTTTGGATTTCGGTCGAAATTTCCTTATTTTTTATTCCTTTTTTTTGCCAAATTCTTTTCTCTCTGATTAATTCTCCCAGGGTATATTCCCTCGTCTTTTTCGAAAGAACCCTTTTTTTCTGACCATCAGGATTTTTCTTAAGAATAAAATCGTATGATTTAAATCTTAAGTTCGCGTATTCCTGCGGATGAGACGAGTCATAGGTCTGGATGAACCCGTCCCTGAGATGGAGAACGATTTTTCCTTTTTGCGGAGAAAGAATTTTCCCCGTCTTTGCGTTGATTGTAGAGAGTTCCTCTCCTTTATCAAACTTGTAAATGGTAATGTCAAAAATCTTTTTATCTTTTACTTTTCTGGCGAATAAAATTATATTTTTGAAATCTCTAATGAAAGTCCCCTCCTGAATGAGGTTTGCAGGGGATTCGACTTCTAACTCAGTTACCATTTTTCTGCTGGAAAATTGGAGGTTTGGCGAGGTGACATTGTTAAAATAAAAGGTGAGAGAAGAAAGAAAAAAGCCAATAATCAGCAGGGGAAAAAGAAAAGAATAGAGGTTTATTCCTGCGGAAGAGATTGCCGAGATTTCATAATCTACGGAAAATCTGGCGAAGATGATGATTGTAGCCGCAAAGATGGCTAAAGGTATGCTAAAATTCAGGGAACCCATAGACATATACCAGAAGAATTTTAACAGGTAAGGAACTCCAACGGCTCTCTTGACAAAGAGTTCTGCGAGTTTTAAGATATTCCCCAAAGAGAACATAAAAGTGAAGAAAACAAGTCCCACGAAAAAGGGGTTGGCATGCTCGCGCAAGAGATATAATCGTAAAATCTTCATATCGTATTATTTTAACACATTTAACTATAGATTAACACAAGCAATATTACCACGAAAGCGCGAAGTTAAAGAAGACACGAAGAAAACAATAGCAACCACGAATTGCTCGAATTGCACGAATTAAAACTTTTGACAGGATTAACAGGATTTTTTAAGAATAAAGAATCGTTAGTTCTTTTAGTTCATTATATTATGGTTTAATCCTATTAATCCTGTCAAAATAATTATTTTGTGCTTTCATTCTTCGTAGTAAATTGATTTATGAAATTCATTAAATTTTTAAATAGAGGATTTCTTAATCTCCTTTTTCCCTTGCGCTGCAGCGAATGTGGCAAGAAACTTTCTCCTGAGAGCGGTTATCTATTTTTCTGTAGAGATTGCATTTCTTCTATCCCGTTTCGCCGAGGAAAAATTAAAGCCGAGACCTATGCTGTCTGTAAATACAATGGGATTGTCAAGAAAACCATCCATCGTCTGAAATACGGAAAGAAAAAATTTCTGGCGCAAAGTTTAGGATTGATGTTAGCGGATTTTTATAGGAAGAACCTTGAGTCCCAGAAAATCGATTTTATTGTTCCGGTTCCACTTCATCGGGTGAGGAAAGAAGAAAGGGGTTTTAACCAGGCGGAACTTATCGCTATTGCGATGAGTAAAAATCTTAACCTTCTCTTATCCTTGAACAATCTGGTCAGAATTCGGAATACTCCTTCCCAGACCTTAATCAAAAAGAAGGAGCGCCTGAAAAATTTGAAAGGTGCCTTCAGGATTAAAAAACCCTGCCGTTTCTTGAAAAGAAGCGTTTTGCTTATTGATGATGTTTACACTACGGGAGCAACGACCGATGAATGCAGGAAAGTTCTGAAGAAAGTCGGAACTAAGAAAGTTTTTATCCTTACCTTTGCCAGTTGACACAAAAAAACAAAGATGATAGAATAAATTATTAAATAGTATAGGAATTCTCTTTTAAAACATTTACCACGAAAGCACGAAAGTCAGAAGACACGAAGAAAGATTAAAACAACAACAAAAGATTCTCTGACTGGATTTACAGGATTACTTCTAAAACTATATTAAAATTTATTCTTAATTCTTTAAATCCTGTTAATCCTGTCAAATTCTTTGGTTATTTCGTGCTTTCAAGTTTTCGTGTCTTCGTGGTAATCTTTGTAATTTAAGGAAAGGAGAAAAATGAAAGTAGCGATTAATGGTTTTGGAAGAATTGGAAGATTGTTATTGCGGGCTGCCTTTGCCGAGAATAAGGAAAATCTGGAGTTTGTAGCGGTTAATGATTTAACCGACAGCAAAACGCTGGCGCATCTTTTCAAATATGATTCTACCTTTGGCAAATTTGCCGGAGAAGTAGAGGCAAAGGATGATACGGTTATAATCGATGGTAAACCAATCAAGGTTCTGGCAATCAAAGACCCCGCGCAACTTCCCTGGAAAGATTTAGGCATAGACGTGGTGATCGAGTCCACCGGTTTATTTACCAAACTTGATGATTGCCGCAAGCATCTCACTGCAGGAGCGAAAAAGGTGGTCTTAACAGCCGCCTATAAAGGTAGTGGAGAGGATAGTATAATGGTCAACATTGGCATCAACGAAAAGGATTATGACCCAGCCAAACACAACATTATCTCCAACGCTTCCTGCACCACCAACAGTTTGACTCCGGTGATGAAGGTGCTTGAGGATAATCTGGGGGTAGAGAAGTCCTTAATGACTACCATTCATTCCTATACCAATGACCAGAGAATTCTCGATTTTGCGCATAAGGATTTAAGGCGTGCCAGAGCAGCGGCAGTTTCCATTATTCCCACTACTACTAACGCCGCCAAAGCGGTGACAAAGGTTATTCCCTCCCTGAAGGATAAATTTGACGGAATGGCGATGCGGGTTCCCACTCCCGATGCTTCCATCTCTGATATTACGCTCATTGTAAAAAGGGATACTACGGTAGAGGAAGTGAACGGTCTCTTGAAAAAGGCCTCCGAGAATGAGATGAAAGGGGTTCTGGGATATACGGAGGAGCCGTTGGTCTCCAAAGATTTTGTGGGCAACAGTTGCTCGGCAGTGGTTGATGCTCTTTCCACCAAGGTGATGGGAGGTAATATGGTCAAGGTTCTCTCCTGGTACGACAATGAGTGGGGCTATTCCTGTCGTATGGTGGATTTGGTGGAATACATCGGGAAAACATTATAGAGAAATAGCTTTGGAAGTTTCCCTTGCGGCACGCTGCGGAAAACATTTCAAACCTATTGTGAAAATTTTTCTCTCCGTTTTCTTGTAGAGAAGAGAAAGAAAGATAAATAGTTAAATAATGGAGATTAGGAATATAAAACAGGTTAAATTAGAGGGGAAAAGGGTTTTTCTCAGGGTTGACTTTAATGTCCCTCTTAATGAGAAAAAAGAGATTACCGATGATACGAGAATAAGAGCGGCATTACCCACAATAAATTATCTTCTGGAGAAAAAATGTAAAGTAATCCTTGCTTCCCATCTTGGTCGACCAAAAGGGAAAGTAGTAGAATCTCTCGAACTCGCTCCGGTGAAAGAACGTTTGGAGAAACTTTTGGATAAATCGGTTATTCCGGCTCCTGACTGCATTGGTCCAGAGGTAGAAAATTTAAGTTTACAAATGAAGGAAGGCGAACTCCTCTTATTGGAGAATTTACGGTTTCATCCTGAGGAAGAAAGAAACGACCGAGAATTTTCTAAAAAATTGGCTAAACTTGCCGATTTCTATGTCAATGATGCCTTTGGTACTGCGCATCGCGCTCATTCCTCCACGGTTGGAATTACCGAATTTTTACCTTCGGCAGCAGGATTCCTTCTGGAAAAAGAGGTAAAGGTTTTGAGTAAACTTTTGCAAAACCCGGAAAGACCGTTTCTGCTGATTTTGGGAGGAGCAAAGGTTTCTGATAAGGTTGGTGTCATCAAGAATTTATTGGATAGGGTAAACATAGTTATTTTGGGAGGAGCACTTTCCTATACTTTTGTTAAGGCAAAGAATTGGGATGTGGGGAACTCCCGCGTCGAATATGACAAAATTGATTTGGTAAAAGGAATTCTGGAGGAGGCACGGAAAAGAAGAATTGAACTGCATACTCCCCTGGACCACATTATTGCCAATAAGATTGCGGCGGATAGCAATTATATCACGAGTGAAAGAGGGGCAATTCCTTCTGGCTGGATAGGTGTGGATATTGGTCCCAGGGCAATCGAAGAATATAAGGATTGCATCAAAAGGGCGAAGACAATATTCTGGAATGGACCAATGGGGGTTTTTGAAATAGAGCCCTTTGCCAAAGGGACGATGGAGATTGCCCGTGCCCTTGCTGCCGCAGATGCCTACACCGTTATCGGCGGGGGAGATTCACTGGCTGCGGTGAAAAAAGCCGGGGTTAGGCAAAAAATAGACCATCTTTCTACGGGAGGAGGCGCTTCTTTAGAGTTCCTGGAAGGCAGGGTTCTCCCGGGTATCGCTGCTTTACAAAAAAAGAAATAAAAGCAACCACGAATTGCTCGAATTTCACGAATTAAGAATTTGACAGAATTAATGTAGCGGTGCGATTCATCGCACAAATAAATACAGTGCCATAAATGCCACCGCTACAAATCCAGTCAAAGAATCTTTATATTACTAACAGAACTTTGTTAAATTTTCACCAGAATAGGTAAAGGCTGATAAAGACCCAGGAATTCTTGAAAGAGTCCCCTGTTCTGGATAATCCATTCTACGCAG
>SDBU01004587.1_pt1 | contig 16908 bp, 10 predicted proteins | sample 2277071 | NCBI WGS metagenome assembly SDBU01 (sample SAMN10397929, study PRJNA504765) | marine sediment metagenome | isolation source: marine sediment core GS08_GC12, 126 cmbsf | place: Arctic Ocean: Gakkel Ridge, Loki's castle | collected 2008 | reverse complement strand
GCGCGAACGGGAAGTCTTCTGTCTTCTGGCCGAGGGAAAGTCTGTCAAAGACGTCTCCAACCAGTTGTGCATAAGCCCTAAGACCGTTGCGTCTCACAAATACAACGTTATGGGGAAGCTGGGCGCTCATACTATGACCGATCTGGTCAAGATCGCCATCAAGAAAGACGTTGTTTCACTTGAATAATTCTTGTCCCGCTCAATCCAAATTGGGATAGCCAAGACACCATCCGAGAAACGCTCCACAAAAAGGGCTGAGGAATACTACATTGTTGTACCCGACGGATTCAGCCCAAAACTTACGCGTCATGCTACATCGAGCCCGGCAGTGTCAGAGACCGCAAGATGCAGGGGGATACCGTGAAGGACCTCTTATGCGTGCCAGCCCATTTCAGCGTTACCTTTCAAGACCTTTCTTTTTTACTAACACATGTCAGTTCGATTTTATCTTCCTCCGATTGCTTACAGCAGGGGTGAGGGCAATTTACCTCAATATGGAATCCATTCCTCAGAATTGGGTATTTGTTTCCGTGTATTTCTTTCCACGTATATAGGCCAGACTTGCTATCAGCTCAGCTAACTATTCAGAATCTAAGCCGATATCGTCAAGCTAAAACGTTGCACGGTTCTTGCTATGTAAAATCAATTTAGATTGCTCCTTGAGGATTCATTCTCTGGGAGATTCATGAATAGACGCTATTTGGTGACAGCCAAAACCAAGTTATGAAGAACCTGAACAAAGAGCGAGCAATACTCATGAGAAATTGAAAGACAACCAAAAGCTCTCCGCAAGTTAAGCATCTGCTCTTGAGGTGACGCAGTCTTGGAGGAACAAAATGAAGATTGCCAATAGAATAACCCTTTCTTATCTTGTAGTAACCGCAATGCTTGCAAGTGTTGCTTTGTATATTGTTAGCTTGATCGTCAGCGACTATTTAAAAAAAGAGGTGTTTGCGCATTTGGCCACAGCAGCCCAATCACGGGCGAACCATGTAGTGTATTTCTTAGAAGAGCATAGGAGCACAGTCGAACTGTTGGCAAGTGACATGTTACTTAAAGATGTGCTTAGGACAATTATTGGTAATAACGACCTGGATTCTGCAGGACACGTAAGAGTAGCAAACGTTGAAATGGCATCCGCAGAATTGAAAGAAGCCCTTAACGCTGAAGACGATTTTTCCGAAATATTTGTTCTGAATCCACATGGAAAGATTGTTCTGTCTACCGAGAAAAGCAGCATCGGCTTGGACAGATCTGCAGACGACTGTTTCTTAGAAGGCAGAAAGAGAACCTATATCAAAGATGCCTATTATTCTGAGATGAATAAAAAGGAATCAATCGCTGTGGCTACTCCAGTATTGGATGATAAGGAGAAACGATTGTTAGGCGTGTTTGTTGTCCAAATTGAATTGACAGGTCTATACACAATAACTGTCGACAGAACAGGTTTAGGGGAGACAGGAGAAACCTATCTGATCAACAAAGATGGTTATATGATCACTCCTTCAAGATTTAGAGAAGACACATTTCTAAAGGAAAAGGTTGACAGTGAAAATTCAAGAGAATGCCTTAGGGATCTTGAAGAATATGGCTCCCGTGCTCGTGAATTAGATGAAAGCGAGAAACAAGAAGAAGATATTAGAATATTTGATGATTACAGAGGATTTAGAGTTGTAGGAACAGATTGTCCGATTCCGGAAATGCAATGGGGCCTACTGGCAGAAATTGATGAAGAAGAGGCACTTGAGCCTTTACATAAGATAAAAGTCTTATTTCTTACCCTATTGTTTTCTATCTTAGCGGCGGCATCGTTACTCGGTGTCTTTGTATCAAGAAAGATCACCGCACCGATTCATAGGTTACATAAAGGAACCGAGATAATAGGTGAAGGGAATTGGGACTACAAAGTAAGCACAGACTCAAAAGACGAAATCGGCCAGCTTTCAAGGGCATTTGACAAGATGACAGATGATTTGAAGAAGACAACCACCTCGATAGATAAACTCAATAAGGAGATTGCTGAGCGCGAGCAGGCAGAGGCACAGAAAGAAGCCTTAATGAAAGAACTTGAAAAGTCCAATGAAAAATTTAAGCAGTCCAATCGAAATCTCCAGGATTTTGTCTATGTCGCTTCTCATGATCTGCGCGAACCTCTACGGAAAATCTCTGCCTTTGGAAGGATTCTCGCCGATTCGCTAAAAGGCAAGTTGGACGAAGACCAGCAGGAGAACCTCGGCTTTATGATTGATGGCGCCAACCGCATGCAACAGATGACCGATGCCTTACTTACCTACTCTCGAGTTACCACCAAAGCTAAGCGGTATGAAGAGGTCGATTTAAATGCAGTAATTCGTGACCTCAAGGACTTGGAATTAGCATCTCGGCTTGAGGAAACAAATGGAACTATCGAGGTTCCACAATCGCTGCCAGCGGTCTTTGCAGATAGCAGCCAGATGCACCAGCTTTTGCAGAATTTGATCGGAAATGGTTTGAAATATCACAAAAAGGATTCAGCACCCAAAGTGGTTGTTCGGGCTAATCCGGTGCATGATGGCATGGTTCGAGTAGAGGTGGAAGATGACGGTGTAGGTATTGAACAAGACCGTCATGGCGAGGTATTCACCATGTTCAGGAGACTCCATTCCCGAAGTGAATATGAGGGTACGGGGATTGGACTGACGGTCTGTAAAAGAATCGTTGAACGTCACGAAGGTGATATCGGGGTGCAATCGGCGCCAGGCCAAGGATCAACGTTTTGGTTTACGATTGCTGCGGCAGGGCCGCAAAGAGATAATAAAAAGGAGGTAGGTGTCAATGAATAAATTGGTGCCCGTCAACATGTTGCTGGTGGAAGATGATCCAGGTGATCAAAAATTGGTGAAGATCTCTTTAGAAGATCACAGGATTGCCAACGATCTCCATATTGTAAATAATGGCAAAGAGGCTTTGGATTATTTATACCATCGTGGTGACTACAGCGATGGAACACCTCGACCGGATTTGATCCTCCTGGATCTGAATATGCCCGAAATGAACGGAAGGGAGTTTCTGAAACAGGTCAAGAGTGATGGAAATCTCAAGGCAATCCCTGTTGTCATCTTAACGACTTCGAGTTCGGAGAAAGATGTTCTGGAAACCTACAATCTCCAGGCCAGTGGATATGTGGAAAAGCCGGTGGATCTGATGGAATTTAAAGAGGTTATCAAAAAGATTGGGGAATATTGGTTTGTAATCTGCAGGAGACCCATAGAAGAGATGTAGGGTTGTGGCCATGGAAGAACTTGAGAAGAAAGAGAATATGCGACAGGACACAAGCAGTGGGCAAATCAGAGTTTTATTGGTAGAGGACGATCCCGGAGATGCCCGGCTTGTGCGAATGGCATTGTCAGGGTCTGATCACCTTTCTTATGAGGTAGAAGTTTTCGAACAGCTCTCCACAGCCATTGAGCGGTTGGGTGAGAGTAGTTTCGACGTTGCGCTCGTGGATCTCTCTCTTCCCGATAGCAAGGGTCTTGACATCATCTCTAAGATCTCTGCAGAAGACCCTAAAATCCCCATCGTTGTGCTCACAGGGTTAAATGACGAAGAGATGGGAGTTCAAGCGCTGCAGAAAGGTGCCGAGGACTATTTAATTAAAGGGCCGGACGTCATCAATTTACTGGCGAGATCCATTCGTTACTCTATTGAGCGTAAGAAGACAAAAGAGGCGCTGACAGAAAGCGAGAACAAATATTCCACCTTGGTAGAATTGAGTGACGATGGAATTCTGATGATCCAAGACAGGAAAATCGTTTTTGCAAACCATAGAATTTATAAAATGCTGGGGTATACTGAACCTGAATTGAGAGATTCAGATGTGTTACACTTGGCTCCAGAATACCAGGGAGAACTCGAGCAAAAATATAAAGACCGGATGGAGGGTAATAAAGAGGTTCCCTCTGTCTATCAAATACAAATTAAGAAAAAATATGGTGAATATCTTTGGGTTGAGATCAACGTAAGTCGTGTTGAATACAATAACAAACTTACGGATCTAGTATTTCTTCGCGACATCACCGAGCGCAAGCGGGCCGAGGAGGCGCTCAGAGAGAGTGAAGAGAGATTTCGAAATCTCAGCACGGAGTTGGATCTGGGCTTATCTGAAGTTTTTGAAGCGTTGAAAGAGATTTCTTCAGGAAACCCTGACATCAGGATACCCGAGACCTCGGAAATCGGGTTGATTACCGAACTGAAACACACGGTCAACGTCACGGCAGAGAACATTGGGGAAATCGTTGACCTCTCTCATGAGTTTGCCATTGGTTTGGCTGAGCACTTTGACGTATTGCACAGGGTCTCAGAAGGTAATCTGGCTGCCCGAGTATCTGGGACTTCCCAAACTGAGCTATTGGAATCCCTGAAGAAGGTGACAAACCAGATGATTGGGAGTGTGTCCAGAGAGATGACTCAGCGCAAGCACGCACAGGAAACTTTACAGAGAGAGAGAGACTTCTCCGAATCAGCGATAAATAGTCTGCCGGGGACCTTTTATATGATTGACGACAAAGGGAATTTTGTGCGGTGGAATAAAGAATTTGAGGAAGTTACGTTGTATGCAGGTGAAGAGATATCAAGCATGCACCCTCTTGATTTCTTTGGCGGAGAAGAAAAACAGATCATTGCTGACAGGATTCAAGAAGTTTTCGTCAAAGGCAGAGCTAGTGTCGAAGCCAATCTTGTATCGAAAAACGGAAGGAAAACCCCCTACTTTCTCACTGGGCTACGGACCACAATAGGCGATTCAACATATCTTGTAGGAGTGGGAATAGACATAACCGATCGCAAGCAGGCGGAGGAGAAGCTGAAAGAGTACTCGGAGCGACTGGAGGAGAAGGTAGAGGAGCGCACCAGAGAGCTCCGAGAGGCGCATGAGCAACTGGTACGCCGGGAGAAGCTGGCCACGCTGGGGCAGTTAGCCGGCGGCCTGGGGCATGAGCTGCGCAACCCCTTGGGGGCCATCAAAAACGCAATTTATTTGCTTAACATGGTCGTTGAAGATCCCGATCCCGAGGTAAAGGAGGCACTGGATATCATAGAAAAGGAAGTAGGAATATCTGAGGGGGTCATCACCAGTCTGCTTGACTTTGCTCGTCCAAAGGCACCCACCCTGCGGCACTTGGTGAATATTAACGACATTGTGGAGGCGGCGGTGTCTCGTGTCCCTGTGCCCGAGAACGTGGAAGTAGTGGAGGAGTTAGGAGAAACATTGCCCACTGTTTTGGCCGATCCAGGTCAGCTCACTCAGGTTTTTGAAAACCTCATCCAGAATGCCTTCCAAGCGATGCCCGAAGGGGGGCAACTCACAGTCAAGTCTGAAACGCCAAGCGCAGAGTGGGTGACTGTCTCCTGCACTGATACAGGGGCAGGCATGGATGATGAAACATCGCAAAAGGTCTTCGAGGCGCTCTTCACTACCAAGGCAAAGGGAATTGGTCTTGGTCTGGCGCTATGCAAGACGTTTGTTGAGGCACATGGAGGCACCATTGACGTAGAGACAGAGCTGGGGAAAGGGACAACCTTCACAGTTAGTTTACCTATTGGCAGAGAAGAACAGGAGTAGATTGATAGAACCGGCTCATATCCTGGTCGTGGATGACAATACCAGTCTGTGCAAGACTATGTCTTTTATCCTGCATCGCAAGGGCTTTAAAGTTACTACGGCCAACGACGGGTTCGAAGCTGTCGAAAAGGTCCGGCAGGGACACTTTGACGTAATCTTCATGGACATCAAGATGCCTGGAATCGACGGCGTCGAGACGTACAAAAGGATCAAGAAGATAAGGCCTGAGGTTGTGGTGATGATGACCGCTTACTCGGTTGATGGTCTAGTTGAGGAGGCGCTTCAAGAAGGGGCTTACAAAGTTCTCTACAAACCATTAGAGATGGAAAAGGTGCTACTGATAGTCGGCGAGATCATGCAGGGAAAACAAAGAGCCTCTGCTCTTTGACCTCACCCCAAAGGTCCTTCTGATAGCGGTTTCATATCTCTAACTCCGGCCTTGCTTCAGGCCAAACGAATGTCACCTCATGACTACAGGAATCTCAAAAATTGCCGAGTTCAATCTCTCTGCTATGAAGGTCGCAAAAACACGGGCTGAACAACTTTCGTTATGCAACTGCTATCCTGAAATGCCGCCTCAAAGTGAGAGGCATGCCAATACACCTCTTTTGTCAGAGCGTGCCAACCGGATTGCATCCAGGTGGAATTCATCCCTCACAAGCGGGTATCTCCTTCCACATATTTCCTTCCATATATTCTAAGTTCTATCTTCGCTCTATTAAGATAACTATCCATAACCTAAGCTAATATTGTAACACGCATAATGTTGCATGATTCTTGCTTAGTCTGAAGTTTGCGGACCAATCCCTGAATCTTCTCCGGAGGATTTACAAGTGAAGCTCCCCGCAACGACTCGACTGAGCTCGCCGAGAGAAAGACTCCAACTTCTGGGAAAGGGGGTGAGATAAACATATTTTGCCTTTTCTGAAAGTCGATAGCTGAGCCCTTCAAAGTGACCGCAAGGTCGACAAGGAGGACATCGTCAATGGACCACCGAAAAACAATCACACTCGCCAGGATCTTACCCCCACCGCAGAAAGCCACGGCTTCAGCCGTGGATGAATGCGGTTATAGTCGGGATGTCGTGCCACGGGCTGCCCGTGGGGCTCCACATGATGTCTGGTAGCCATTACAAAACATTTTGAAGGAGGAAGATATGGAAACATCACAATCTGAAACTGAATGGGGGGGAAAAACTGGTTCAGCAGTTATGGGCAGACATGCAAGAGCAAAACATAACAGAGGTCGAAAAGACAATTTCCCCCGGTTTTCAATCAGTGCATCAGGACGGAGCACGTAACCGAGACCAGGAGATAGAGCTCATTAAAGAGCTAAATCTTGGCCAATATAATCTGAGTGACTTTACGGTCACTCAAAATGGGCCCGTCATTGTCACAACTAACTTAGTTTCCGCAGATGAGACAATCGACGGAGAACACCTCTCGGGTGGCACAGCGCCGAGGCTTGACGTTTTCCTGAAGACTGACAGCGGTTGGCAATGGATCGCTCACGCCAACCTGACATCCTTAGAGCAGTGAAGCAATCAATCAACGTCACATGAACAGAGGGACGTTTCCCAAATATGTCGTAACAACAAGATAGGTCTGGATCGTACGGCAAATTATACTGTGGTGTATTATGTGGTCAGAGGTCTTCTTTGCACTGAAAGCAATGGACTTTAAACAGGTCAATAAGATCCTGTCCGGCGTCGATGTGTTGACGGCTATAAAGAATCCCTGGGTGATTGCTGTTATGATCATAATCTGCATCGTCTTATTGATCCGTCGTGGAGATAGAGCTGTAGTGACCTTTCTCTCGATTCCCACATTTCTGATCCTTTATCAGAAGACGGTCCAAGACATCGATGTTATGCAACTGGAAAACAATGCCCAGGATTTGCTGTATTTCATAAGTGGATTTTTGATCATTGCGGGAATAAACGTTTACTTCCACTTTGTTCGTTGATTTCCGCCCAATAGCCTATCTTCATGTTTATCTTTCTGTGCGAAATAGCGGTTCCCGTACCCCTGCTTTCAATTAAAACCGTTACCTGTATGGAAAACTAGGGGCGAGCAGGCTCTTCAAGACAACATGTCTCGGATCAGGCTAATCACGACATCCGGGTCCATTGGCTTCTGGACAAACCCCTCGGGTGGTGGCAGGTCCTTGTCTTTCATTTCCATAAAGTCTTGGAAATGCCTACTTTTGGGCAACGCCAGTGTATGTATGGGGTCATACAACATGTTGTGTATCCGACTACCTCTCCCTACCCTATAGACTACTGAGTTCCCGTCCGCATTTCATCCGCGACCTTGCCTGACAATGACAACGATAGTTTTTTTCTGGTTCTGGGCCTCAAAGTAAGAATATGCCTAGCCGTAAAATGAGTCATTTCTTATACAGAATAGGTTTTCCGCTGATGTACTCATGAATAACAGTATAGTATGGACTTTTACAATAATGGTGCCGTATAATGCTTTTTTCCCTCTGAGTCCAAAACGTCGCTTCTGGCATAGTTTAACTTCTGTTTCATGCGATGCTCAGGGGTATGGTCGTTTCAAACAAGTTTCAGGCATAACCACACCCAAGGACAGAGGCCTTATGGGATTGGTGAAGGCTCATACCTGCCTGGTATTACTAATACCGGTGCGTATGGGCCTTTTTGTCTGTCGGGAGTCTGTGTGGCAAGGACTTGGGAAAAGAAGCCGCCAAGTGTAGCGGGCAGAGGAGACCTTGGAATATCATGAAGCCCAAGATGGAATTTGGAAGCGCCAAAAGTCGCCTGGTTTTCTGGTTTCTTCTTGTAGCCCTGGTGCCGATGGTGATTGTTGTTGTGGTTATCTATAACCAAAGGGTCACGGCAATCAAGAAAGAGGCTTTCAATAAACTCACAGCCATAAGGGATCTAAAAGTCCACGAGGTTAATACCTGGCTCGACGAGAGGATAGGCGACATCCGAACCATTTCTCAGGATCATGAAATACGGGACTTGGAAGGACTGACTCTCACAGCAGAAAGAGCTGAAGATGAGAGTAAAGGTAAAATTGCCAGAAGATTGTTAAATAACTATGTTGAGAATTACAGAGATTATCATTCGTTTTCTGTTCTCACTCCTTCTGGCATGACTGCAGTCTGTACGGACAGGTCAAAAGAAGGAATGGACAAGTCAAAAGATCCATACTTTCTTGAACCAACGCAGACCGGACAGTTGTTTGTCAAAGGTATTTATTTTTCCAAAACACTCAATACCGTCTCCATGGCAATTTCTGCTCCCATATATTGTTTGTCCCATAGCGGCGAACATGTCACCGGCATACTGGTTGCCCGCATTGATCTTGAAAGTTCGCTCTATTCCTTGCTCTTAAACCGTGTCGGCATGGGAGAAACAGGTGAAACACTTATTGTCAATAAGGATGTATTGGCCTTAAATGAATTGCGATGGTATGAGCAAGCCCCTCTGAAACTGGAAATACGAGCCGGACCAGCCGTTAAGGCCTCTCGGGGAGAGACGGGCATTACAGAGATTGCTGACTATAGAGGCGAAAAAGTGCTTGCAGCCTACACATATATTCCGAAAGCCGAGTGGGGGTTCGTGGCAAAGGAGGATCAAAAGGAGATCTATTCACCCATTCGAACAATGGTTTGGAACCTTCTGATACTTCTCGTGATTTCGGGATCTGTTGTTTACTGGATAGCAGTTCTTCTGGCAGGTAAGATTTCACGGCCGGTCCTTGAAATGACTGAGGTCGCTAAAAAGATTCAGACAGGAAACCTCACAGTCCGGAATCAAGTGCAGAGTTCTGATGAATTTGGCTATCTGGCAGAGACCTTCAATAAGATGACAGATTCGATTTCGTCCCAGATCGCTACAATCAAAAAGGTAGAAGATGAGTTACGCAAAGAAAGAGATACCCTTGAAGAACAGGTTGGCGAAAGAACCGCTTCTTTACAGGAGGAGTTAGAAGAGCGAACGCGAGTAGAGAGGGTGCTGCGGGAGAGCGAAGAGCGCTTCCGCTTGCTGGTGGAGGGTGTGAAGGACTACGCAATTTTCATGCTGGACACAGGAGGACACATCGTCAGTTGGAACACTGGGGCCGAACGCATTAAGGGCTATCAAGCAGAGGAGATTATCGGCCAACATTTTTCCTGCTTTTATCCTAAGAAAGACGTCGAGAACAAAAAGCCCGAACGAGAGTTTGAGATAGCGACAACTGAGGGCCAGTTCGAAGAAGAGGGCTGGCGTGTGCGCAAGGACGGTTCTCGGTTCTGGGCGAGTGTCCTTATCACGGCCCTGCGAGATGAAACAGGAGATCTGCGCGGCTTTTCCAAAGTGACACGTGACATTTCCGAGCGCAGGCAGGCGGAAGAAAAGATCAAGGCATCTTTGAAGGAAAAGGAGGTGCTTCTTCGAGAAATTCACCACAGGGTCAAGAATAATATGCAGGTGATTACCAGCTTGCTCAAACTCCAGTCCGCGCATTTCAAGGATCAGAAGTATCTTGATATGTTCAATGAAAGCCAGGGGCGGATAAAGTCGATGGCTCTGGTTCACGAAAAACTCTATCAGTCCGGCGATTTGGCACAGATTGACTTCAATGGATACGTTAAGACACTTACAAATGGCCTGTTCAGGGCCCATGGCGTTGATCCGACTAAAGTTCGACTAGAGCAAAACATCGAGAATGTTTCTCTGGGACTCGATAGTGCTGTTCCGTGCGGGTTGATTATCAATGAATTGGTGTCCAACTCGTTGAAATACGCATTTCCGCAGGACAAGGGAGGGAAAATCTGGATAGGCCTTCGTACAATCAACAAAGACGAGCTTGAATTAACGGTCAGTGATGATGGTAAAGGCCTGCCAGAAGACCTGGACATTAGAAGGACCGAATCATTGGGCCTGCATCTAGTGACGATACTGGCAGAAGATCAGCTTGAAGGCCAGATTGAGCTGAATAGAGACAGGGGAACCAGATATAACATCCAGTTTAAGCTGCAAAAGTACAGAGCGAGGGTGTAGAAAAATGGCACAAGTAAAAGTCTTGATTGTGGAAGACGACAGGATTGTTGCAGACGACATAAGAAACAGTTTGCAGAACCTGGGATACGGAGTGACCTCCATGGTCCCTTCCGGAGCCGAGGCACTTGTTAAGGCAAAAGAAGATAATCCTGATTTGGTGTTGATGGACATCGTGCTCAAGGGTGAGATGAACGGGATTGAAGCTGCGGACCAGATACGGTCCCAATTCAACATTCCGGTCGTGTATCTTACTGCCTATGCTGATGAAGAGTTAGTGGAGAGGGCAAAGATAACAGAGCCTTTTGGATATATTATAAAGCCATTCGAAGACAGAGAATTGAAGACTGCTATTGAGATAGCGCTTTACAAACACAGAATAGAAAGGAAGTTGCAAGAGAGCGAGGCATGGCTTTCCACAACCCTGATGAGTATGGGTGATGCTTTAATTGCTACCGACGCAAAGGGCTATGTGGCCTTGATGAATCCGGTTGCCCAGTCCCTGACAGGCTGGAGCCAGGAAGAGGCTGCGGGCAGACCATTGAAAGATGTCTTCAATATTATCAATGAAGAGACGGGGCAAGAGGTTGAGAATCCCGCAACCAAGGTCATTCGAGAAGGTGTGGTTGTCGGCCTGGCGAATCATACAATGCTTATAGCGAAGGGCGGAATTCAAATACCGATCGACGACAGCGGTGCTCCGATCAGAGACGAAAAAGGGGAGATCATAGGTGTGGTTCTGGTTTTCCGTGACGTCACCGAGCGTAGGATGGCTGAGGAGGCGCTGCGGGAGAGTGAGGGAAAATACCGTTCCTTGTTTGAGAATATGCTTAATGGTTTTGCTTATTGTAAAATTATAGTGGATGAGAATAACCACCCAATAGATTTTGTTTATCTTGAAATCAATGATTCTTTTGAAGAATTAACAGGATTAAGAAGAGAAGATGTCGTTGGCAAAAAGGTTACAGAAGCAATACCAACCATCAAAGACTCACATCCAGAATTGTTCGACATTTATGGAGAAGTTGCTTTAACCGGGAAAGAGGCTAAATTCGATATCTACTTTGAGCCTTTGAAAGTATGGCTTCATGTTTCCGCATACAGTCCCCAAAAGGGATATTTTGTTGCGATATTTGATAACATTACCGAACGCAAGCAGGCTGAGGAGGCATTGCAGAAGGCACACGACGAGTTGGAGTTACGAGTTAAAGAACGTACTGCTGAACTGGTGAAGGCAAACGAACAATTAGAAGAGGAAATAAGTCATCGCAAGGAGACGGAGGAATCGCTGCGGCAGAGTGAGATTTGGCTCCAGAATACATTCAACTCTTTGGACGAGACCGTTCTTGTGCTTACACCTGATAGAAGACTGGTCAATGCCAACGATACAGCTGAAATAATGTTTGGGTATTCGAGAGAGGAGCTCAAGGAGGGTTCCACTGAGATGCTGCACGTCGATCACGAGCATTACCTGGAGTTCGGGAAACGCATCAAGGAGGCATTCGACCAGGGCAAGGCCGCAGACTTTGAATTCGAGTTAAAGAGGAAAAACGGTGAAATCTTTCCGACGGACCATGCTGTCTCTCTCCTGAAGAACGACCAGGGAGAACCCCTGGGTATGGTGAGTGTTGTTCGAGATAACACAGAGCGTAAGCGTGCGGAACGGGACCTCCAAGAGGCACATGAGCAGATTGTGCGCCAGGAGAAGCTGGTCGTGCTGGGACAGTTGGGCGGCGGTGTGGGCCACGAACTACGCAACCCCTTGGGAGCCATAAGGAACGCAGCCTATTTTCTCAACGTGGCCTTAGAGGAGCCGGAGCCGGGGGTGAAGGAGGCATTGGGGATTCTGGAGAAGGAAGTTATGACGTCTGAGAGGATCATTAGGAGCCTGCTCGACTTTGCTCGTCCAGAGGCCCCCACCCGGATCAACGTGGACATAAACGATGTTGTCCAGGCAACGCTGTCCCACATTCCTGTGCCGGATAATGTTGAGGTGGTAAGCCGATTAGCTGAGACATTACCGGTTGTCCAGGCAGACCCGGACCAGCTCACTCAGGCCTTTGGAAACTTCATCCTCAATGCGGCTCAGGCAATGCCTGAGGGCGGTCAATTGGTGATCAAGACTTCGGCGAGTTCCCTTCGGTCTGAGCACTCAGGGTCGAAGACAGTCGAGCCGTCTGAAGCGCCAAGCCTGGAGTGGCTGACCGTTTCCTTCATTGATACAGGGGTAGGCATCGATGAAGAAACACTGGGGAAAGTGTTTGAGCCGCTCTTTACAACAAAGGCCAAAGGGATTGGTTTGGGTCTGGCACTTACCAAGATCATGATAGAAGCTAACGAGGGGACCATCGAAGTAGAAAGCAAGGTGGGGAAGGGAAGTACGTTTAGGGTAAGGCTGCCGGTCCGATGATTGGCGATCGATGATTGACGATTGATGATTGATAGAGTGACAAATGGATGCCCAGGAGTTGAAGAAAATGAAGCGCATGAAATAACAGCAATTCTCATAACAACAAGAAAGACACCACAGAAAAGAAAGACTAATTGACAATCGACAATCACCAATAAACAATCCAGTGAGGCCAAGCATGGCCGAAAAGGCCAACATCCTGGTAGTGGATGACAACATCAGCCTGTGCAGGAGCCTGTCCCTGGTCCTGGAATACGAAGGCTATGCTGTTACCACGGCCAATGACGGGCCGGAGGCCATCGGAAAGGTCAGGGAGGAGCCATTTGACATGATCTTCATGGACGTGAAGATGCCCGGTATGAACGGCACGGAAACGTTTAGGGAGGTTAATAAGATCAGACCAGAGACGTTGGTGGTGATGATGACTGCCTATGCTGTTGAGGATCTGGTTCAGGAGGCACTTGAGGAAGGAGCCTATGGGATCCTGTATAAGCCCCTCGATATGGAAGATGTGCTCAAGTCGCTTGAAGAGACTCTGAAGAGGGAGCAAAAGTAATGTATGGGGTCAGATCTTTCATTTTGACCGGCTCGCTGCTCCCCGCGCACGAAGACCGCGAGGCAGAACCCCCGCCCTTCAGGGCGGAGAAGCTTCACAATCTACACTTTTGGCACACAGCGCAAGCGCAATTTGTCAAGATGAAGGATCTGACCCCGGCTCCACTAAAGTCTTGGAAATGCCTACTTTTGGGCAACGCCAGTGTATGTCTGGGGTCATACAACATGTTGTGTATCCGACTACCTCTCCCTACCCTATAGACTACTGAGTTCCCGTCCGCATTTCATCCCCCACCTTGCCTGACAATAACGACGATAGTTTTTTTCTGGTTCTGGTCCTCAAAGTAAGAATATGCCTAGCCGTAAAATGAGTCATTTCTTATACAGAATAGGTTTTCCGCTGATGTACTCATGAATAACAGTATGGTATGGACTTTTACAATAATGGTGCCGTATAATGCTTTCTTCCTCTGAGTCCAAAACGTCGCTTCTGGCATAGTTTAACTTCTGTTTCATGCGATGCTCAGGGGTTTGGTGGTTTCAAACAGATTTCAGGCATAACCACACCCAAGGACAAAGGCCTTATGGGATTGGTGAAGGCTCATACTTGGTGAAGGCTCATACCTGGTATTACTAATACCTGTGCTTATGGGCCTTTTTGTTTTTCTGATAATGGGAGACTGGGCTAATGGCCACAAAACCTACCTATGAAGAATTGGAACAGAGGGTCAAGGAACTTCAAGAAGAACCTCTTGAGCGCCAATGCACAGAGGGGGCCCTGCAACAAAAAAATGCAGAATTAGACTCGTTTATACAAAATATCCCCGATATGGCTTGGGTCAAGGATCCTGACTCCCGTTTTATTGCAGTTAACAAAGCGTTTGGTGAGGCTGTCGGAATGGACCCGGAATCTCTGATCAATCAGACCTGTGAAGTCTGCTTTGGAAAGAAGGCAGCCAAAAAGTTTCGAGAAGATGACCGCAAGGTAATGAAAAGCAGAGAGCAAACAATTATTGAAGAGACGGTAGCAGATTCACAAAAGAATGAGGTTTGGCTGGAAACTATAAAATCGCCTATATTAAACGAATCTGGAAAGGTTTTAGGAACAGTAGGTATTGCTCGTGACATCACCCGGCGCAAGCGGGCCGAAGAGGCCCTGCGGGAAAGCGAGGAGAGATTCAGGAATTTGGTCAATAATACAAACGACTTAATAACAATGGCGGATGAGAGTGCCAACTGGACCTTCTTAAGCCCTTCAGTTAAGAAAATTTTGGGCTATGAGCCACCGGAAATGGTTGGCAGATCTGCTTTTGAGTTCATGTTCCCTGATGATATTCCTTCGACACAGGATGCACATCAAACGGTTGTCAAGAATGGTACGGAGTTCTGGGAATACGAGAACAGGTGGATACGCAAAGACGGCAGGATAGTATCTTTGGCATGGACAGTAGTTCCAGTTCAAGATGAGCAGGGCAAGATTATCGGGACCGAGGGAGTGGCCAGGGACATCACAGAGCGCAAGCGGGCAGAGCAGGCGCTGGGGAAGGTGTTAGAGGACCAATCGATACTGCTCGACAATATTGATACCCAGATTTGGTACCTGACGGACAACGAAAATCATAGTGCAGTCAATAAGGCACTCGCAAATTTTTTAGGGGTGCAAAAGAGCGACTTGGAAGGCAAGAATATGTATGACATCCTTCCTAAAGAAGAGGCCGACATTTGTGTTGGTGGTAACAAAGAAGTCTTTGAGACAAAGAGACAGCTTCGCACAGAAGAATGGGTTAAGAACGGAAAGGGTGAACTCTGCTTGTTATCGATTACAAAAACTCCCAAGCTGGATAAGGACGGAAATGTTGAATACGTTGTATGTTCGGCAGAAGACATCACCGAGCTGAAGCTGGCGGAAGAGAAGTTGCTGGAGAGTGAAAAGAAGTATCGAACACTTGTTGATAGCTCACTAACCGGTATTTGCATCCACCAGGACGGAACTTATGCATTTGTGAACGACAGACTTGCAGAAATGCATGGTTATGAACCCGAAGAATTGCTAGGAACGGATCCCCTGGCATTGATTCATCCCGATCAAAGGGAGGCTTTCAAGGAAATAGCGTCAAGAGAACCGAAAGAAGAAGTCGTTTCCCAGAAGTATGAGGTCTGTGGACTCAGAAAGGACGGAACACCCATTTGGTGTGAGATGACGGTAGCGCCGATCGAATACAAAGGAAAACCTGCATTGATGGGAAACACTATAGACATCACCGAACGCAAGCAGATAGAGGATGCTCTCAAAGAGTCAGAGGAAAAATATCGTGGGCTATTCGAAAACTCAACCGATTTTGTTTACACCCTGGATTTGAAAGGTAATTTTACGGATGTAAATAAGGCAGCTCAACATCTCACTGGCTACACAAAGACAGAGCTAATCGGAATGAACAACCGAGATTACACTCCCAGGGAGGCCCACAAAGGAATTTTGCAGGCCTTTAACAGGGTTTTTGAGACAGGGGAACCATTGCAAGATTTTCCCTTGGAGGTGACTGTCAAAGATGGAAGTAAAAGGTATTTCGAGACAAGCGTCACCCTCTTAAGGAAAGGGGATGAGATTATCGGGTTTCAGGGGAGCTCAAGAGATATTACTGATCGTAAGCAGGTGGTGGTGGAACTACGGGAGAGTGAAGAGAAATACCGCGATTTAGTGGAGAACATAAACGACGTCATTTTTGCCGTCGATCTGAAAGGAGCTGTAACCTATATTAGCCCTGTTGTAGAAGGGGTTCTGGGGTACAGGCCACAAGAGGTTGTCCGTCGGAATTTCAGTGAATTCATCCATGAAGAAGACCTGCCTTTTGTAATGGAGCGGTTCAAAGACCTACTTGCCGGCAAAATCGGACCAAGCGAATATCGAATCTTGACCAAAGGTGGCGAAGTTCGGTGGGTCCGCAGCTCCAGCCTGCTTATTTTGGAAGGTAATTCTCCCGTTGGGATCCATGGCGTGCTAACGGACATCACCGAGCGCAAGCAGGCGGAGGAGGAGAGAGAGTTACTGGCAAGGTACCCAAACGAAAACCCCAACCCAGTCCTACGGCTCGCAAAAGATGGCACCATCCTTTACGCCAATGAGGCTAGCCGGTCTGTTTTGCAGATGTGCGGATGCCAAACCGGCGAACATTCACCCCACAAGTGGTGCAAATTGACATTGGGTGTTCTTAGTTCCGGCTCAAGCAAAGAGATCGAGGTTAAGTGTGAGGGTCGTGTATTCTCCCTCACGTTTGCGCCGGTGGTCGATGCTGGCTACGTCAACTTATATGGACTCGACATCACCGAGCG
>SDBU01004586.1_pt1 | contig 16909 bp, 11 predicted proteins | sample 2277071 | NCBI WGS metagenome assembly SDBU01 (sample SAMN10397929, study PRJNA504765) | marine sediment metagenome | isolation source: marine sediment core GS08_GC12, 126 cmbsf | place: Arctic Ocean: Gakkel Ridge, Loki's castle | collected 2008 | reverse complement strand
ACCCTGTAACACGCTCTTGGCATAGCTCAGTTCCACGGGCTTGCCCCCGGCGAAATACATGTCGATATTCAGCACAGCGACGCCGAGAACCGCACAGTTGGTCGTGATGAGCGGGAGATAAATCCCGAGAGCGCGATAAAGCGCAGGGCTGATCTTCTGGAGGAACATCTCCACGAACTGCACCAGGCTCGCGATGACGAGGATGAACGTGATTGTCCTGAGCACCTTTGTCAGATCGTACCGCGCTGGGTCCCCACCAAAAATCCTGGCCCAGATATTCGAAGCCGTGGGGGCGAGGAGGTAGTTGTACACCGGCCACGTCACGATGGACGCCATTGTCATCACGAAGATCACGGCCATACCCATGCCTATCGCGGAACTGGTGTCCCTGCTGACACCGATGTAAGGACACAATCCCAGGAACCGCGCCAGAACGAAGTTGTACACCAATATGGTGCTCACCAATATCGTGAAGACCGTTCCAAAATCCAAACTCTTCTCCTTACGCCATTACTACGTCAGATAGTCTGATTCTACCGATCAATCAATCTTCATCGTCCTCGATATGACCACTTACAAACGAAGCAGGCAAGTCAACCATCCCTGAATCGCTATATGCCACTGCATCGCTTTTGCGGGCCTACTGCCATGTTGTTCCCCGGTGACTGTTACTGTCTGGTCAGTGTCGTCGGCCTGTCGTTCCAGCTGCTATCGCTGTAAGTTCCTGTCATCGTATCGCCGACAACGGTCATATCGAACGTTATCTGGTCACGATGCAGAATCAAACGGTTGCCCGTCAGGATCCCTGTATAGCCATTCGCACCCGTAACGGTGGTTCCCGACTGGGTAAGTTCCAGCGATGCGCTTGTGGGCCCGTCTGGCAACTGTATCTCTCCTTCCCAGGTGCCGGTCACATCGATAGCTTCTTCAACTTCACCCTCTGTCGTGGGTGTAGTGCTATCACCGTCGCCATCACAGCCGCCGAAAAACGCCATAGAAACGACCAGAACACCAAAGATCCAGAGCTTTGCTTTCATCTTCTATTCTCCTCTGTTAGCTGTTACTGATTTTCTTAACCTCTTTGCGCTGCTGGAGCCAGTTGAAGTATCCCATCAAAAGCCCGAGAGTCAAGAACGCCCCGGGGGGAAGTATCATGACTATCGCCGGCCTGAAATGTGGAACCACTTTATAGCCAAAGAACGTTCCCTTTCCAAGTATCTCGCGGAAAGTCGCGAGCAGTAATAAAGCAAACGTAAAGCCCAGTCCCATGGCTAACGCGTCGAGAATCGACCTGCCCACACTGTTCTTCGACGCGAACGCCTCCGCCCTCGCGAGTATTATGCAGTTCACCACAATAAGCGGCACGAAGATCCCGAGGCTCTTGTAGAGAGGCGGCAGGTACGCTTGCATCACAAGCTCGACAATTGTGACGAACGTAGCTATGACAACGACATAACAGGGTATCCGCACTTTCGACGGAATGATGTTCTTGAGGAGCGATACTATTATGTTGGAGCCGAGAAGGACGAAGGTCGCCGCGGCGCCCATGCCCACAGCGTCATTCACGGTGGTCGAAGTCGCAAGCGCGGGACACAAACCAAGCGCCATGACAAATACCGGGTTCTCCCTGATCAGCCCCTTGGTGAATTCCGACCACAACCTCATTTCGACCCCTCCCTCAGAACACTATCAAGAGTCGATATAGCGTCGCGTGCCGCTTTCACCACCGCGTTCGATGTTATCGTCGCGCCGGTTATGGCTTGGATATTTTTGATCGTCGCGCCGGTTATGGCTTGGATATTTTTGTCAGTCTTCGCTTTAACTACCTTCAGATCATCGACGAATTTGCCGGCGAACTGATGAGCCCAGGAGGTCGGCTTGCCGCCTTTGGCAAAAGGTTTCCAGAGCTTTTTGTCAGTAACAACTGCCTGGCATTGAGTGCCGAGACCGGGCGTCTCCTGCTGTTGCAGGACTTTTAGGCCCTTGACCTTCTTTATTTCGCGATCAACTCCGACCATGACGACAATAGTGCTGCTGTAACCCTTTGCACTGCCCACTACCGCATACCCAACGAGTTCCTTCTCCTCGCTGGTCAGGGGTCTATCATACGCCCTATAGTATATGAATGGTTTGCCGTCTTCTGTCTTCGCCTCCACTTTCTCGAAGCCCTGTGAATCGGCCTCCGGCAACACCTTTGTGAGAGACTCCTCAGTGGCCTTCTTCTCCTGCTCCTCGATCTTTTCCTTGGTTGCCATGTACAGGAAACCGAGCGAGCACGCTGACGCCAAACAGATAACGGTGAGGACTATTATCATGGCTGGGATGCCTTGCTTGTTCATTGTTGTTTCTTCCCGAAATCAGCCCCGAAAATCTTCGGCTTCGTGTACCTGTCAATCAGAGGAACGGTTATATTCATGAGGAATATGGCGTATGAGACGCCCTCGGGATATCCGCCGAATATGCGTATTACCCCGGTCAGTATACCACATCCAAAACCGAATATCAGCATGCCCCTGGGCGTCATTGGCGATGTGACCATATCTGTCGCCATGAAGAAGGCACCCAGTACCGCTCCGCCCGCGAGAATGTGGAAAAGGGGATCTCCGGCAAAGAACGCTATTACAGGCTTGCCGTCGACGGCCTGTTTGCCACCGAAAATCCAGGTGAAGAGCGCCAGAGTCGCGACATAGCTTATGGGGATGTGCCATGTGATGATCTTCTTCCACAGAAGAAATATCGCGCCTATGAGGAGCAGCATCGCCGACGTCTCGCCTATGCAGCCGCCGCAATTGCCCAGAAAGAGGTCCCATATCCTGCCCCAATAATCGGGTATCCTGGCCAGAGGAAATTCTTTCATAAGACCCAGATTCGTTGCCGACGTCACCGCATCCACATTGATGACGCCCACTGCTCTAAAATGCGAGGCCCATGTCGTCATCTCCTGGGGATAGGCCGCCATCAGAAAAATACGCCCGGCCAGCGCAGGATTAAAAATGTTGTATCCAAGCCCCCCGAAACAGTGTTTCGCAATCACTATGCCGAAAGCAGACCCGAGAAAAGCCATCCACCATGGTATCTCCGAAGTACAGCAAAACGCCATTAGTATGCCGGTAACCACAGCGGAATTCATATCGGCCGCTGTCGCCTGCTTCCTCCGCATGTGAAGCATGAGCATTTCGGTAATGACCGCCCCGAGGGTCGAGGCGAAGAGGATCACCACTGCACGCCTGCCGAAGAAAAAGATGCCGGCGATAATCGCAGGTACAAGCGCGATGATCACCCGCATCATTATCTTGTCGGTACGTTCGTCCGACCTGAAATGCGGTGATGATGATACTCTTAGCAGCTTAGTTTCCACTCGAAGCCTTCGCCTTCGCTTCCCTGTCCAATATCGCGGCTTTGGAGATCCTCATGTACTGCGTCATCGGGCGCATGGACGGACAGACATACGAGCATACGCCACACTCCATGCACTCAATCACGTCAAGCTCTTCGGCCATACCATAATCCTCGAACTCCGTCGCAAGCCCTATCCTGGCCGCCGACAATTTCATCGGGCAATAGGTCTCGCACCTGCCGCAGCGTATGCAGGCGAGTGGGACTACCTTCTCCATTGCGAGCTCCGGCAGCAGAAGAATTCCCGATGCGCCCTTGATTACCGGCACGTCTGTCCTGTGATGTGCAAGGCCCATCATCGGCCCGCCCATGATAACCTTTCCGATATTCCCCACACCGGGCTTTATCCCCCCGGCAAGAGCGATCACATCATCGAAAAGGGTGCCGATCCTCACCATGAAGTTCGCCGGCTCATTGATACCTGCACCGGATATGGTCAGCGCTCGCTCAACAAGCGGCTTGCCCTCAACAACCGCCTCGTACACGGCAAACGCCGTCCCCACGTTCTGAACAACAACCCCCGCCTCGAGCGGCAGCTTCGTCTTGGGCAGTTCGATATCCAGAATGGCCTTCATAAGATGAAGCTCATTGCCCTGCGGATATTTCGTCTCGCACACAACGATCTCGATATTCTCATCGTCCGATGTCTTACTGCGAAAAAGCTCGATCGCATCAGGTTTGTTATCTTCAATGCCCACATATATCCTCTCTGTGCCCAAAGCCTTGTTGATAATGCGTATACCCTCGAGAATTCCTTCCATCTTCTCGACCATGAACCGGTGATCACATGTGAGGAAAGGCTCGCATTCAGCGCCGTTGATGATGAGATTGCGGATTACTTTGCCCTCAGGCGGCGAGAGCTTCACATGCGTTGGAAAAGCCGCGCCTCCCAGGCCCACAACCCCCGCATCCCTTATCCTGTTCACAATATCCTCGCGACTCAACGACCTCCAATCAGCGGGTGGATGGACCGGCTCGGCTTTCTCGTCCACGCCGTCCGACTCGATCTCGATGGCCGTCATCTTCTTGCCGAACGGGTGGGGGAATTGCTTTACCGCCCTGACCTTCCCCGAGACACTGGCGTGATGAGGAACCGAGACAAAACCGCCCGCCTCCGCGATAACCTGGCCGACCTTCACGGCATCTCCCGGCTTGACGACCGCCTTCGCGGGTGCGCCGATATGCTGTACGAGAGGTATACGCACGACCTTGGGAACAGGTGTACCGGCAAGGGCCTTGTCCTTCGTGGGTTCCTTGCAGTACAGAGGATGTACTCCTCCCTCGAACGTTCTGTGTGATGCTCTCAAGGAGTCCTCTCTTGTTGCAGGCAGATATTAAACATGGATATTAGATAAACGCGCCTTCTTGCGTCAACCCAAAACGGCGGATCCGAGCAAGAGGGTTCAGATTTCAGGGTTCCGGGCACACATTGAAGCAATCTGAAACAGGTGATGCCTTAGCCTGTCAGCATCCTCAGGTTACTCTGCGATTTCGAGAAGGTTGGTTTCAAGAACAGGCAGCTTGTAGTTCTGGGGAACGAGAAATGTCTTGATCTCACAGGGCCCAAAATCAGCCGTTATCACGCGGTCCCATTTCGGCAGCGTGATTGAAGCCCGGGTTGTCATACCGCTGGTTTCGTAGCAGCGGATAATCATATCGTCGCTGTCTTCGGCTTTCTTGATGACACTGACAATAATATTGCTCTCATCGGCAGACAGGAAGCTGTACTTCTGCGGGAGAGCCGCCCGGGGATGATATGTCTCCAGAATTGCGATGGGGCGTTGATTAAGTTCCGCGGCATATCGCGGCGTCCTGGCATGGATCCAATCATCTTCGTGAGGCAATATCGAGTATGTGAAATGCTGGATGCCTTGGTCGAGGTGGGGATAATCCTTTTCCGCAAGCAACTCGGTCGGATCATGATGGGAGTAAACGGGGCTCCGCAGTAGAGTCAGACTCATTGCCTTATCGGCGATATCATAGCTGTACTTTCCATCGTTCAGAAGACTGATACCGTAGGGGATCTCCGTGCCGCGAACCACTCCAGACACATCGATCCAGCTTTGACAGGGTTCCTCATTGCCGGTTGCCGGGCGGTCGACGAAACCATAGGGTATTTCGCAGGTTGTGGACTCGGAGTCTATATTAACGGGGAATTGAAGCTTGAGAAGCTTAAAGCGCTCGCGCCAATCGATTGTGACATGCACATCGATCTGCCGCATGCCGCTGTACATCGTGAAGTCCTGGATAATCCGGGAATCCCCATATCGGCTGATAACGCGGAGAACGGATTTCACGGGGCCGTTCTCCATTAACCGGACGCTGTCGGCGGAAAATGCGCCCTCCTCCTTATCATAGCGCTGAAAATCGTGGCCCCACGTATCGCTCGGATCATCCATCACGACCGGCTTCGCAGCAGAATTGGAGAACACTTCGACTTTTCGTCTTTTATCGAAGAGACTCTTTATGTACCCGGTTTCGCCATCAAGCTCCAAACGGAACAGATCGTTCTCCATGGATGATGATGTGGATTTTAGAGGCAAAGACTCACGGACTTCGCCGGATTGCGGCATAAACCTGTATGTGCGATAGCCCATCGGCGGCAGGTCCGCATTGAAGCTCAAACGATAGCGCGAATAGTCTGCGGCATGCGACTGGACCGTCTGCATGGGGACAGGATTATCCTCATCGTCGAGGAGCGTGTATGGTTCCGTCCAGTAACGCATCTCCAGCTCGATGTTTGCTTTCACGGCCCACGCGTGTGGGTTGAAAACCACGATTGGCTTCATATCTTTCTGAGGCTCGATGCGGATGTTCCATGATATGGACTGGATCGCGGAATTGAGATTGCGTCCCGCAATTGACATTGCTTCCCCGCACAGATAGTGGGCATCCTCATAGGCCTGTTCAAGGCTTGTTCCTGCAAGGATGTCGTGGAACTGGTTGAAGAGTACGTCCTTCCAGGCATGAGAGAAATCATCAGGGTACGGATGACGCGTCAACCAATTGCTTATGAGAGAAAATTTCTCGGCCTTTAGGAGCTCGTTCTCGGCAAGCCTGTTCCAGCGTTTGATTCCCGAGTGCGCGGAGTAACACCCGACAGCGTGGTGCTGGAGCTCTCCGTTCACTGCTGGAAGGGATTGCTCCCGGTCCCTGATTTCGTTGAAAAAGCGGTCCGGAGTGCTGAAAACCAGTTGAGGCAGATCAGGATTATCATTCAGCTTAAGGATGTGCTCGATCTGCTTCTTGGTTGGTCCGCCTCCGTGGTTTCCGACGCCATAGAAGCACATGAGATGGTTGAGCTTCTCAGTGTATTCATCAATACATTTCCTTACATTATCTTCGACGTCGTCGGCTTTTGAACAATACAACCCGATTATGCGAAATGCGTGAACGCTCGAACCATCGATCGATCCCCACCTGAAAAGCGGGGAGGGCAGTGCCATATCGTCCGTATCGGGACGCATGAAGACATATGAATCCATGCCGCTTTTCAGCAGTATCTGAGGCAGGGACCCGCAATGACCGAAGCTGTCCACGTTGTAGCCTGTGCGCGCGATTACGCCGAACCTGTCCTTGAAATACCTCTGCCCATAGAGACCCTGTCTGACGAAAGACTCACCGCCGGGGATATTGCAGTCAGGCTGAATCCACCACCCGCCGACGATTCCCCATCGTCCTTCTTGAACACGTGTCCTGATTTCATCGAACATATCCGGATCGTTCTCCTCAACCCACTCATAGAATGCCGCGGAGCTTGATACGAATATGAAGTTGTCGTACTCATCCATCCGGTCGAGGGCGGACCGGAAGGTGGCCTTGACCTCCTGGAGTCCCTCCTGCCACCGCCACTGCCATACCGGGTCGATGTGAGCGTTGCCGATCATGTGCAGAGTCTTGTCTTTCATGGCTCATTGCCCCGATAATTGATTTAACAAATGTATCCGGTTCCTCTTGATGAGAAGCATGTTTGAGCTTTCATCAAAGGTATGGACAATACATTCCCGCAGAACAGCCGTCAAGGAGACTCTTCCATCATTCGTGATCGACGCCCACAATATCAACACCGGCACCAGGTTCATCATGATTCCGTTCTCAGTCATTCCCGCGACCTCCTCGGAAGTCCCTGCTCGCAATATGCTGCCTGCGATCAGGTTCAACAGCCTACCTGATTCCCTGCTACGTTCCGGTTATATCCCGTCGTATCCCGGATGCTCGGCATGCGCAAGAATCCACGTGCGAAGAATGACCTTATCGAATCAACCGCGCGTCGGCCCAGTCGGCGTGGTCGCAGGTGATCCCATCGCCGCCGTCGAGGGTACGGAGTTCGAGGACCTTCGCGCCCTCGACATCGATATCGACGGACTTGGCCGCGGCCGTGCGGTCCATCGACCCGCTCTCGAAAGCCTTCTTGCCATCAACCCACACTTCGAACGCGATGACGCCGGTCGGGGCCTCCTCGTCGTGACCGACGAGGCATCGGAATCTCTTGAACCTTCCCTCGGGCAGGTTGAAGACGAGTTTGCCGTTGGCGTGCGTGCCGAGGCCGCGCCTGAACTTCTTGCCCGCGATGGTCATCTCACGCTCGCCGACGCTCTGTCGTCGCTGGAGCGTTCCCCATCCCTGTGCGGCCTCGTCGGGCACGACTTCATCGAGATAGACGCTCGGCCGGTCGAGGCTCGCGAGGCTCACCGGCTCGGGCCATGGATGGCCTACGTTGAAGTCCTTCGGCGACCGGATGGTGGTGATGCGGCGTTCAGATCCCATATTGAGGGGAAGTGGCCGCGGCTCCGACGGCGTCGCTGGCTGCGGTTCGTCGAACTCGACGGTGAGCGTTGCCTTCTTCAACGAGTGCTCCGCCCAGAGCCACCATCCGACGCTGCCCCGGAAGGCCCCGCCACCACTGGCAGGCTTGATATCGAGTGCAACCTCGTTCCGGCCTTCGGGCAGGCTCAACTCAAGCCAGGTCCACCCTCTGCCCCTCGGCGGCTCAACCACGAGAACCTCAACAGGCTTGCCGTTGACCCGCGCGTCATAAGCAAAGGGCTCCCTGAACGTATTCTGAGCCTCACAGAGAAGATATATACGGGCATCCGTACCAGCGGGAACGTTGACAACGCAGTCCCCAGCGATTTGCCACGCTCCCTCGGAGGTCGTGGCCTTCAGTTCGCCGCCTTCGACGTTGCACTCCGTCTCCTTGCCTTCCAGCGCAAGCCTCAGTCGCAAGCCGTCCCTTGTTCGCACTATGGAGACCGGTTTCCCGTCGAGCAGTGCTCCGCGGGGCGAATGTGGGCCGACGATCAGCGGCTCGATCGTGCGGCCCGGGCGCCCGTACACGTCGAACGACACCCCCTTGCCGGAGCGGCCCGTCTCGTGATGCCGAACGCCGAGGAGAGCGGGCCCTGCGGCCTTCACGGGATCGATGTGCAGGATGACGGTCTCGAACGCTTGGAGTGTCATCTCGATCGTGGCGCCGTAGCGGAGGAGCTCACCGAGGGTCTCTTCCCGCGGATAGATGATCCGTACGACGAACGCATTGTCGCTTCCCGACGAGCCGAGCGCGTCCGAACGCGACCAGCCCGTTGTTTCGTCCAGCCTCACCGTCGCCGTCTGCGGTTCTATCGAGGGATTCCGAAGGGCGATGATGCCGCGGGCGCCGGTGAAGTGCGCGTAGCCGTGCACCTCGCGCTTGAACGGGTCGCCGAGGAGCAGCTCGGTGTTCTGTAGCGTTTCCGCGTTGTGCTTTGCCCATTTGAGGATTGACGCCAGGAACGCCCAGTCGCGCTCGCCGTTCCGGAACAGCTTCGGCTTGATGTAGAGCGTCAAAAGGCGGCAGCCGCGTCCCAGGACCATCATCGCGTTGTCTTCCCACTTCTCCGGCGTGATGACAATGAGGCCCAGGTGCTCGATGGCGGCCGGCGGAACGCCGGGATGCTCGCGGCAGCGTCGACTGAACAGGCCGTCGCGCGTTGTCGTAGCGCTGTCGCGCAGGATGGGGGCGGGGACGATGATGTCGGGGTAGTCGCCGGAGATATCGCCCCAGAGCGAGTCACCGTACATGAGCCACCAGGGACTCAGCCAGATGCCGCAGGTCAGGTCAAGGTAGATGCCCGGTCGCGCCTCGCGCACGGCCTCGATCAGCTCGATGTAGGCATCCACGTTGGCCTCGACGGCGTAGGGGCCCGACAGGTGGCCGTGGCCCTTGGTCTCGCACTCGGCGGAGAAGCCGTCGAACTTGATGAATGCCGGCTCGTACTGCCGCACGAGGTCCCCGACGCGCTTCACTATGTCGCGGCGGTGCTTGGACCCTGATTGGCACAGATCGAAACCGTTGCTGGCCAGCTCGTAGCCCTGCGCGGCGCCCCACGCAGCGCTGCCGTAGTAGCGCGACGCGGGGGAGATCCATACGCCAAGCCGAGCGTCGATAGCTTCGAGCGCCTCGGTCAGAGGAGTGAATCCACGGGGAAAGTGGTCGGCATGGAACTCATACAGGCTCTCATAGTTCTGCCATCCGCAGTCTACGGTGAACGTGTCAATCGAAACGCCGTATGGGTCGTAGAGTTCCCGCTTGAACAGCTCGACCAGCGCCAGGCAGTTCTCTTCCGTCGGCGGCATCAGCGTCCACCACGTGTTGTAGTTCACGAAAAGCGATGTCTCCTCCGGTGTCACGCGGAAGGTCTTGACGTATTCACGGAACTTCTTCGCCACCTCTCCCCGGGGAGCGACTCCCATGACCGTCGTCTTGCTGACAAATTCCTTCGCTGATCGGCCCGGATACTGGCTGAGAACGACCGTCCCATCGCGGTATGCGTTGCGTCCCGCAGGATACTCCAGACCCCAGAAGGTGTCGTCGAGGAATACCGGCTCGCCGAACCCCTGATGTGTCGCCTTGCCTTCCACCTTCACCTTCCACACGTCAACCTTGCGAAGCTCCAGCGGCTCTTTGCTCGAAAGCTCCAGACGCCGACGCATAAAGAAGTCGTCATCGCCCAGCTCGTACACGATCTTCAGGTCGATGTCGCCGCTCTTCGCCCTGTAATTCCTGACGAGGCGGATGCCGCCTTCCATCTTTTCCGACTTCCAATCCTTTGAGTCGAAGCTGTCAATCGTCAGGGCTTCCTGCCCCTCGATTCCGATCTCGAAAGCGTCCGACCCCGCCTTGATCTTCCGGCCCGTTAGATGGTTCTCCACCTCAAACCTGTTGTCGGAGAAACACACCGTCATGTATCTGTTTCCGAGCTCCACTGTCATCTCCTTCTTCTGCAGATACGCACGTTCTTCATTCGACGATGCACAACCACCGCATGAGGCGATCAGCGTGATCACCATTGCGATGAGGATGATATCGCATAACAACTTCATAGATCCGCCCTTTCCTATCAGCTGCAAAACGACTGCCCTCCCGGCTACAAACATCACTTTAAGCCATGCATTCTATATCGCTCCTTCGCCCTGTACAACCGCTACCTCTCCGAAAGTTCCCCCGAAAAAAGACCGATTTGAACTCGCAACTTGTGGGCAATCTGTGATACGTTCATCTTAGCCTCCAGTTGGTAACGTTCTGGCAATGATGTTCTTACAACCGCCATGTTACCTTCCCGGAGGCGGTTCTGTCTCCCAGCTAATCGGCCTAAAAGTACCCCCAAAAACCACGTTTCCACATCCAAATCAACATAACACCCTGATCCACGAACACTTACCAAATCCCATGCTCAATTCTTGGGGAAACTCCTGAGAATAGCTCCGGTTGACCAGAGCGACACTTCATGATATACTACTTAGAAGTGTTCCAGTAGGTGTGACGTTACGAGATTTCCGGTGATATTAGAGCGGAATGCAGGAACACCTGGAGGTCGGCAGGGAGAGAGTGTTCTCTGTGCGCACCGATAAGACAGCTTTGCTTCTCAAGCTAATTGGCACAAATAACCCGATATCTACACGGAGGATTATGATGTATCGCCTTTCAGCCAATCGAACTTCACTCATTTTCGCCGGCGTCTTCTTGAGCACCCTCCTGCTTGCGCATTTCTCGCCGGCATACGCCGCCAGGGATAAAATCGCCGTAATCATAGGCCAATGGCGTTATTCCCAGGTATCAACGAAATTCGACCGCTATGTGCAGGAAGTTGAAAAACGTTTCCCCGTTGAGCTCTTGATCTATAACACGACCAATTGGGAAACGGAAACACCCGAGAATATCAGAGACTTCCTGATCAACGAATACCAGACGAATGAGATAAAGGGAGTGGTGCTGGTAGGGCTGATCCCGTTCGCGGTGTGGGAACAGAGCTGGCCCGCAGGCACTACGAATAAAGGCATATCGAGCATATTCTACGAGGACATGGACGGGAGCTTCCAGGATACAGACGTAGACGGGTACTACGACTGGCACAACTTCGGACCGAACGAAGGGCCGGAGATATGGGTGTGCTGGATGAGACCCCCCGAGTCAGACCCGGATTTCTATCTCAACCGGCTCTTCGACAAGACCCACAGCTATTACACCGGTTCCTTCATCACCAACAAAAGGGCATTCGTGGCGTGTCACGAGGATTATGATAACAACTTCTACGGTCCTCTCGGTACCCTGCCGCCCCTCGAGTCCATCTATGGCTCGGGCAATGTTGATACAGACGGCGATGGCTCAGACCTTGTCTATGAGGCCGACGTGATCTACAATCTCGAGAACGTCGGCTACGAGATCTTCGACACCTGGCAGCATGCAGGCTCGACTGTGCAATCCTGGGACTGGGGCTTAGGGAATACATATTCCACTGAAATCATGCCGCTTACTAACGGTTCCCTCATGACTTTCATTTACGGCTGCCACAGCGCAGATTTCTGGCTTGCACCGGGATCTTCTTCATCCAACGTGAATATTGCCACTGCCTATCCCTTCGGCACTTCCGTTGGCCAGTCGGCATCAGGAAGTTCCTGGAGCTACGGCACCGAATACAAGCTCATGGTCTACGGCGCAATGGGAGGGAGCGACTGCTATCTCGGGGAGGCCTGGTTCGAAATGGAATCATATGTCGAGACCCGGACTTTCGTCGAAAACCGCTACTCCGATAGAGAACCGAGCGAGGAGTGCGCCGGAAACAACCTCATAGGCAATCCATTCCTCATCGTGAAATGCATCGCTGCCGGTGACAGCGACGGCGACGGGATGTCAGACTGGTATGAGTACCGCTACAAAAAGCCTACCGTAGAGGGATGCCAGGGACTGGACAGATGGACCTATGATGGCAATGCAGACAATGATGGCGACGACAGAACCAATTACGAGGAGTCCGTCGTCGGTACTGATCCAACAGACCCCGATTCGTTCTTCGCGATAATCAACATGTACCGCGGAAGCATTACCATCGAGTGGTCGAGCGTGCCCGGAAAATCGTACACGCTTTTGTACAGCAACGATGAATTCGGCTTTGGTATGCAGTGGTATATTGCTGAACCATTTGTACCGGCATCCGGTACGGGCATAACAACATGGACAGACAACACGTCTCTCGGCGGCGTGAGACACAGGTACTACAAGGTAATGGTAGGCGTCGTTCCGTAGTACGGATGTCTTGGACGAGGCCCCGTTTCAGGCCCAGCGCAGCATTTCAACCGTCTTTCCGAACAAACATCTTGTCCCGAACATCTGCGACAGGTTATATTTCCGCGAAACCAAGAGGGATCAAAATCAGCAGGAGGAGGATATGGCAGAGTCAGCAAATGAGATAATTCTCCGGTACGGTGCAAACCCACACCAGAAATCGGCAAGAGCGTACATGGACGAAGGCGATCTGCCGATTTCGGTCCTCAACGGATCACCCGGCTATATCAACCTCCTCGACGCGCTCAATGCCTGGCAGCTTGTTCGCGAGCTGAAGGCAGCGACAGGACTGCCCGCTGCGGCATCGTTCAAACACGTCAGCCCCGCAGGAGCGGCCGTCGCGAATCCGCTGAGCGAGAAGCTCAGAAAGGCATACCTGGTCGGCGACAAGAAGCTCACGCCGCTCGCAACAGCGTACGCGCGCGCCAGAGGCGGCGACAGAATGTCGTCGTACGGCGATTTTGCTGCACTCAGCGACAAGGTGGACAAGTCGACGGCGATGCTATTGAAGCCCGAGGTCTCCGACGGCGTCATCGCTCCGGATTACGACGAAGAAGCGCTTAACATCCTTACGTCGAAGAAAGGTGGAAGTTACCTCGTATTGCAGATCGACCCGGCTTACGAGCCGCCAAAGACGGAGAAACGACAGGTGTTCGGCGTATGGCTCGAGCAGATGAGCAATGACGGAGCGATCGGCAGAAGTCTGCTCGAGAACATCGTCACCGACAAAAAAGACATACCCACCCACGCCGTGCGCGACCTGCTGGTCGCGACGGTGGCGTTGAAGTACACGCAGTCGAACTCCGTGGCAGTCGTATATGACGGCCAGGTGATCGGAGCCGGAGCGGGACAGCAGTCCCGCATCCACTGTACAAGGCTCGCATGTGCCAAGGCCGACAAGTGGCTGCTCCAGATGCACCCCCGCGTGCTGTCCCTGGATTTCGCAGACGGGCTGAAGCGTCCGAACAAAATGAACGCTGTCGACCAGTTCCTGCTGTGGGACGAGCTCTCGGATTTCGAGCGAAAGAACCTTGAGAAAAGCTTCAAGACCGTGCCGAAACCGCTGACTTTTGACGAGAGGCGTGACTGGCTGAGCAAGTTCACGGGTTTGTCGCTCAGCTCTGACGGGTTCATCCCGTTTCGCGACAATATCGACCGCGCCAGCAGGAGTGGAATCGGGTACGTTCTACAGCCCGGAGGTTCGATCGCCGACGACGAGGTGATCAAAGCAGCGAACGAATACGGGATGGTGATGGCGTTCTCGAACCTGCGGCTATTCCATCATTAGTTCTCTGCCCGACAGTGGTTCGCCAAATCGGTCAAGCTGTCATCAAAAGCTAACTTTCCGAGACGTAGATGATCTTGCTGCCCTGTGGCTCGAGAGCGATCGGCAATTCCCTGAGTTCTGAGAGTGCTTTCCTGACGTCGTCATGCTTCTCCTCAGGGCAATAGAGAAGGATGAAGCCGCCGCCGCCTGCGCCGAGAAGCTTTCCTCCGACAGCGCCCGCTTTCAGGGCGTGTTCGTAATAGCTATCGATGATGTTATTGGAGATGTCGGAGAGGATACCGCGTTTAATCATCCATCCCTCGTGCAGGAGTTCTCCGAATTTGTGGAGGTCTCCGTCCTTGATGAGTATCTGCTGCATCTGGCCGGCGAGGTCGCGCAGTTTGCAGAAATAATCGAGCTTGTTCTTCGTCTCCTTCTTCTGCCTGGTCAGTATCTCGCTCGCCGAGCGCTTAAGACCGGTGTAGAACATGAGGAGCTGGCGTCCGAGCCGGTCTTTGAGTTCCTTGGAGCAGATAACAGGGTCGACGTACACAGTCTCGTCGCTGTTGAAGCGGATATATTGTAGACCCCCATACGCAGCGATATACTGGTCCTGTTTACCGATGGGCTCTCCGAGGGTTTCTATTTCAATGTGACAGGCTTGTGAGGCGAGGGCTTCTGCGTCAACGTGTTTGCCAAGGTAGGCGTAGAGCGCATTGAGCAGCCCGACGGTGAAGCTGCTGGATGATCCGACACCGGTGCCGGCGGGAATGTCCGCAATCGAGATTATCTCAATTCCCTGGGTGATGTCTACCAGCTTCAAAGCCTCGCGCACGATGGGGTGGCGTATCTGATCGACCGTTTCAACGATTTCCGTCTTTGAATAGCTGACGCGAATTGTCTCGTCGAACCTCTTGTTGACCTGGATGTACATGTATTTGTCAACCGCAGTGCTTATGACGGCGCCGAAATCGTGTTTGTAGAATGCCCGGAGGTCGGTGCCGCCGCCTGCGAAGCTGACCCTGAAAGGGGTCCGTGAAATAATCATATTTGTCCTCGGTTATCGTTACACACGGAGATGATAGCCTTCCAGCCTCTGCCAACAATAACATAAACTCGTTTCTTAATAAATCGGATTAAGCGGAGCAATGCTTTAACGACAGCTCTGATGGACGGGAGTATATGCAGGACACAGGATTCGTGACGGCAGAGACATCGTTTGTTTTGACAGTTTCCTCGGAGCTATTGCTTTTCGAGCACTCGAGACATAGCCCGGCAAGATGTGCGAGCTTCGGGTCCTTTGCCTCGATCCCGAACCCTCTGCTCAACTACCCGAGTTGCAGGTCTGCGACATATCGAAGGGCTATGTCCTCCCGTGTGGCAGGAATCCTCTTCCGAATTCTTTTGCCATCGACGTAGAAGTCGGTATAATTGCGGCCGTATGTTCGCCAAATACCCGTGATCGGAAGCATTCCTGATAATGCATCGTGCAATGACTGAGATGCCTCAGGGAGCGCTCAAGGAGAGGATTTTTCGGTCACCATATGGTTACCAAGAGCTGCTCATTATGATGCAAGGGGAACGTCTTTCTTCGTAAGCTCTTTATAACAAAGGTCTTATAATGATACGCCAGTAGCTCAGTCAGGATAGAGCAACGGACTTCTAATCCGTAGGTCGCAGGTTCGAATCCTGCCTGGCGTACCTCATTTTCCTCCTTCACTACAACCAGTTACACCTTGATTACCAAGCACTTAGGCGAACAGGAGAATGCTCTTTCGTGCCGTTAGGTTCTTTTTCGTAGCAGTCTAAATGGATGCAACAAAGGGTAGTGAAAAGGTAGCAGTGCCTGAGGTGCTGTCAATCTAATTGGGACATGAAAAGCTGCCTGGAAGGGACGGTGGAGGGTTCAAGCAACCAGCCTGTCGAAAATTCAAGGCCCATTTTCATCGACCTCCCCCAGGCTTGTGTCCTCACCACTCTCAGAGATCAGTCTGACACAAAACCTGGATTGAGGTCAAGCCTTTTACCCATTAATATTAAGTTGACATAACACTAGTCACGCGTTTCGGCTTTCCTGATCTGCTCGAATGAACGTGAAACAGAAGCCTTTGGAAGATGGTGATTTGCTCGCCGTCGACGACTTTGGCAGTGGGGATTTGGTCAACACAAGAAACCTGTAGCCAGATCAAGCAAGGAGACCGGACCAACGCCGAAAGCACAACCTAATCTTGCTCCCTCAAAACTGCCAAATTCGCTGACGATGAACATCCGTCTCTCATTTCGATCAAATTCCAGGTCTCTGACAGGCTCAATCTCTGCTTTCCTCGATCCTGTAGTGCCTTTTGGCCACGTTTTCACCGAGCGGGGCATGTGCGGTATCACCATATGTTGTGCTGCCGTTGTCGATGAAGTGCAGTGTCCCTCCGGTACCTGTTTGAACGGCTTCAGGGCCTGTCGCCTCGTGCCAGGTCATAGAAGGCCCGGGCTCGTCGTCCGTCCACAATACCTGATAAGTTCTCTCCAACCTCGACTTCCAGCTCAGCTCGACATTTTGCGTCGATTCGACGGGTTCGATGTGCAGTATCGTGAAGTAATCGTTTATGTTCTTGAACGGTTTCTTGTAGATAAGGACCCTGAACCAGTCG
>SDBU01004585.1_pt1 | contig 16910 bp, 14 predicted proteins | sample 2277071 | NCBI WGS metagenome assembly SDBU01 (sample SAMN10397929, study PRJNA504765) | marine sediment metagenome | isolation source: marine sediment core GS08_GC12, 126 cmbsf | place: Arctic Ocean: Gakkel Ridge, Loki's castle | collected 2008 | reverse complement strand
CCCTTACGACACATTCCACGTCTATGCGCTCCGCCCTCTTGACCACCATCGCCCGCCGCGCTACCTCTGGCGGAGCGGAGAGGTAGCTGCTCTTGGCGGCCATGTCGACCAGGTGGTTGGGGACGATGTGCCTCGTTTGCTGGAACCAGAAAGCGGACAGTTGACATAGGATAGCGCCCTTATCAGGGATCGATGTGGGAAGCACTATGTCAAAGGCCGAGATGCGGTCGGTAGCCACCATCAGCAACAGCCCGCCGCCCAGGTCGTGTGTGTCCCTGACCTTGCCCCTGTATACGAGGTCTGGAAGGCCCGATTCTCGAACTACAGACATTGCCCTTGCTCCTGGCCAAGTCCAACACGCCGGAATACCTCGTTCACGTGCCGAACATAGTACTGATAGTCGAACAGGCCGTCCAGCTCTGAGAAGGAGAGCCGCTCCACGACAGCAGGTTCGGACCTGACCGTGTCCCGGAAGTCCTTTCCCTCGTCCCAGTAAGCCATCGAGCATCGCTGGACGGTCTCGTATGCATCTTCCCTGCTCATGCCCTTCTCCACTAGCGCGAGGAGGACACGTTGCGAGAATATCACACCCCTCGTCGATTCCATGTTCTGCCGCATTCGCTCCGGGTAGACCCGAAGGCCGGAGATGACGCCCGCGAACAGGCTCAGGATGTAGTCGAGAGCCATACAGGAGTCAGGCAGGATGATGCGCTCCGCCGAGGAGTGGCTAATGTCACGCTCTCCCCAAAGCGCGACGTTCTCCAGCGCCGTGACCGCGTGGCCTCGGAGCAGGCGCGACAGGCCGCACACACGCTCGGAGAGCTCCGGATTGCGCTTGTGCGGCATAGAGGATGATCCGGTCTGCCCCTTGCCGAAGGGCTCCTCGACCTCCCTAATCTCGGTGCGCTGGAGGCCGCGTATCTCGGTGGCGAACTTCTCCAGAGAAGCGGCGATGATTGCCAGGGTGGTGACGAACTGTGCGTGGCGGTCGCGCTGCAAGACCTGGTTGGAGACCGGGGCGACCTGGAGGCCGAGCCGCCGGCAGACGCTGGCCTCCACCGACGGAGGGACGGTGGCGTAGGTGCCCACGGGGCCTGAGATCTTGCCAAACGCAATGACGCGCCTGGCCTGGGCGAGCCGCTCCCGGTTGCGCCGCATCTCGTCCCACCACAAGGCAAGCTTTAGGCCGAAGGTCACGGGCTCAGCGTGGACGCCGTGAGTGCGCCCCATCATTATCGTCTCTTTGTGCTCAACGGCCCTCTCGCACAGGGCGCCCAGCAGATTCTCGATCTCCTGATCGAGGAGACTGGCAGCGTCCACAAGCTGGAGACTCGTTGCCGTGTCCCACACGTCGCTGGTCGTGAGGCCGAGATGCAGCCAGCGGCCTTCGGGCCCGAGCGCTTCGGTGACGGAGCGGAGAAAGGCCGTCATGTCGTGGCGCGTCCGCTGAAGGACCTCGTTGAGCCGGTCGACGTTGTAGGTCGCGCTCCGCAGCCGCTCCATGTCCTGGCGAGGGATCATGCCCTCTTCTGCCCACGCCTCGCACACCGCGAGCTCAACAAGGAGCCATTTGTCGTATTTGCTCTCTTCGGACCAGACCCACTTCATCCGGGGCCTAGCGTATCGGTCAATCACTGGTGAGGTCTCCGTTCAACTGCGGTCCTTCAAACCCTCGCGATAGTCGTCGTACGCCCGACGGATCCGCTCGTGCTTGCCGCCGAGGATCTGTGCGGCTAGGAACGCGGCGTTCCGTGCGCCCCATGATCCTATGGCGACACATGCCACGGGTATCCCAGGAGGCATCTGTGCAATGGCGTACAGGGAGTCAATGCCCTTCATCTCGCTAGTGGGCAGCGGGATGCCTATGACGGGCAAGGTGGTCCAGGAGGCAAGGACACCTGGTAGCCCCGCTGAGCCGCCTGCGGCTGCGATAATCACTTCAATCCCTCGGTCGCGCGCCGACTGCGCGTATTCCCTTACCTTCTCGGGCGTGCGGTGCGCCGATGCGACCACCATTTCATGTTCCACGTTCATTTGCCGGAGCACTTCCGAGGTATCTTTCAACAGGGGCTCGTCGGACTTGCTCCCCATCACCACGCCTACGAGTGGCACTTGGCTCCCCCCTTACTGCACCTGACAAGAGTGCGGATCGCCGCTGCGATACGCCGATGTAGGGGCGCATGGCGTGCGCCCTACCCACACATGCTCGGACCGGTGAGCCCTGCACTGGGCAGAGGCACTCGATTCCGCTAGGTCCTGGCTATAGGTGTCCAGAGAGAGAATTGTGGTCTGTAGGGGCCCCAACCTATCAGGACCACTATTGGGCGAACACACAGGTTCGCCCCTACCACGAAGCAATACCTGGATTTCTATGGCTTTCGCGACCGCGCCACGGTGCGGGACGCAACGCTTCGCCAGGCTGTCTATTCGAGCGCCGCGATGTCCCCTCGATAGAACGAGTCCGTGAAGCTGATTCGCGAGACGTTTGAATACACACGTCGCCTCGCCTCTTCGTGGGTGTGCCCAAGGGCCGCCACAGTGAGCACGCGCCCCCCGTCTGTGACGATTCCCCGGCCCGACGCCGCACTTCCGGCCTCCGCAGCCTTGGTCCCGGCGTGGAATACGTTGACATCATCATCTACGCTATTCAGGCCGTCAATAGCGTAGCCGGTCTGGTACGCCCCAGGATAGCCGCCGGACGCTACTACAACACCGACGCACACCCGCGCGTCCCACTCCAACGGGACGCCGGTCAAGTCGCCTTGGGCCGTGCTAATCATAGCTTCCAGCAGGTCCGTTTTCAATCTGGGCAACACCACCTGGCTCTCGGGGTCTCCCATACGGCAGTTAAACTCGATCACCTTGACGCCTTCACTGGTGTTCATCAATCCGGCGTAGAGGACACCTCTGTAAGGGCGCCCCTGTTCCCTGAGGGCATCGACGACCGGCTGCATGACCTGGCTGCGCACCCGGCGCTCTAGATCGTCGGTCCAGACCGAGCTTTCGGGAGGGCTGTAGGCTCCCATGCCACCGGTGTTGGGGCCCGTGTCACCGTCGCCAGCCCGTTTGTAGTCGCAGGCGGCCACCAGCAGGGACACCCGGACACCGTCGACGAACGCGAATGCGCTGAGTTCCTGGCCTTCCAGGTATTCCTCGATCAGCACGCGATCACCGGACGCGCCAAACTGCCTCTCGACCATCGTCCGGCGGAGCGCGTCGAGGGCAGCATCCCTCGTCTGCGCCACTGCTACTCCTTTGCCCGCCGCCAGTCCGTCGGCCTTGACGACCAATGGCACTGGCGACCCAAGGACGTACTCGCGCGCCTCTTCGTAGTCGTCGAATGCCTCGGCTCTTGCAGTCGGCACGCCAGCGCGCACCATCAGTTCCTTGGCAAAGCCCTTGCTGGACTCGATGCGGGCCGCCTCTCTTGTCGGGCCAAAGACCGGGAGGCAGGCCTTGTGGAAACGGTCGACTACTCCTGCGGCAAGTGGGGCTTCCGGGCCAATGACCGTGAAGTCGACGCGGCTTTCTTGAGCGAAGCGCAGCAGACCTTCGATATCGGTCGGGCTGATGGGCACGTTCCGGGCGATCTGCGCGGTACCCGCGTTCCCCGGCGCCACCAGCAACTCGGCCACGCCGGGGCTCTGGCTGAGCTTCCATGCGATCGTGTGCTCTCTTGCGCCGTTGCCTACGACAAGCACCTTCATCGCGCCTTCACCTCATGACCGCGCCAAGCTGGGTTCGGGAAGCCGCGACTGCACGAGGATGACACCTTTCTCCGTGCTAGGAGCGATAGGAATCCGGAAACGGGTGAGGTCATTCCCATTCGATGGTGCCAGGCGGCTTGCTGGTGATGTCGTACACGACCCTGTTGACCCCGGGCACCTCGTTGACGATGCGGCTGGAGATGCGCGCCAAGACGTGGTAGGGGAGCCGCGCCCAGTCGGCAGTCATGGCCTCATCGCTGGTCACCGCCCGGAGCGCAATCACGTTCCCGTAGGTGCGGAAGTCGCCGGTTACGCCAACACTGTGGGTGTCTGTGAGCACCGCGAAACTCTGCCACAACTCCCTGTACAGGTTGTTGGCCTTTATCTCGTCCATGACTACCCTGTCTGCGGCGCGCAGGATCTCCAGCTTCTCAGAGGTCACCTCACCCATCACGCGTATGGCGAGACCAGGTCCCGGGAACGGCTGACGGTAGACCATCTCTTCCGCCAGTCCAAGCTCCAGGCCAACCTCCCGCACCTCGTCCTTGAAAAGGTAACGCAACGGCTCGACAAGCGTGAGCTTCATGTCCTTTGGCAGACCGCCGACGTTGTGGTGGGTCTTGATCTTGGCAGAGACCTTGCTGTCCTCGGTCTGGCTCTCGATCACGTCGGGATAGAGAGTGCCCTGGGCTAGGAAGTCGACGCGCCCCAGGCGAGCTGCCTCCCTTTCGAAGACACGGATAAACTGCTCGCCGATAACCCGCCTCTTCTCCTCGGGGTCAAGTACCTCGCTGAGCGCGTCCAGAAACTGCTCAGATGCGTCGACAAATACCAGATTGACTTTCAGGTTCCTCTCGAAGATGTCGAGCACCCGCTGGGGCTCGCCTCGCCGCATGAGCCCGTTGTCGACGAATATGCATGTCAGCTGATCGCCGACAGCACGATGCACCAGGGTGGCGGTCACGGCGGAGTCCACGCCGCCGGACAAGGCGCAGATCACCTTACCCGTACCTACCTGGTCTCGGATGCTTCGTACGGCAGCAGCAGCAGCACTGGCAGGTGTCCAGAGACCCTCGCACCCACAGATCCCATGCGCGAAGTTCTCCATCACGCGCTTCCCGTGGGGCGTATGGGCTACCTCCGGATGGAACTGAATGCCCAGCATCCCCTTGCCGTTGCCGATCGCGGCGATCGGAGAGTTCTCCGTGTAGGCAATCCGCGAGAACCCAGGAGGTGGCTCAGCAATCTGGTCGGCATGACTCATCCACACCGGCATCGAAGGGGGCAGGCCCTGGAAGAGGGGTTCGCCGCGAGCGTCCTGGTGCAGCACGGCGTGCCCGTACTCCCTTTTGGCGGAGGGCGCTACCTTCCCGCCAAGCTGGTGGACCATGACCTGCATTCCGTAGCAGATGCCGAGCACGGGCAACTGCCGGTCGTAGACCCAGGAGGGGGCCATAGGCGCGCCAGGCTCGTAGACGCTGGCGGGTCCCCCGGAGAGAATGACCCCCTTGGGATTCAGACGGGCCACGCTCTCCCAGGAGGCGTCGTGGGCAATGATCTCGCAGTAGACCTTGCTGCCCCTGATCCGCCGAGCTATGAGTCGACTGTACTGAGAGCCGAAGTCGACCACGAGGATGGCTTCTTGTTGCGGCCTCGGTGGCGGGTGGGGTAGGGGGGCTTGGCCGCCCTTCTGCCTGGCGATTTCGAGGTAGGCCGAGACCTCCAGATCGTCGCTGGCGGCAACCCTGTGGCTTGCGGTGGACTTGGTTTCGTGCGTCATCTTGGAGAGGTTTACAAGGCTAGCATCTATGGTATACTTGGGTCAAGCTCAGATCAGAGCACGATTGCAGGCAGGAGAGGTGGCAGGATTGCTGAAACCTAGCTTCGCGTGGCTTTGCCTGCGGCGCCACTCTGATCACACCGGTGGATAGCTCTTGGCAGTCTGCCGGCCTTATGACACGCTCCTGAATCAGGTTGACGTCGCAGTACGAATCCTCAGGAGGGGCGGGGTCATATCCGTACCGACGGATACCCTCTACGGCCTCGCTGCGTCAGTACTGGAAGAGCACGCCGTCGAGCGCCTCTTCCGGATCAAAGGGCGCCCCAGAGACAGGGCTCTTCCCCTGCTTCTGTCTGAGCCCGCTGACATTGCCAGATACGCTGTCGATGTTCCTCAGGTAGCCTGGACCCTGGCCCAGCGTTTCTTGCCTGGCGCCCTAACGCTGGTGCTGCGAAAAGGGACAGAAGTCCCAGATGTGGTAGCAGGCGGGTCGGACACCGTTGGGATTCGTGTTCCCGACCACTGGGCGCCCAGGGCGATAGTGCGGGAGCTAGGCACGCCCATCACAGGGACCAGCGCCAACCGCAGCGGCCTTCCCGGTCTCACGTCAGCCGAAGCCGTAAGTCGGCAACTGGGGGAAGAAGTCGACTTCGTGTTCGACGCGGGTGATTGCCCTGTGGGCGTCGCCTCTACTGTGGTCGATGTCTCAGGGCCCTCGCCGGTCATAGTCCGGGAGGGGGCGATCTCGCTGGCCCAGATTGAAGAAGCGTGCGGCACGAGAGTTGCGATCCTGAGTGCGGGCCGACCCTACACCTGAGACGGCTTCCTACCGTTCACGCGGGGCTTTGGGAGCAGCTCGCGGAGGCGCTTTCCCCTTTGCGTCCCTAACCGTGAGAACGGCGTTGTCCCTGAAGGACCATGCTGACGGGCGGGGTTCACGACACCCAAACTGGGAAGAGAGGCGCTAGGCATTGGCCATGATGCCGACGCTAGATGAGCTGGCGGCACACATGGAGGCTGAGTTGCGGGACATTTTTCGCGCTCGCCGGATGCCTCTCTACCAGATGATGTCCTACCACCTTGGTTGGGAAGACGAAGAAGGAACCCCCCAGACATCCACGTCCAGGGAACGTCGCCACGGTGTCGCGTGCCTGGCTGCATGCTGCGCTGCTGGGGGAGCCCCAGAGACTGCGCTTCCAGCAGCGGCTTCGGTGGAGCTGGTGCATAACTTCTCGCAGATTCACGACGATGTTCAGGAACGGCGCCCTCGACGCCACAACAGGGACCCCGTCTGGCGGGTCTGGGGCCCCGCGCAGGCGATAAACGCAGGCGACGGGATGCACGCCCTGGCCCGCCTTGCCATTTTCAGGCTGTCGGGTCGGGGAGTCTCCCCGGCTGCGACGTTCCGGGCCCTTCAACTGCTGGACGAGGCAGGCCTGAAGGTCTGCGAGGGACGCTTTCAAGACATCGAAGCCCAGGAGCGGACCGATTTCGAGGTCGATGCCTATCTTGAGATGGCCGCAAGTAAGAGTGCGGCGCTGTTTTCCTGCGCGATGAGGTTGGGGGCTCTGGCAGCCTCGGCCGACAGCTCTGTCGTCGACGCGCTTGGGGTTTGCGGCGCGAAGGTTGGCATGGCCGTGCAGATCCGCGATGATTTGCGTGAACTCTGGGACGACCGAGAGAATGGCGGCTTGCCAGGTTCCGCCGAGGCGCTCAGCAAGAGAAAGCTGCTCCCTGTGGTCTACGCAATGGAGAACGCGACCGCAAGCGAGAGAAGATGGCTGGGCGGCACGTGTGTCAGGCGTGTCCCGAGGGCGAGAGACGCACTCGCCGTGCGGCAGGTCCTGGAGGATCTTGGGGCCAGGGAGTACTGTGAGAACCTTCTCAGGCAGTACAGGACGGAAGCGAAGTCGGCCCTGGACGTTCCGAGGATTTCACCCGATGGCGCGCAGACCATCGACAGGTTCATAGGGTCGGTGCTTATCTCATAGGGACATCGAGATTGTCAATCCGGAGTCATCCTAGTATCGGCAGACCAAGGGTATATGAACAAGAAGAAATCCGTCAGAGACGTAGAGGTCGCAGGGAAGACCGTGCTGGTGCGCGTCGACTTCAACGTCACAAGGAACCAAGAAACCGGCGAGATATCGGACGACACCCGCATCAAGGCTGCCCTTCCCACACTCCGCTATTTGGTGGACCGACAGTGCAAGGTCGTGCTGTGCTCACACCTAGGACGCCCGAAGGGCGAGTACGTGGAAGAGCTGCGATTGACCACGGTGACGGAACGCCTTTCGATGTTGCTGGGCAAGCCAGTTGTGCAGCTGCCTGACTGTGTTGGGCCGGCAGTCCGGCGAGCAGTCGATGAGCTGAAACCGGGGGACCTCCTTGTGCTGGAGAACCTGCGGTTTCATCCCGGCGAGGAGAGCAACGACCCCGAGTTCGTGGCCTCGTTGAGCGCCCTGGCAGACGTATTCGTCAACGACGCCTTCGGCGCGGCGCATCGGGCGCACGCCTCGATCAACGGGGTGGCCCATGCGCTGCCAGCCATTTCCGGGCTCCTGATGGAGCGAGAGCTGGAGATGCTGAGTCACGTTATGGAATGCCCTCGACGGCCCTTTGCGGCGGTACTGGGTGGGGCAAAGATATCCGACAAGCTCTCCTCACTGATGAGACTCGCTCACGTGGTGGACACCCTCATCGTGGGTGGCGGCATGGCGGCGACCCTTCTCAAGTCCAAGGGCCTTGAAGTCGGCGAGTCCCTCGTGGAAGACGACCGGATAGAGGATGCTGGCGAACTCATTCGCACTGCCGAGGCGCGGGGGCTGAATCTGCTCCTACCGACGGACGTTGTGGTCGCCGAGTCATTCTCCGCCGACGCCAGACACCGGGTGGTGGGCGCCGACGAGATACCCCCAACCTGGCAGATCATGGACATCGGACCGGAGTCTGCCTCCATGTTCGAAAGGGCCTTGAGCTTGGCCAAGACCGTGGTGTGGAACGGTCCCCTGGGCGTATTCGAGTGGGAGCCGTTCGCTCGCGGCACAACGCGCGTCGCCGAAACGATTGCCAGCCTGACAGACGCGACGACTGTGATCGGCGGGGGCTCGACTGCCGCCGTGATCAACGCGCTTGGCTTGGCAGATAAGATGACTCATGTCTCGACGGGAGGAGGGGCATCGCTTGAGTACATGGAAGGCAAGGAGCTACCGGGCATCGCCGCATTGATGGACAAGGATGACTCGACCATCGACTCGAACGACGGAGCCCAATCATGATTGACTTCCCCTACATGAAGTACCTATGTCGGCCTACGCCGTCCAAGATCATCATGCTGGTTGTGGATGGACTGGGAGGCCTGCCCGACCCCGAGACAGGCAAGTCGGAGCTAGAGAGTGCGGCGCTCCCCAATCTCGACCGGCTGGCCCGGCAAAGTGCCTGTGGCCTTACGGAGCCCGTGGCGCCGGGAATAACGCCGGGCAGCGGCCCCGGACACATGGCCCTTTTCGGCTACGACCCGATGAAGTACGTTCCTGGACGCGGTGTCTTGGAGGGCCTGGGCATCGGTGTGCCGTTGCGGGACAGCGACGTGGCAGCCAGAGGGAATCTGTGTACAGTCAATGAAGTCGGTCTGCTGACTGACCGGCGCGCCAGGCGCATGTCAAGCGAAGAGAGCACGCCGCTGGTCCGGATGCTCAACGAGATCACAGTCCCGAGCGTAGACCTGTCCGTCCATCTAGTGCGCGACTACCGATTTGTGCTGGTGCTGCGAGGGAACGGCCTTTCCGACAAGGTGAGCGAGACCGATCCTCAGGCCGTTGGGGCAGCGCCTCTTGAGGCGTTCGCGCTGTCGAAAGACGCCGTGGAGACCGCCTCAGCCGCGAATGCCTTCGTCGCGGCGGCCCGTGAGGTGCTGAAGAATCGTCGCAACGCGAACATGGTGCTGCTGCGCGGGTTCTCTCAGCGCCCCAACATCCCTGACATGGGCGAGACCTACAGGCTGAAGCCCGCTGCCATCGCGGCATATCCGATGTACCGCGGCCTCGCCGAGTTAGTGGGAATGAACGTCATTCCCACCGGCCTGGCTTTCGACGACGAACTGACGACGTTGGAAGACAGCTTTGACGATTTCGACTTCTTCTTCCTCCACCACAAGCCCGCCGATGTGGCGGGGGAACACGGGGATTTCGAGACCAAGGTGGCGTCTCTGGAGGAATTGGATTCCAGGATACCCCGGATACTGGACCTGGGGGCGGACACGCTCGTAGTAGCGGGTGACCATTCCACACCAGCGATAATGGGCAGCCATAGCTGGCATCCGGTGCCCCTGCTGGTCAATTCGCGCCTGACGAAGGGCGACGGTGCGCCCGAGTTCTCTGAGCGCGCGGTTGCCACCGGCTCGATCGGCCGAGTGCCGGCCACGAGCGTAATGATGATTACCCTGGCTCACGCCGGGAAGCTGCTGAAGTTCGGCGCGTAGGGCAAGGACCGACAAGCTCAGATTCAACCCCTGCCTTGTCCACGCTGCTGCTTTCCCCATCACGACCTCTTACCTGGCGCCCGTGGACCCCCAATCCACTGAGTAGGCGCGTCCGGCTCAGTTGCGCGCGCGCCAACCTGCGGCCTGGTTGCGTTGAAGGACAGGAATCGCTGGCTGCCTCGCTCTGTCCCATCTTCTCCCACCAATCGGCCGGGTTGCGCCCTGCGCCGATGGGCGCCTGGCCCTGTTCTCGGCGCGACGCGGTCGTGTAGAATTGCAGGAGTGGCGGCTGCGTTCTCGAACGTCGGCCCTATTCCCTGGGGGTCTCATTCTATGGTCAAACCGATAATCGCGGGAAACTGGAAGATGAACACCACCATTGATGGCGCCAGAGAGCTCGTGGCCAATATGAGGCAGGGCCTCGAGGCTGTGGAGGCCATTGAGAAGGTCGTGTGTCCGCCCTTCGTTGCACTGGCGCCGGTGCGCGAGATCCTGCGCGGCTCGAGCATCCGTCTCGGCGCACAGGACATGTACCACGAAGGCAGCGGGGCGTTTACGGGAGAGGTCTCGCCAGCGATGCTGGGAGGTCTCTGCGAGTTCGTCATCCTGGGCCACTCGGAACGCAGGCGCATCTTTGGCGAGACCGACGCATGTGTGGGGAAGAAGGTGGCGGCGGCCGTCAGGGCAGGGCTAAGGCCCATCATGTGCGTGGGAGAGCGGTCGGAAAACCGCGAAGACGGGATTGCCGAAGAGACAGTCGAACAGCAGGTCCGGATAGGCGTGGCATGGTCGGATTCTCCGGGCAACCTGGTGGTTGCCTACGAGCCGGTCTGGGCTATCGGTACGGGGCAGGCGGCCACGGTCGATGACGCTCAAGCGATGATGGCCCACATCAGGCGCATACTGGCGTCTCGATACGGCGAGAGCGCCGCCTCTGATATCGCTCTGCTGTACGGTGGGAGTGTCAATGCCCGCAACGTGGGCGATTTCGTGCGCCAACGTGACATAGACGGCGCGCTGGTCGGGGGCGCGAGCCTGGACCCAGATAGGTTTGTCGAGCTGGTCCGGAACGCTGCCTCGGCCTTGACCTGATGTGCCCCTGCAATGACTTCTGGAAGAGGACTCCTGGCAGTAGTAGGACCCACAGCCACTGGAAAGAGCGCGCTAGCCCTGAGGCTGGCCTCCGAGTTCGGCGGGGAAATCGTCAGCGCCGATAGCAGGCAAGTGTACCGGTACATGGACATCGGCACAGCGAAGCCGACGGTCGAGCAGCAATCGGCTGTCCCGCATCACCTCGTAGACGTGGTTGACCCCGACGAGGACTACAGCCTGGCACTCTTCTTGCGCCAGGCGCGCGCCGCAATAGGAGACATCCAGTCCCGCTCCAAGCTCCCAATCGTGGTGGGTGGCTCCGGGCAGTACGTGTGGGCGCTGCTAGAGGGATGGCAGGTGCCGGAGGCGCCGCCAGTCCCTGGCCTTCGAGAGACGTTGGAGGCGAGGGTACGTGTCGAAGGACTGGCGGCGCTGCACGAGGAGCTTGCCAGGGCAGCGCCCGCTGCCGCGCGCCGCGTCGATCCCCGAAACCCCCGCAGGGTGATCCGCGCCCTGGAGATCTGCTACTCCTCGCCTGCGGCTTGTCCTTCGCAGCCCTCACGAAGAGCGCCGGACTTCCGGCAGACGGTTCTCGGGATCACACTGGCGCGCGCCGCCCTATACCGGCGAATCAGCAGTCGGACCGATGAGATGATTGACGCGGGATGGGTCGAGGAGGTCGAAGGGCTGCTGGATCGCGGCTATCACCTGGGGCTGCCTTCGCTGTCGAGCCTCGGCTACAGAGAGCTTGGACAGTACCTCGAGGGCGACGTTTCCCTCAAGGAAGGGGTGGCGCGAATCAAACAGAAGACCCGCAGGTTCGCGCGACAGCAACACGCCTGGTTTCGATTGGGAGACGAGCGCATTCGATGGTTCCAGGGGCATCCTTCGGGCCTTGACGCGGCCGCTGTAGGCGCTCGGGAGGCTCTGGAGCAGCGATAGGTCATGGTCCGCCCGGGTGCTTCCTGAAGGCTGCTCAGCCGAGAGGGTAGGGGACCGGCCACGCTCCGGGGCGAGAACATCCTATTGTGCTACAATGGCCCGGTCGAAGCCTACAACAGCTTCGGAGGCACGAGCTGAGATTCACCAAGATGCACGGGGCGGGCAACGACTACGTCTACGTAGACGCTAGGGCTCGGCAACGGGACTGGCCCAGGCTGGCCGTCGCCATGAGTGACCGGCACTTCGGCGTGGGCTCAGACGGAGTCATTCTGGCCCTCCCGTCGGACCGGGCTCACCTCAGAATGAGGATGTTCAACGCCGATGGGTCGGAAAGCGAGATGTGCGGCAACGGGCTCCGCTGCCTGGTTGCCTTTGCGCTGACACATGGAATCGTTCCCGCCGATGCCTCGCCGGTCGTCGTAGAGACGCTGGCCGGACGCCGGCAAGTCACCCCGACCTGGGACGGAGGCAGGGTCGTGCGCGGGACCGTCAACATGGGCGAGCCAAGCGTGGCTGTCGAAGACATACCGGTCGATGCCCCTGGCCGCTCAACGTTGATGGACTACCCGCTATCCATCGAAGGCGAGACGTTCGAGATCAACTGCGTGTCGATGGGCAATCCGCACGCCGTGGCCTTCTTGGATACCCCTGTGGACGAAGTGGCTCTCGACCGGTTCGGGCCTCTCGTTGAGAGCCACCCCATCTTCCCAAAGAGGGTGAATTTCGAGACCGTCAACGTCATCGACGCGAACCATATCAAGGCCCGCGTCTGGGAACGTGGTTCCGGCCTGACCCTGGCCTGCGGGACCGGTGCCTGCGCCATTGCGGTTGCTGGCCGCCTGAAACGCCTGACCGGCAGCGAAGTCACCGTGTCGTTGCCTGGCGGGGACCTGCTGGTGCGGTGGCCGGGCCACGGCGAGGTGATACTAGCGGGGCCGGTTGCGGAGGTGTTCGAAGGCGAGTGGCCCGACTGACGGATTCGGGGTCCCACTCCCTGCCCGTTTCGGCGCCACTTTGCTGGCCTTGCAGGGGGCCTGGGGCGCGAGTGGCCGAGATCAGCCGAGGGCAGCTTGAGGGTGCGAGTAGACCGATTGTTGGAGACGTGCTAACCAGGTGTCTATCTCGTTGCATAGACAGCTAACAAAAACACAAAAAGTGCCCGGTGGCGTTCGCCTGCCGCGCATTTGGGGGCCTTCGTTGGAGCACAGCAGGGCGCTCGACAAGCGACAGAGGCCGCACGTGCGGCCAAACGGATTCTCGGAATGGTGCTAAACCAAGGTTCAGCACCCCGTGTAGACAACTAACCAAAACGCAAAAAGCGGCGAATGCGGCGCTGGCAGCGGACCTGACCGCGTCTGCCGGGGTTGGCAGGGACGGCCGCAGGGCTATGGAGGCTGCATGAAGTTCGCTAACCGGATCGCCAGAGTACCGCCATACATATTCGTTCAGATCAGCCGCAAGATCGCTGAGAAGCGGGCCCAAGGCATCGACGTAATCAGCTTTGGCGTCGGCGACCCGGACCTTCCGACGCCCAACTACATAGTCGATGCGTTATGTGAAGCAGCTTGCGATCCGTCGAACCATCGCTACCCGGAGTCTAACGGGTTGCCTGAGCTTCGCCAGGCTGTCGCCGACTGGTACCAGCGGCGGTTCGGCATCTCCCTTGACTCGGACAGCGAGGTGTTGCCTCTCATCGGGGCCAAAGACGGGATAGGCCACGTGGCCCTGTGCTTTGTCGACCCTGGGGATATTGCCCTGGTTCCCGACCCCGGGTATCCCGTCTACTCCATTGGGACGCTTTTTGCGGGGGGAGAGAGTCACACCATGCCATTGCAGGAAGGGAACGGCTGGCTGCCCGACCTGGACTCGATACCGGAGGATGTTGCGGGCAAAGCAAAGGTCATGTGGCTGAACTACCCCAACAACCCGACCGCTGCCACGGCTGGATTGGGCTTTTTCGAGAAGGCGGTAGCATTCGCCAAGAAGCACGACATCGCGGTCATGCACGACGCCTGCTACACCGAGGTGGCATACGACGGCTACAAGCCGGTCAGCTTCCTCCAGGCGGACGGCGCGATGGACGTGGGACTGGAGTTCCACTCCCTGTCGAAGACCTACAACATGACAGGATGGCGACTTGGCATGGTTGTGGGGAACGCTGAGATGATCGACAGGTTGATGATCGTGAAATCCAATCTGGACTCGGGCATACCCCAGGCTATCCAGCGCATGGGTATCGAGGCGATGAACCGGCCGTTGGACTCGGTCGACGAGCGAAACGCCGTCTACCAGCGGCGACGAGACAAGATCGTCAAGGTCCTCCGCGACATTGGCCTGAACGTGACGACGCCAAAGGCCAGTCTATACGTCTGGGCCCCCGTGCCGGATGGCTACACGTCCGCGGAATTCTCGGAGAGGCTACTGGAAGAGCGCGACGTTCTGTTGTCACCCGGTACCGGATACGGCAAGCACGGCGAAGGGTACGTCAGGCTTTCATTGACCGTTCCCGACGATGACCTTGACGAAGCTCTAGAACGCATCGCCTCCTGGAGAATCCCGCCCCCGTCTCATTGAGCATGTTGAGCAGACAACCACAACGGCATTCATCCGTTCGGACTTCACTCAGGTCCACGGCATCGGAGGATCCGATCCGGACCTCCCGAGCGTATTCCGCAGTAGGGCTGCCTCGGTAGCTCTCCGTACCGGTCCCAGGCGATGGCCGGGTGCTCAGGAATCAGGAGGGCAAGAATCGCACGAAGAACGTTGACAACCGGGCCGAAGGCCGAGCGGGCGTTTCTCGTAGGCGTTGAGGTAAGAGGACGCGCCAATCTGTGGACGCTCCAGGATTCGCTCGACGAGCTGAGGGAGCTTGCCCGCAGCGCGGGCGCTCACGTGGTCGGCGTCATGACCCAGCGCCTTGGCCGGCCCACGCACTGCTACCTGGGCCAAGGGAAGGTGGCCGAGCTCGAAAGGCTGGCAAAGGCCGAAAGGCTCGACACCATCGTGTGCGACGATGAGCTGACACCCACGCAACAGCGAAACCTCGAGTCCGCGCTTGGCGACGTGAAGGTGATCGACCGCACCGCGCTGATACTCGACGTGTTCGCACTGCGAGCACAGACCCACGAAGGACGCCTTCAGGTGCAGCTAGCGCAGCACGAGTATCTGTTGCCGAGACTGGCAGGTCAGTGGTCTCATCTAGAACGGCTGGGAGGCGGGATCGGTACCAGAGGCCCCGGGGAGACTCAGATCGAGACCGACCGGCGGCTCGTGCGTGGCAGGATCCAGAAGATCAAGAAGGACCTGGAGGCCGTGCGGCGCCACCGAGGCCAATACCGTTCGCGGCGCAGGCAGCAAGGCATCCCGGTTGCGAGCCTGGTTGGATACACCAACGCAGGGAAAAGCACGCTGCTGAACAGCCTTACGGGCGCGGCGGTGGCGGCAGAGGACAAGCTGTTCTCTACGCTGGACCCGGTCACCCGTCGCATCCGCCTGCCGTCGGGACGCCAGATCCTGGTGACGGACACCGTCGGGTTCATTCAGAAGCTGCCCCCGACAATCGTGGCTGCCTTCAGAGCGACACTTGAGGAGATACAGGAGTCGTCCCTGATTGTGCACGTCGTGGATATCACGCACCCCAAAGCTGCCGCCCAGTCAGAGGAGGTTGAGAGCGTGCTGAGAGACCTGGACGCGGCCGACAAGCCCCAGATCCTGGCGCTCAACAAGGTTGACCTGCTCGACAACGGGGCACATGAGTCCTGGGCCAACGCCATGATCGACGATCTGGCAAGACGCCCAGGCTCCGTCTTCACGTCCGCTTTGCGGGGGACTGGGTTGAAGCGCCTGTTGGCGGAGATGGACCAAGTGCTGTCCCATGCCACCTCAGCCGGCATCGCCGCGACTCTCTCCTCGCGGTAGGGTCTGTGCGCCCTCGCGTATAGGGTAGGGCAAACGCGCGTCTTCCTGCGTTGACGCGGTACAAGGGCCCTCGGTGGCTTCGCCAACCCCCTCAGATCGCGCTCCCTTATCCGTTACCCATAGGTCGTTGCCCAGGTGGGAACATGGGAAGTCCAGAGGGGGCAAAGCCCCTTTGGCGGGGTTTGGGGTGTCCCCAAGATCCACTCGGGTGCGTGGGCGGGAACAGCCGGCGTAGCTATGCCAAGCCCACTGACACGGGACCTGTGTCGCAGTCGCAGCAAAGCCATCGTAGGATTCCTGTCTCCCAGGAGATGCGGGTAACGCATAGCAGATTGCCACACGGGCACGCCCATCCATGGGCCACACGATACACACAGGCGCCAGAAGAGAGGGGAGAGGCCCCTTTGCGGTGATGCTGAACTGAACTGAAACGACTGGACGAAACCAAGTCGAAGTGGTTCGCACTATAGTTGTTATGTAGAGTAGACCAGTAGCACGACGGTGTTTGGGCATGCACTTGACATAATGTGAGGGTCGCTGTCCTTGGGCTGTGCCTGATGCGCCTGAAGCGTGTCACCGGGCTCGGACCTCGAGGATGCCAACGCGGTGAAGCTCCGTGAGAAGAGCCAACCCAACCTCTTCGAGCCGGCCCCGGTTAAACACCAGAGTGCTGACACCGGTATCCTGGCCACCTGGGTACAGTCCTTCCTCCTGGAGCGAGACAATACGCTCGCCGTAGAGCAGCGATGCCGCGCCGACGAGCTGATAGAGCATCCTGTTCGTTGCCCCTGCTGTGGGACCGCCCTCCGCAGGATAGGCAGACGCACCGTTGCAGACCAGGATTGCGGACGTGCAACTCCGCATCTCCTTCGACATCTCGGCGGTTATCGGCCTCGGGTCGTTCTGGTCGATCTCTGCGAGCCGGTAAGGGACTGCGAAGGAGTCCAGGACCCTCTTGAGGAAATCGACCACCTCTGATGTCCCCGAGTGG
>SDBU01004584.1_pt1 | contig 16914 bp, 14 predicted proteins | sample 2277071 | NCBI WGS metagenome assembly SDBU01 (sample SAMN10397929, study PRJNA504765) | marine sediment metagenome | isolation source: marine sediment core GS08_GC12, 126 cmbsf | place: Arctic Ocean: Gakkel Ridge, Loki's castle | collected 2008 | reverse complement strand
TCTCAGATCCATACCTTCTGTATCTTTCTTGGTAATGATTCCCTTTTCATAACATTCCATGGCAAAGGCAATGACTGCTCCGGTAGAAATGGTATCCAGGCTGTACTTATTACAGAGTTCATTGGCCTTAGCTATAGCTACTATATCATCTATACCACAATTTGAACCCAGGGCAGCGATAGTCTCATATTCAGGCCCTCCGTAAGTGGCATCTACACTATAGGGCTCTTTTGCTTCTACCACTTTCTTACATTTCACAGGACAAGCATAGCAGCCTTCACTTCTTTGAAATATTTCCTTATGCATTGTTTCAGCGGAGATACCCTCTGCCCCCTCAAAAAAACCAGTTTGAAAGTTTCTGGTGGGCAGCTGGCCATCCGCGTTCATATTCAACAGGATTTCTCCTGTTCCCAAATTATGTAGACCTGAGTTAACAGGATTATTCATGAAGTTCTTGCTAAACCATCTGGACCACTTCCTTACCGTTTCCTCATCTTTTATCTTTATCTTCCGATGTCCCCGTACTGCGATAGCTTTAAGATTCTTAGAGCCCATAACCGCTCCCATTCCTAATCGTCCAGCAGCATGTTTACAGTCACTTAGTACATTAGCAAATCTAACTAAGTTCTCTCCTGCACATCCAATACTTAGCACTCTAATTCGAGGATCGGAGTGTTCTTTACGTATAATTTGTTCTACTTCCCCGGTAGTTTTACCCCAGAGATGAGCTGCTTTTCTGATTTTAACCTCACCATCCTGGATGAAAAGGTATACGGGGTTCTTAGCTTTGCCTTTGACTACAATGGCATCGTAACCAGCAAATTTGAGCTCTGGTCCCCAGAATCCCCCTGCCTGAGTATCAGCGATAGCACCGGTTAAAGGAGACTTAGAAACAATGGCATAGCGGGAGAAACCAGGAGCAGGTGTTCCCGTTACTATGCTGGGTGCAATAACTATGATATTTTCCGGGTTAAAGGGATCGACTCCGGCTTTTTGTTCTTTTAATAAATAATAGGCGCCCAGAGTTGCTCCTCCTATGTAAGTGCGGTAAAAGTATTCATCATGCTCTTCTGTGGTAATATCTTCTCTCGATAAATCTACCCGCAAAATCTTGCCATTGTATCCGTAAGGCATACTTATACCTCCTGAATTATCTCTGGACGAGTCTATAATCCTTAAATTCACTTTAAAAAATGCACAAAAGAATTACGACACAACAGTTAGGTCTGTTTAAATCAAATCCTTACAGGCTTTCTTATAAATACTGTCCAGCTCCCTTTTTACCTCCTTATTCAATTCAAATTGATGGGCAGCAATTCGTTTCTTAGCAATCTCTCGGGCTCTATCCTGCACAGATAAACTTCCCTTATCTTGCCACTGTCTTAATGTATAATGCTCAAAAAGATTTGGTATCCAGAATTCACTTCGGAAATTTTTTAGAGTTTCAGGATAGGTAAGAAAATTTTCCTTTTTTAGTCCTATCTCTTTTATCGCTTCCACCGATAAATTTTTTTCACTATAGCTAAAGCTTTTTACGAAATGCTTTGCATATTCAACTATTTCGTAATCTATAACCACCTGCTCAGCACTGTAAATGTCATCAACAGCAAGCAGCCCTGCATTAGTAAATCCATCTACTCCTGCTAAAGCAGCGACAATCGTATGAGAACTTTTCTCAGCAGCAGCATGCGCATCCGGTAGAGGAGATGCAGTAAGCAAAGATTTAGCAATGATGGGAATACCGTAGTAACGATTTAGCTGAACCTGGAGTGTTGTTCCCCAAATGTCTTCAGGAGAACCATAAACAAAATTTCCGTATTTCATATCAAATAAATAGGCTCTGATGCTATCAATAATACTGCAAAATACATAACTTTCTGGGCTGAGTAATTTTAGTAAAGTATAACCAGCAAAAAGCTCGGCCATGCTTTGCACATAAGCTCCTAAGATAGATATGGGAGCAGTTGCCCCGGCAATTGGCATAGTAGCCACCCAAAGAGGCACCTTCTTGTCAAGAAAGTAATACACAATATCTAATTCTTCAGACGCAATTTGAAAAGGACTATTTATCCAGATACCAAGGGTAAAAGATTTATTAGCTACCTGAGCCATTTCGTATACATATTGTGCAATCTCAAGAGAAGATTTGGGAGTAGCATCAAGGATACCTTCCGCTTTATGAGCGCTATTCTCCCAACACACTTTATGCATAGCAATTTCCTGGAGAGGTATAGGAATATCCATGGGTCGCACAGAAGCAGCACCCACCATCCCATAAGAGTCAGCTAATTTAGTGAAATCTACCAGATCAGTTAAAGTAGCTGGTCTTATCTTTCTTGTATTCAGATCCAGCACATTCTGCTCGTAAGCCCCACTTACAATTACATAATTATGAGAAAATTTTTCCCAGGAATAAGATTGATTCATCACATATTTATCTACCAACCAACTCTCAAACCTCACTCTGTTTTTATCTACTTTCACCCCTCTATATTGAGTAAGACGCTTCAATACTTGTTTATGACGCACTTCCAGTCCAATCTCTTCAATAATCTCTAAAGCTTTTTGGTGCATATGTTTTATTTGATCTTGAGTAAGACCCTCAGTTAAACGATAATTTACCTTATTTTTGGACACTTCTTGCTCCCTATTATGAAAATTGAGGTAAAAACTTCCTATGGTGCTCGAGAAGCTCATCTGTAAGTTTTTCGGCAATACTTTTGTTGTTAACAGCACCATCGGCGAGCATAGCCTCTACCATAAGCTTACGATCCCCTTTCAATGCTGCATCAACCATCAATTCCACGCAAATAAGTCTGTTATTGATTATTGTTGCTAAAATTTCCGGGAAAGAATCTACATGAAGAGGACACAGACCAATACCACTGGCTATTGCAGGCATTTCAAGTACTGCATAGGAAGGAAGATTAGGTATTGCACCATTGTTTGGGAGATTGGCAGAAAAAACTTTTCTCTCATCTTTTTCCATCGAATTTACTATGTCTAAAAATTGAATTTGCTCACCGGTAAATTTTGAAAAAACCTCCTCATCAAGAGGCTCTTTGGAGCTGCCCAACTCAGCCATTTCAGCATAGATCATATCGCCTCCCTTTATAGTCTTTTCAAAAGAGAAAATATCCATTCCCAAAGTTTTTCCATCATATCTCCCACCGGGAAACCTGGCCGGAAAAAATTCAACTACATGACGGTCATAAGGCGCTGGATAAGCTCCATAAGTTTCAAAGAATGACCAAGAAAAAGGATTGCGATTCAGCTCTCTGATAAGCCAGGCAAAAGGACTTTTCTCATCTACTTCTACCTCTAAATCAAAGGATTCCTTCCCTTCTTTTCTCAGGCGCTCCTCAAAAATTGGGAATACCTTTTCCCCTCTGTGACGAAAATCAACAAGAAATGTCAAGTGATTTATACCTACGCCTATTGATGTGACTTCCCGATGGGGCACACCCAGAAGAGCAGCCAAATACTGTTCTGCCTCAAAGACACCTATGCAAAGACCGATAACATCTATTCCGGTGGACTTTCTCAATGCTCTACAAACCGTAGTCATAGGATTACCATAATTAATGAATAACGCATCAGGGCAGAATTCTAAAATATCCTCGGCAATTTCTTTCATTGCTGGAATCATCCTCATAGCTCTGGATATACCGCCAGGACCTACCGTATCTCCTACGGGCTGATAAATTCCATATTTTCTCGGGATAAATACATCAGATTCCCAGGCTCTTCTTCCTCCCACTCCTATGGTAGTCACAACAATGTCCGCTTTAGGTAAAAGGTCTTTCCTGTCAGGAGACTGCCTAATTATTATATCGGCCTCTCTGGCCTGCACTACTTTTTTTGCAAGATTATAAGCTACCTCGAGAGCCTTCGGGTCAATATCAACTAATCCTATTTCCCAAGAACCAAGGGATTCTTCCTGTGCAATATCAGCTATTATCCCTGCAGTGAACATTGCGCTTCCTGCTCCTATGAGAACCATTTTTTTTGACACAATATCCTCCTTTTTGCCACCTAATTCTTAGCAACGAATTATCGCTATTTATATATCTTTTGTTTTTGCATAACATCTATCACCACAGGTAAAATCCTCTTCCAATCCTGAGGAGAAAGATCTTCGCTTACCTGCAGCATAAAGTTTTTTCTAGGATAAACCCAGGCAAGGAGTTGGCCTATATATTCCCTTATTGCCTCTTCCTCTTTAAGGCAAAGAAAGGCAGGGATATTTGAAATAATTGATTTATCTTTCCAAGTAATACTTGCTTCCTTTATGGAGAGATTGCCTCCTGCCTCAGGTAGAGAAAATGACTCCACTACATCTATATCCGCTTTCTTAATTGAATTTTTCAGATATTTAAGTTTTCCATCCATGTGAACGACATATGCCTTATTTTGTTGATGTAGAAGCTGTCCCTGCTTATTATAGAAAGGAAGGCAGTATTTCCGAAAAATACTTGGCGAGTTCATGTCTTCTGTAATATTATCGGGGGACCAGATGACCTGCGCTGGTGAGTTGGCTGCAATTTTATACATCTCATTTGATTTTTTCTCTATAGAAGTTAAAAGATCTTCAACAAGATCAGAATTATCATACAGATCCAGGAAAAGTCGCTCAGGTCCCGTAATCTGATACATCATCTTCTGCAGAGGAGACCTATCCATCAAAGCTAACACCACGCCATCATCGCCAAGATTATCTTGAACCTGCAAAAAAGAATTGTAATTCTGGTAAATAATGCTGTTTTCAACTATAAACTTAACAATTGGATAATCAGAAGCACTCTCAATAAGATGTTTCTTTATCCATTTGCTACTATACACTGGATCTTCTCTATATTTCTCAAATACGCTTCCCACGGGAGTGGAAAAAGTACGGATGATTATTTTCTCACCAGATTCCCAGGCTTCTTCAATTGATATTTTTACATCCTGAACTTTACTTAGGCAGATATTAAGAAAAGCCGGAGCAACTGAAGTTGACACAGGACACCACTTGATTAAACCCATACCATCATTTCGTAATTCTCGTTCAATTTGTCCCCGAGGGATAAGAAAATCATACGCTGCAAAGGGAACTTGATCTGGTTCTCCTCCGTAATATACTGCTAACATTTCCTCTCTTATAGTCATCATTTGCCTTCTTTATCTGGTTGTTCCATAATGGTGGGCAGACTCGTACATGGCTATGATATTTTCCAATGGAGTGTTCGGTTGAATATTATGGCAGGATGATAGGATATAGCCGGTGCCATCCGAAGCTAGAGCATCCAAGCAATGGATTACCTCTTTTTCAACATCTTTAGGACTACCAAAAGGCAAAATCTCTTGATTATCAACACCTCCATGAAAACAAAGCACCTTTCCAAAAGTCTTCTTTAATTCTTTTAAATTCATTCCTGGACATCTCCACTGGATAGGATTTAATACGTCTATACCCAACTCTACCAATATGGGAATTAAGGGTCTTATTCCGCCATCACTATGATAAAACACTTTCACTCCAAAATCTTTCATCAGTTTGACATAACGTTGGTAATGAGGTCTGAAAAATTCATTAAACATTTCCACGCTAATCATAGGCCCGTGTTGAGTTCCAAAATCGTCGGAAATAAAGGCAAAATCCATTAGATTGCCTCCTGCCTCAAATAGCTTTTCAAGTAAAGCATATTCAAAATCGAAGATCTTATCAATCACATAATGGGCATATTCCTTATTAATAGCAAGATCTATCATAGATTTTTCCAGTCCCCGGATATTGTTATACATTGTCCAGGGAGCAGCGCAACCAGCGAGAAGCGGATAGCCCAGGTATCTTTGTAGTTTTTTCTTTATATTGGAAAAGTCAAACCAGTCCACCTTTGGAAAGACATAATTGTCCTTCACCTGGGTAGTAGTTTCCATACCAGCTAATGGATGATAAGACCATTCCAGATAAGTTCCCGTCTTATTACCATAGGATTGTGATTTATATCTTACTCCCCACGCATCTTCATTCTCTGGACGAGAAGGACCAACATATTCTTTGAAAATAGGTACAATATTAGTGAAAAAGTTCATCCAAATAATTTTGTCAATTTTTAGTTTCTGCCATAAATCTAAATCATCTGACACACCAAAATGTTTCTTCAAAGTATCCAGGATTTCCGGAGTGTACCAACAATCACAGGGAATACGATCTACAGTTTCTTTATTTACCGCACTTAGTACCCTCTCCCTTGCATTCACAAATATTTCCCTGTTTTACCTTGGCTTGGCAAGAATTTCTCTTATCTGTAAATCAAGAAATTTGAGAGCATAAGCAGGTTCAATGACCACAGCTGTATCAGCTCCACTCCCTGTTCCCGCAACGGCGATAATCTCCTCATCCATATTAATAGCACCAGTATCTGCTGCCATAAGCACAATCTCCACACAAACTTTCATTCCCTGACAAAATCGATAGAGTGTTTCTGCCACTACCATATTAGCGGTATCACTCCGTTGACCACTGGCAAAGGCTTCATTGACATCGCCACCCAAAGCGGGAAGAGTAGTAATAACCGTAGCACCTTGCTTTTCAAGCTCATTTCGTACTTTGCTCTCCATGCACCAACCAAGTTCTTCTCTCGAATGAGGAATAGTAACTACTATTAGCCGAACATTCACATCCCGGAATACCTTGAGAGCCTTTTCAGCGGTTTCGCCATGGGTTGAGGCAAGAATGATCTGTTTGATACCAAGTTCTTTTACTCTCTTGCGAACAATTCTCAATGTGTACTCAGTGTTTCTTGGTCCACCCTTATTGAAATAATGAATCTTCAATTCCATACTATCATCCCTTAAGCTCCTCAGGAACTCCAGGCGTGCCTAAAACATCCTGGATTCAAAATATCGAAAGAATCCAATTCTCAGTTGACCAGGAACAATCACACACAACGATTTTCTTGGCACCAGATTCTTCATTTTGATTTGTTAGAAATTTCCTGATCTTTCCTGAGAATTTTCTGCTGCTCTTCTTTGGACAAACTGTACCACGCCTCCTTAGGTTTCATGAAATAGAGTTTAACAATTGGTTTCTTGTCGATAATCATCCTTTTTATCTCCTTTCATATTTTATCTGTTAATACTCCCATGTTGTTCTCATAAAACGCATTTGCAGGTATATAAATACACCCGCAATCATCAAGAAAACAACGCTAATAGCTGACCCAAACCCAAATCTTGAAAATCTAAAAGCAGAATTGTAAATATAAACTGATAGCACATGCGTGCTGTTAACAGGTCCTCCTGTGTCAGACCAAGCAGTATTGGTCATTACATAAATTGGCTCAAATACCTTCATTGCATTGATGGTAGACATAACTACCACAAGCAATAGGGTTGGTTTTAGTAAAGGAATTACTACATACCAGTATTTTCTCCATGATCCGGCACCATCTACCTCAGCAGCTTCCAAAAACACTTGGGGGATATGCAACATTCCTGCCAGAAGAAGCACGGTAAAGAAACCGATATTACGCCATATGTCCATTATAGCAACAGAAAAAAGTGCAGTTTTTGGATCATGCAACCATTTTAAGGTAGGTAAGTGCAACCCAGAAAGAATAAAATTAAACAGTCCGAATTGAGGCTGGAAGAAATAAACAAAAAGAACTCCAGCTGCTGCAATAGTAGTCATTAGCGGAGAAATATAACACAAGATTAAGTTGTTCCGCAGCTTATCACCAACTTTAACCAGTCCTAAACCAATTAAAAATGAACCAATGAAAACAATACTTACATAGAAACCTGCATAAACCACAGAATTCTTTAGACTTACAAGAAATAACTCATCACGGAATATTTCTAAATAATTGTTCAACCCTATCCAGGAAGGAAGCTTCATTGCTTTAAAGAAAAAATTCTCTGTACTTAAGATAAACAGTTTTATGATAGGGAAAACGCGAAAGATAAAAAGAAGAGCCATCAAGGGCAAAAACGCGGACAAAAAGAATTTCGTTTTCGAATTAATTCTTTTTGTTAGCTTCATTTTTTGCATTTCCCAAAATATTATTATAGTTTATCTTGCAAGTTATATTTTCATACCTGTCAAGACTAAACCTCTCACAATTCCTCTTCTTACAAAGAAAAAAACTATTAACATAGGAGTAATAGTTAGAACCGCTGCTGCAAGAGTCTGATGATAAACGAACCCTCTTTGAGTCTGAAGCTCTACAATTCCCAGGGCCACAGTTTTTACCTTGTCTGAACTTGCCACCACCAACGGCCACAGCACAAAACCCCATTGAAACAAAAAAACAAAGAGAAATAACACAGACAAAGCAGGCTTTATTAACGGAACAATAAGTTTCAAATAAATTCCCCACTCTGATAAACCATCTATTCGAGCAGCATCAATTAAGTCTGAGGGAATTCCCTTCAAGAACTGTGCGCATAGAAATATCCCAAAAGGTTCTACAACAAATGGGATTATTAAACTGGCCAAGGTATTTACCATTCCAAACGAGACCATTACAGTAAAAAGTGGTACTACCATTATCTCAAAAGGAATAATCATCATTATAACTATCAATAAGAAAAGAACATTCTTACCAAAAAATTGGAATTTTGCAAAACAGTATCCTAGCAAAGAAGAAGTAAATAGCACGGCGCATGATATGGTGACAGATACAATTATACTATTCCTAAGATAGAGACTAAACGAGTATAAGGCAAAAATTTCTCTAAATGCCTTTAGGGTAGGTTGTTCTGGTAAAAAAGTTGGTATGACTCTCATGATCTCTTCTGGTGGCTTGAAAGCGCTTAAGAACATCCAAATGAATGGCACAATCATGATTAATCCCAGAATAGTGATGACTGTAGTCATCACCCAATTCCCCAGCTTATGTTTTCTTACTATCATGGCAGGAATTTTCCTCAATTTACCAATACTTTATGAAAATTCCGATAGATGTCTCTTATGAGCTGCCATCAATTCTTCTACCATACTATAGATCTGATCCATTGATAAAGTAGAAGAAGCAAGAGGGTCTATAAGAGCTGCGTAGTGAACATAGTTTCTATTTTTTGTTAAGACTGCCTTTACTGCCATATTTTGAACATTGACATGCATAAGATTAAGAGATGCTAATTGAGGTGGAAGTTCACCGATGCCCATCGGTTGTAATCCATTTTTATCAACACTAATAGGAATCTCTACCATGCACTTATCGGGAAGATTTGTAATCATACCGTTATTGGGTACTATTCCATAAATTATAGTGCTTTCACCTGTTTCAAGAGCATGTATTATTTGCACCGCATATTCATTGGATCTTACCTGTTTAGTAGAGTCCGCCATTAAATTAGATACATCTTTACCTTGTCTGGAATAATACTCAATAGTCATTCTTTTCCCTCTGTCTTTCATATCTTCCTTACCCTCAAGATAATAAGCCTTCTCTGTTTCATAAACCTTTTCATTGAGTTCTACTCTTCTCACATATTCTCTTATAGGTATATTAAGTTTTTCTATAAGATATTCATCTTTCATAAAATAGGGAACATATTCAGCCATATGTTCGGAAGACTCAGTAACAAAATATGAAAAGTTTTTCATTATTTCAAATCTTACAGGATCCTTCTTCCATATCCCTTTTCTATTCATTGCTTCTCTTAATTTTGGGTAAAGGTCTTCTCCATTCCCTCTAAAACTTAATACCCAGGCCATATGATTAATCCCTGCAACTCTATAATTTATTTTATCAAATGGAACATCCACATATTTAGAAATTTCCCCAATAGTGTTGGGTACGGAATGACAAAGTCCAACACTTCTTATTTTTGATACTGAGTTTACATACCACATGCACATTGACATGGGATTTGTAAAATTGAGAAGCAAGGCATTGGAACACACTTTCTCCATTATTTGGCATAAACTCTTCAAGAACGGTGCTGTTCGTAAAAACCTCATTATCCCACCAATACCGTGAGTATCCCCGATGGTTTGCTTAAAGCCATATTTCTCAGGAGTATCAAAATCAATATAGGTAGACTCTTTCCCCCCTATTTGGACAGTATTAATAACATAGTCTGCCTCCTTTAAAGCTGGCTCTAGCTCCATGTGCGTTTCTATCCTTATATATGAACCACGTTCACTTTTTAGTTCTTCAGCTACTAGTCTCGCAATTTCAAGTCTTTCTTTATCTACATCCATCAAGGAAATAATAATATTCTCTAGTTCAGGGTACGCATAAATATCACTCAAGAGAGCTCTTGTGAAAACTATACTTCCTGCACCAACAAATGCAATCTTTCGCTTAGGAGACATTTTTTCTTTTCTTCTTCTTTAGCTTCATTTTCAACTTGGCTTGCCTCTCTGGATAGGAGGATCCTATTCTAGAGAAGGCAAGCCAAGCACTCTACTCGTTTTTGACTTGTACGCTGATTTACTTCTTTATCTCTCCATATCTTTCCCTTATGGCATTTATCTTCTTAGCAGCATTAGGGATGGCCTCATCAACAGAAAACTCCTTTAACCACACTCCCATGACCATATCAGAGAAAACCTTTCTTATCTCTTCTGCCCCTACACCATAATCCGGCATTGGTGACTGGTAGGGAAGAACGGCAAGCCATCTTTCAAAAGCAGGATGATTAGCAAGCCTTGGGTCCTCTGCTGCTTCAATGCGTGCCGGTATTGCCATAGTAGCGAGAGACCACTCAACAGCTCTTTTAGGATCAGCTCTGAATTTCAAGAATTTCCATGCCGCTTCTTTATATTCAGATTCTTCTGATACAAACCATCCCCAGCCACCATATGTACTATAATAGGGGTGTTTGACTCCTGGCATGTTGGGTATCCTTACGTACTCCCAGTTTAAATCTGGAAAATCCGTATTGTACATGGCAGTAATCCAGGGTCCTTGCTGTTGAGTAGCGGCCATTTTTTTGCCAAGACAGACTAAATCCGCCAGCTCCACACTGGCAACCTCCCACTTATTCACATAATCATCAATAGTTTGTAAAACTTTTCTGCCGAATTCATTATCCCAGGCAACCGTATTGTCCTCATTGAACGTAGGCACCTTTCCCTGCCCTAAGTGATCGTAAGTAGCAACCCAAGCATGTGCCCATGCACCAACAACTACTTCAAGTCCTGAACGAATTATTTTACCAGAACTATCTCTGTTGGTAAGTTTTTGCATATCCTGTATGAACTTATCCCAGGTACCCCAGGTTTTTTCATCAATACCTGCTTCATTATATGCATCCCTATCAATGAGTACATTCGGTCCCCAACCTACATTGGTCTCCATAGGAATCCCATAGTAGATACTTTTTCCATCTTCCACCAAGCGAGCTGGTTCAGCGGCCGCAGGATAGAACTCTTCTTCAAATTCTTTTTGAGTAAATACCCAGTCTGGCACAGCGGTGAGCTGACCCGTTTTCATCTGGAATTTTACCACAAAAATGGGAGCTTCAAGTGCATCTGGCGGTGTTCCAGCAATATAAGCCGGCGTTATCTTGTCTACCAGTTGCTGATAGGGAAACTTCTCTATAGTAACTCTTATATTTGGCTCTGCTTTTTCGAACAAAGAAACATCGTTTTTTGCCGAAGTCAGAAAAGCCAAGCCAGAATGCATCCAGAAGGTCAATTCAGTCTTATCCGCTGCTAGTACTGTGCCTGTAAATCCTAAACCAATAAACATTAATCCTACAAAAAGAAAAACTAAACCTCTTCTGCCTTTTTTGATGAACATTCTTTTACCTCCTCCAAAAATATTTTGATTTTTTGAGCCTTTGACATTGAATCTCCTTATCATCACCTCCTAACATAAAATGGACTTTAGTGTCCCACTAAGTCTTTATTAACAAAGTAGGGCAGCAGACATTATATAATCTACCTATTCACCTTTGTTATTGCGTAACGCTAATCCTGGCAATAAGCTAATTTAAGCATATCCTCAGTCATCTTGCGAATCTCACTAAGAGTGAGAAGGGAACTCGTTAAAGGATCAAGCATCAGCGCTTGAATAACAGCCTTTTCTTCTTTTTCTAAGACTGCTTTTACTGCAAGCTCCTGCACATTTATATTTGTTCTATTTAAAGCTGCACATTGAGGGGGAAGATCTCCGACATAGCAAGGACGAATCCCTTCCTTATCTACAAGGCAGGGAACCTCTACACAGCATCCATTAGGAAGATTAGTAATTAATCCTTTATTTTCCACATTACCGTTTATCCTACAGAGCTTTCCTGTATGAAGAGAATAGATGATTTGTGGCGCATACTCATCACTTTTTTCTATCTTAATTTCTTTCCTGCCAGCTATTTGATCCTTTATTTCCCTGATTTGTATATTATATTCTCTTTTGTAATCAAGCCACCATCTATGAAAGATTCCAAGCTCTTTCATTTGTTTCTCGTTCTTTCTAAAGTAAGGAACATACTCTGACATATGAAAAGGGGATTCTGTAACAAAGTAGTCAAAATATTTAAATATCTCAAACCGAACTCCATCCTTTAATTTGATAACTCCCCCATACTTATCAAGCACATCCCAAAGCTTAGGATTCTCCTCTATTCTCTTCCTTAATATTGGATAAACATCTTTACCTTTCCATTTTAGTTCTAAAAACCAAGCCATATGATTTATCCCGGCTACCCAGTAGGATAACTCTCCATAAGGAATTTGCATATAAACGGCAAGTTGTTTTGCCGTGTCCGGCACACCGTGACAAAGTCCCACCTTTTTAATCTTGCTCATCTTATTCATTGCCCAGCAGTTTATAGCCATAGGATTGGTGTAATTGAGGAGATAAGCATCCGGACAGAACTTTTCCATATCCTTACATATATCTACCAGTACAGGAATGGTTCTTAAGGCCCTAAATACACCTCCAGGGCCTATGGTATCACCCACATTTTGATTTATTCCATATTTATCGGGTATCTTAATATCATGCAGATAGACATCAAGTCCTCCTACTTCAATGGTAACAATTACATAATCCGCATCTTTTAATGCTTCTCGGCGATCCAGGGTAGAGCTAATTTTTGTTTTACCTCCCTTATCTTTTACCATTTTTTTTGCAAGTTGAGTTATAAGATTCAGCCTTTCCTTATCAATATCCATAAGGGATATTGTGCTTTCTGAAAGTTCTGGGAAAGAAAGAATATCCCAGATTAATTGACGGGAAAACACAAAGCTACCTGCTCCAATAATAGTAATTTTAGGCATTTCTTATCTCCTGCTAAATTCTTTAATAATACCAAAATTAATCACAGAGAACACAAAGAAATCATCAAGAGTATATAATGATTCTCTTAGATACCATAAGGAATTTGAAATCCATATCACTCCTTGGTGCTTCAGTGGCTGGACTATTATAATATTGTACTTCCATAGCAAGCCCACCTATCTTGTCCGATAAATCCTTGGTAGAATCTTGCTTTTCCCCGTGGAATAATTTACTACTCCACGAGGTGAATTCATATAAATTCGTGATTAAATAGGTTACTACAGCTAATTCTCACCAAGCAGTTCCTTCTTCACTAGAAGTAAGTATTGTTACCGTATTCTTAGGATCAGAATGTTCCTGTACTAATGTTACAGGGAAATCCATAGTTGGTGGATGCATAGTAGCTATCTTAAATACTGCCCCTTCACCTGAGAGCATTAATTTCTTAGCGCCAAGTATCCATTTCATACCAATAGTTATTGCTCCTGCAGGCGCCAGAGTATACAGCGGTTTATCAGGAGGATCCCAGTCACCTCGTAAGGCTCTTATATAAGTTTCTGGGTTGAGATGGGGAAGAATACGAGTTGGAGCATTCTTAAATTCTTCAGGAGTCATATGAGTCCAATGAGTCATCAGGTCCGGAGCTTCCTCGTAAGCTAAATGTCCATGTTCTCCTATACCGTCAAAAGAAATATCTACACCCTTTCCCTCTGTAACTTCGGTAATTTTTTTACCTATAGCATCAGGATCTTTTGGATCAGGAAACCATATATGGTCTTTAGGAATATCGACTTTATCAAAGAATGCCTTCTTGGTTGATCCGTAGAAGCTCCAGGGATGCGTCTCAGGTACAAGCCTGTTAGTCCAGTCAAGAACTTCATCCATATTAAAAGTCCAAACATTCTTCCAGCTAATCTTCTCTTTGGAACTCATTTCAACAACATAGGGATACATTAGGGGAGGCCGTGCATAGCTCCCTGCAGGTATGATGAATGTTGAAGGTTTTCCCGCTGCATTATTTTCCTTTATTTTTTCTATCATAGTTTTGGCTAACGTGCGACTAACATCCTGCCACTTAGGTAGTACCAGAACCTTAACAGAACTCCATTTATCTATTTCATGCAAAGGCATACTAAGCAGCTTTTTCATATCTTCCTTAATCAAAGTGACATTACGAACTATTCCTTTAAATCTTGGCATTCTTCACTCCTTATCTTCTTCTATTCTATCTTTTACGAAATACTATCTTTCCAGATAGACTATTTTTGCCTTGTCCTCCTCCTTGGCAATTTTACCATTCTTAGCAGCAACGCCCGGCAACATCATTTTGGTCGCCACTAAAGAGGAACTAATTGATGAAGACTTTCAGTGCTTCAGTTAAATTTTTTTCTTCGCCAATTATCCTGGTTTCCTCCACATTGAGAAGAAATGTCTCAACAACGCAAAAACTCGCGATTCAGTCTATCCCTTGGTAAAATTACTCAAAGCTAGATAATCAAATGTTCTCTTTACTAAAATTGCTAAATATATAGAATAATCATAAACTAATTCTATGTTGATTTTCTCACCACAAGCTTTGTGGGTAATATCACCTTCTGAGGAGAGCCTACCTCACCTACTATCCTTTTCTTTAGAAGCTTGAATCCCTCCATCCCCAGCTCATATTTCGGCATTCTGGTCGTGGTCAGAGGAACTTCCAGAAAGGAAGCAATATCTATATCATCGTAACCCATCAACGCTACATCCTGAGGAACCTTAAGATTAGCCTCTTTCAAAGCTTTCATTGTTCCCATGGCTACAAAATCACTGTAGGCAAAGACCGCTGTGAACCGACGTGGTTTCTCCAGTTCTTTTTTCATAATTCTGTAGCCATCATCCATCTTTATTCCTCCTTCTCTGATGAGAGATTCATCCAGTTTCACACCGGCCTCAAATAATGCCCTCTTGTATCCTGCTAGCCTTTCTTTGGCGCTAGAAACATAAGTCGGCCCATTAATAAATAGTATTCTTCTGTGTCCTCTTTCCAGAAGGTGCGTGACAGCTAAAGCTGCGCCTTCAACATCATCTGTGCAAACACAGTCTGTCTCTAAAAGCTCGAAATCAAAATGCCGACCAATAAGAACAAAGAGGAGCCCCTTCTTCTTAAGCTCCACTATATCCTGGAAGCTACTTTGAACAGGAACTATCAAAAGACCATCCACTCTTCTCTCTATTAAGGTCTCAAGAGCCTCCTTTTCTGTTTGGTAATCCTCATCTGTATCGGAAAGAATGAGATGATAACCTTCTTGTCGGGCTACCTTCTCTATTCCCCTCACAATGGGAGCGAAAAAAGGGTCAGAAATGTCGGTAATGACCACTCCTATAGTTTTGCTCGTGCTAGCTTTTAAACCTCTGGCTACTGCATTAGGGGTGTAGCCCATTTTTTTTGCAAGTTCCAGTATCCTTTTGCTCGTTGCCGGACTTATGGCATCCTTGTTATTTAGGGCCCGAGATACAGTGGTAGTTGAAACTCCCACTTCCCTAGCTATATCCTTTATGGTGACGTGAAGCATAAGAGCGCCTCTGGATTTTTGTATTCCTACTGTCGTTTACGGTAATGATAACAATACACTCTCATTCATCTTCTCTTTCTCCCATGTAGAAAGAGAAGAACTAAGTGCGGAACTATTATTAACGTTTACGTTGACGTTTATAGTTAATAGTATTATAATACAAAAAATAAAAATGTCAACCCAAAAAAAATTTCTGAAAAATTAAAAGTTGGTGCTGATTTGGGGAGCTTAAGGAAAAGAATGAAGTGGAAAGGAAGGTTTTTTGATAAGAAAATGGGAGGCAAGGAGGGAGAGAGAATCTTAAAAAAATTGAATGCTCACTAAATTGCCTATTCACCGGGGAGGAGCTGGATAGTCTGGCACAAGAGAAACACTAAAACGAAAAAGCTTTTCCTTTTAGCTTAATATCCATCCAGGACTACTTTAGGAATTTATCCGACCAGTATTTAACTAAGAGAAAAAAGACACTAACGCAGACAATAAATGCCCCAATAACCCCTAATATCAAAAGTAATACTTTCATTTTTTTGCAAATCCCCCCGAAATCGTAAATATTCAGTCTATCCCGAGCGATAAAACCGAGATTGCTTCGGCTTCGCCTCGCAACGACGAAACAGCAACCTCTACCTTTTTTATTTACACTGAATACATCTTTAGGTGAATTAGAGAATTTTGTCAAATTACAGAATTTGACCTTTCCAGGAAATTGCCTATAATGCCCTGATAGACAAAAGAAATACTGTCTCGATAGTTAATTACAACTATAGTGATTCATACGTGTGCTGAGGAACATTCCTCAAAAGCAGTGAATGGTTGTTAGTGAATAGTGAATCGCAAACAAGAAAGTAAATGGTTGTAAGGTTTGATTGACAATTCACGATTCACGAAATACGATTCACCAGCTCTATCGTGCGTGTGATGGGTATTGCGCAATACGCGATACGATATACGCAATACGAGATTATCCGAGATATTCTTAGAATAACCAGGATATAGTAATGAAAAACAGAGCTGAGCTCTTACTAAGCGGAAATGAGGCAATAGCAAGGGGAGCTTATGAAGCTGGAGTAACCATAGCGGCAGGCTATCCCGGAACACCGAGCAGTGAGATTCTGGAATCCCTGGCCCAATATGAT
>SDBU01004583.1_pt1 | contig 16915 bp, 22 predicted proteins | sample 2277071 | NCBI WGS metagenome assembly SDBU01 (sample SAMN10397929, study PRJNA504765) | marine sediment metagenome | isolation source: marine sediment core GS08_GC12, 126 cmbsf | place: Arctic Ocean: Gakkel Ridge, Loki's castle | collected 2008 | reverse complement strand
CAGCCTCTTCCTTATGCGCGGTACGAGATTAGCCTGCGCTTTTCCCTGTACCAGGATTAATGTTTTATATTGCGGCATGTTTTTCTCTGACCTGGTGGTAAAATTATTCACAGGGAAGGTCTAATTCTTTATACTAGTTCAATCTGACTCTATAGACGGTAATTATTTAAGCCCTGTTACACTTAATCACTTCTCAATATCAATGGCCATGGTAAAGCTTAGCTAAAATCTTGAACAACAAATTGGAAACTATGTTGTCATGCTCACAAATCTTAACCAATGGAAAAAGTAATCGCGGTACCCTTGTATATAATGTAAATGTTTTTCTTAACCCCTTTAATTCCCTATGCGATATGAACTTTTCCTTGATGTGTGGATTTAAAAAACCATAAGTCGGTATATATCCTGGTTCGATAAATCCGTTCTCCACGCAAATAGAATATATTGCTGTTTTGGGGTACGGCTCTAAGAATGTAACTGATGATGTAGCAGGCTTACATCTTCTATTTAGTTCAATGGTCTCAAAAATATTTTCTCTTGTTTCAAATGGTAAGCCTATTATATTGTATGCCGAAACTCTGATGTCATAAGCTTTTACTAACTTGTATACTTTCATAATTTTTTCGTTTGACATTCTCTTATTTAAGATATCTCTTCTGATATTTTCGTTGCCGCTTTCGATACCAATACCTATACTCACACACCCCATATCTTTCAGAGTTTTCACCCTTTCTTCATTGAGACTATTGACACCAGCATATACTAGAAATGGAAGATTAACTGCTTTTTTATAATTTTCAGCAAATTCCTTTAAATAATCTAATTTAATGGCAGCAAAGTCCTCATCCCAAAAACGCATCATCTCTATATTATATCGTTCTTTAACATGAACTAGATTTTGGATTGCTTTTCCGATAGATTGGTTCCTGTGATATTTTCCTAATCCCTTATACATTTCTTGAAGTGTGTGGTTGATGCAATAAGCACACTGGAACACGCAGCCTCTGCTAATGTCTACATTAGCCATCCTATAAATTTTTCCCGCTAACGGTCTGTAGAAGTTATAATCATCAAAACCGTCGAAATCTAAAAAGGGTAAAACATCGAGATCAATCAAAGGTCTTAGCTCGTTCTTAATGACTTTACCTTTAGATTTTATCCATAGATTTTTAATTGAGGTAGGCAACAGGGAATTTATGGATTTCCAGGAAGCTGACACTAATAGCCTTATTGAATTCAATCACGAATCCGCAGATATAAACTTTCAAATTAGAGGGGATACAGATACAGCATTATTTTGGCTTGATGCAGGAGAAGATGCTATTGGAATTGGATATGGTAGTGCTGATTTGGTTTCAACAACAGGAATATTATTAGTTGATGGCAATGTAGGCATAGGGACTGCTACTCCACAGGCCTTACTTCATGTTTCAGATGCAAATGTTGGAAATATAATCTTAAGAGTTCCCGAAGTTCTCAACAACACTTTTAATATCAATTTCCAATCTGGATTATCAGATGTCTTAGCGCCAGGAAATGCTACTGTTCATGCTTTAATAACAGGGAAAGTCACACAAGCAGTACCAAGTGCTTTAAAGGGAGAACTTCAATTTTATACAAACATAGGGGACAGTATTCAATTAGCATTAACATTAGATGATACTTTGAATGCCACATTTGCGGGCACTATTGATTCTGGGGCGATTACTTCAACTGCGGGTATAATTGTAGGTGGTGATATTGTTTCCGATACGGATTCAACAGATAATTTAGGTTCTTATGATAAGCAGTGGTATAACATTTATACCGATATGCTTTCCTGTGCCACAGCGACTACTTGGATTTTCCAGCATACAGGATTAAATTCCGACGCATATTTAGAAGTCAATGATGGCGGAAGTCAATACCAAATATGGAGAGCAGACGCCTCAGAACATAGATTTATAGTAGGCAGAGCGACAGTCGCTAATCAATTACTTCATGTAGGCGATACTAATGAAGATGGTTGGATACAATTACAAGCGTTAGGTTCTACAACTGTCGGCATCCATATGGGTTCTTCTGCTGATTTTGATGAAGCAGGAATAGCTTTTAGTGTTGGTGGGGTAATGAGTTTCTGGACAGGAAGTGCAGGAATGGCATTAACGCCTGCCCCTGCTCTTGAGCCAGGGACAGGTAGTTCTTATGATTTGGGTGCAAATGCAATGAGATGGAAAGATTTATATTTAAGCGGTAATGCAGATATAACAGGCACTCTCGGTTGTGGGGCGATTACTAATGAAGGTGGTGCAATATTTAATGAAGCAGGTGCTGATGTAGATTTCAGAATAGAAGGAAGCGGCAATGCTAATCTTTTCTTCATTGACGCTGGAAATAACAGGGTTGGAATTGGAACTGCAACGCCACTGCAAAATTTTCAAGTAGATAGTTCAACAGGAGCGTGGATACATCTTACAAGAACAGCAGCAGACACATCAAGCAGAATAGGAAGAATAACATTTGGAAATTTAAATGTTGATAATGCTTTAGCTGAAATCCAAGTTATAGCAGATGGCTCAACAAGTAATAGTCAGATGCAGTTATGGACAGAAAAGACAGGAAGCAGTGCAAGAAGGGGTGTAACAATCTTAAGCGACCAAAAAGTGGGAATTGGACATATAACTCCAACTGCAAAATTAGAAGTTGGAACTGGAGCAACAGAAGCAGTCACAGCATTAGCATTAAGCCAGTTAGACACAGAATATCCGTTTATAAATTTTAAGGGAACTGCTGCTGCTGGGGCTGCAGCAACTATAAGCACAACAGAATACAGCACATTCCAAAATATGCTGCAGATTGAGATTAATGGAACTAAATATTGGCTTAAAGCATATACAGAATAATGGCAGATACATATAAAAAAATAACAGAGGACATCTTAGGAAAGCAGATTGAGTTTTGTGAAATAACAAGAATACAAGTTGTAGATAAAAAAGAAAAGCAAGAGCTTATCAATGAGAAGAAGAGATTACGAGATAAGCTTGATGCAAAACTTGCTGAAATAGATGAAATGTTAAAAGTGTTTGATTAAGACGAAACTCACAGAAGAAGAGCAATCTGCGAATACTATAGATTGCATAGGTAATCAAATTGAAAGCGTTGATGACGCAGTCGTTCAGTTAATCTTTGACGGAACTTCGTGGTATCAAGTATCTGCTGTAAGTGCAAATTAATGAGAAGTAAGAAACTTAAAGAAATGAAAAACGATATAAACCAAAAACAAAATATAGAAATAACCAAACTTCATACCAAATTTGATGCTCTCAAAGAGAGTTTTGAGAAGTTCGTTAAAAATGACTTTCTACATTTAAGGGCAAGGGTTGACTGGATTTTATGGCTATTGATTATTGGTGGGATAGTGGCTATTATTACTAAAATATACTTCTAAAGGTCGGTAGTTAAATAAACAATAAAAACAATGACTAAAATAGAATTAACCCAAGAACAACTTAATAATTTATTAGCATTCTTAAACAGGGTAGATTTGAAGGGACCAGAATCGCCAGTTTGGACTGATTTAGTTGTAACTTTTCAAAGAGCCGCTCAGGCCCAACGGATAGTAAATGCTCCTGTTAAAGAAGAAAAAAAACAAGGAAAGGATAAATGAAAGGAGTAATTATCGGAGCAGGAGAAATAGGAACTGCTTTGGATAACATTTTAAAACAATACTACGAAACCTTTTTAACAAATGAAAGGGATTTTAAGATGGAAGGAATTGAGATTTTACATATATGTTTTCCTTATTCAGATGAGTTTGTAAGCGAGGTTAAAAGGTATCAGGAATTATATAAGCCAAAATATACGGTTATACACAGCACAGTTCCTGTCGGGACTTCCAAAGGATTGAATGCAATTCACAGTCCAGTAATAGGATTACATCCTTTTTTAGAGGAGAGTATTAAAACATTTACCAAATATCTTGGCGGAAAAGAGGCAGGAGATGTAGCAGATTATTTTAGAAAAGCAAACATCAAAGTTTATATTACCGACAAATCGGAAACTACTGAACTGATGAAATTGCTCTCCACCACTAAATTTGGCTTGGATATAGAATATACAAAAGAGGTCAAAAGATTATGCGACAGATACAAAGTTCCCTATGAAGCGTGGACTTTATGGAATGACACTTACAACAAAGGATATGAAAAACTTGGCTATCCAGAATATAAAAGACCCCAGTTAATACCAATTATGAAAAAAATAGATGGGCATTGTATAATACCCAATCTTGATTTGCTTAAAAGCAGGTTTACTACTATAATAAAAAAACTAATACAAGGATAATATCATGAAGTTCAATATGAGTTCGGCTAAAGAAAATTCACTCTATGATGATGCACTTAACTTTGCTGGAATTTCAGATACCTCCCAGTTTCCGTTAACTGAATTTACCAGAAACACTAATAACTGGTACAGGAAAGCGGACTCTTGGATATGGCAGGCAACTGGAACTTGGGAGTTTGATGACAGCAAATGGACTTCTCTGCCCATAGCTACTGCAACTATTGTAGATGAACAACAGGATTACGAAATACCTTCTACTGCCCGTAAAATAGACAGGGTTGAAGTTTTAGATACAAACAGCAACTATCAATTAGTTACTCCAATTGATAAAAGTCAGATAACAACTGCAGCTATGTCGGAGTTTTATGAAACCCCAGGATTTCCCAAATATTATGATTTAATAGGCCGTTCTTTATTTCTGTATCCTAAACCTAGCACCAATAATGTTACGGCTGCGGCAGGACTAAAAATGTATGTGAGTAGAGATATAGACGAGTTTGCGGTTACCGATACTTCAACTGAACCAGGATTTGACAACCACTTCCACAGGATTGTATCGCTTGGAAGTGCTTATGATTATTGTTTAGCCAATGGAATAGAAGACCGTCAGAAACAAATAAAGGTTGAAATAGAACAAATTAAAACAGAAATGCATGAGTTTTATGGGGCAAGGCATCGTGATTTTAGACCTCGGATACTACCTGTAGATTCTGACGGTATCTAATGGCTTATCAAACAAAAAATACTACTACTTGGAAAAACCAAATAGCTTATGGAAAAGGACTGACTTGGGGAAATTGTGTTTTTACTTGGGCTGAAATGACAATGACTTGGGATTCTTTAATAGCAACTTCTTGGACTGACCTAACAAAAAATACTACTACTTTTAATTATCAATCAAAATCATGAGTACAATAACTACTATAAATGCATCAGATGTTATTTCTGATAGCCGTTCTGTAATAAATACAAACTTTGCTAATCTCAATACTGATTTAGTTGCAGTGGAAGCCGATAGAATTAAGATTGGCGGAGATATAGGAGGAACAATAACAACTCCTACTGTTACTGATTTAACCATTACAAGTGAAGCAACAGGAGATATTCTTTATCGTGGTGCTTCAAGTTGGCTTAGATTAGCAAAAGGTACTGATGGAAAAATACTAAAGTTAGCAAGCGGTATTCCTGCCTGGGAGACCGAAATTACAGTTGAAGATGCCTCAGTTACTGTAAAAGGTGTAACAGAAGAAGCAACCGAAGCAGAGGTAGATGCCAACACGGCTGCTGGTGGAACATCAGCAAGATTATTTGTTAATCCATCTACTTTAGTAACTTCAAAATATGGGGTTCAACTACCAACCACAGACGAAAAGGATGCTTTGGCTGGAACTGGTACTCCTGGTACAGGAAATGAATATGTGACCGATGACGATACAAGTAATGCCACAACAGCCGATAAAGTAGTAAGATATACTGCAGGAGGGGATGTTAATGTTCCCACTACGCCAGGAGCAAGCCAGGATGCGTCAAGTAAGGCATATGTGGACACAAAAATAAAAGAATTCGGTGCTTGGGCTACTCCTATATCTGCAGATACACCTTATCAAGCTACTACCGATGGATTTGTTGTTGCTTATATTAGTTCAACTAATGCTTCTCTGAGTGTAAAATCAGATGCTGCTTCTACTCCGACTGTTGTAAGATGTCTTTCTATTTCACCAGGCACAAGTGCTGGTGCTGCATGCACTGTTCCTGTTAGAGAAGATGATTATGTTTTAGTAGAGGATGCAATCGGAACGGCTGTTATTTTCTGGATTCCATTGAATAAAACCTAATTGAAACGAATATAACAAATAACTTAAAATCTTATGAAAGCACCACTTATAGAAATAAATGATTTTAAAGGAGGAATGACTCTCAGTGAAAAAATGGGTCGTACTGACCAATTTCATACTGGTTATCAGTTGGATTTCAGTTCCAAGTCAGGCAAAATAGCCCCAGGTTATGCTTGGAGAACTCAGGTATTTGATGGGAACAGTTATGTACCTGATGAATTTCAAGTTATTTTAGCAACAGAAAAAGACGGAGAATTATACTTTGGGGCAGACGACACTAAAATATACAGACAATTAGATAGTGGAACAATAGAAGTAGCTGTGGATAGCAATCAGGCAGGAGCAGTCAGGTCTTTGGCTGAATACGAAGAATATATGTACTATTCTCAAGATACCACAGTTGGAAGGTCTGATTTAGTTACTCCTACTTATACCCATAATTGGCAAACAGGATTGAATACTGCTACTTTTCACCCAATTTGGGTGTCTTCTAATGCTCAAATGTATATTGGGCATGGAAACGATGTGGCTTCTTGGGACAATACTACTTTTACAGCTACTGCTTTGGATTTACCAATTGGCTGGGAAATAAGAACTTTATGCGATTTTGGAAACTTGTATTTGGCAATTGGGGCCAACTATGGAGCTCAATATACTGCTACCAAATCAAAGATATTTTTGTGGAACAGGAGCGATGAAACCTGGAATGATGAGATTATAATTCCAGAAAAAGAAATCAAGGCAATGGTATTTGAAGGAGGTTATTTGTGGATATGGGCTGGAAGAAGTTGTAATTTGTATGTTGTTTCAGAAAGCTCAAGATATCCTACTAAAGTATGGTCTTTTACCAAAGAAGACCCTGGCGATAAATTTGAGGTTTACCCCAATGCTGTCACAACGAGAAATGGAACTATTTACTTCGGATTATCAGGAGTAGGAACAACATCAGTATCTAAAAACCCAGTTGCTATTTATAGTTTTCCAGCCGACCCTGAGAACTTTTCGTTGAATATAGTCCTTAAACAGAATTATGATGATAGAATTAAAAGCTTGGGACTTTTCAGAGTGGAAACTGAGGGAGATATTATTTATGCCAGTATTTATGATGCCAGTGTCGCTAATAAAGAACTTTTAAAATGCGAAGACTTATACACTGCTCCATACAGCGATAACGGTATTTATGAGAGTTTCAGGTATTATGCCCCAAAAAACAAGAGGATATTTACTGAAGCATTCGGAATACAATGCGACCCTCTGCCTGCTGACTGTGACATCGGACTTGCATATAAAAAAGACAATGACAGTACTTGGACTGATGTGTGGACTACCTCCGACTTCCAGACTGATGATGCTACTGAAAAAATAGTCAAATTAGGTATTATTGCTAATTCATTGAAACTGAAAATGACTCTTGGTGGTGCAATATCTTCCAGCGTTCTCAGACCGTTTGTAAGTTCAATTTATGTAACAGGAGCTTTAATAGCTAAATAATATGGATAAAGAAGAACCAAAAGAAGAACCAAAAGAAATATCACAAATAAAAGAAGAAACGGAGGAAGAATTAGAGGAAGAATTAAAAGAACCTTTAAAAGTAGAAGAACCTACTCTCCTTGTAATCCCTCCACCAGAAAAAACAAAAACATCTAATTTAGAGGATGATTTGAAGATTTTAACTTCCATTGAAGTAACAGATGCAGTTCCTACCACAAAACCTTTTCATCCTTCTCAAAACTTTGTACTTTATGTATCGGGAACTACTTATCGTCTTTATGTTTATGATAATGAAAATAGTGCTTGGCGGTATGCCAATTTAAATATAACACTTGGTCTTACAACAACAAAAACAGTCAGAAATGCGGCAGGCGATGGAACCTGCACATTAATATTCACAAAGGGTTTACTCACAGGGGGAACCTGCTAATACAAGGATAAAATATATGCCACAAACTTTAGAAGAAATAGAAAAAGGTATTAAAGAAGTTCGGGAACAAATACCAGCAATTCAGGCTGGTGTATCGGCATTGACTGAAATAGATACAACCTTGGCTCCACCAGTTGATACAAATGCTGGTGATATTAGTGCTACTGCTACTGGACTTACTGCGGCAGATGCCCAGATGCAGGAACTGATTAAAACACTGACCAAACAATCAGAAGAAGCAGCTAAAAGAGCAGCAACAGCCCAGAAAGGAATATTGGGTATGATTACAAAGAGAGCAGAAGCAAGAGAAGCAATGCCCTCGCAAGAGGAACTGATGAGAACCACTTTGGCTGAATACGGATTGACTCCAGAATCTGTCCAGAAAGTTCAAGGTTTAATGGGACAACTGACTTCTTACAACCAGCAGATAGCTACTTTAGAAGCTAACAAACAAGCGGCTTTAGCTCAAATAGAACAGAAACCAATACTTCAAGGTATTATAGATTTAGAAAAAGCAAGACAAACTAAAGTATACAATTTAGAAATATCAGCTAAAGCAGCTCAAGCAGGAGTTGTAGCCCAGCAGATACAAATGGAAAGAGGATTATGGACAGATGCCAGGGCAACCGCAGGTATGATAGTTTCGGCAGCGACCTGGGATGTTCAGCAACAATTAGCGGATTTGGATTGGGCTATGGATACTTATCAGGACCTCTACAATATGGCTACTGGAGAAGAACAAACGGCTTGGGACAGGGCTTATACATTGGCTAAAGATGAACTGGACAAACAACAAACAGATATGACTAACAAGTTAGATATCTGGAGACGAGCAGCAGAAGCAGGAATAGATATGGGCTGGAGTTATCAGGATATTAAAGACAGGACTTTGGAAGAATTGACTAAGGATTATACTGAGAAAGTAGCAGTAGTTCCAGATGTTACCACTCAAATAATTAAAACAGAAGCTGGTGCATATCTGAATATTGTAACTGATAGAAAAACAGGCAAGGTAATCAGAACAGAGCCTATAAGTGGAGCAGGAGCAGCTGCGGCTGGAATAATTCTATCAGATGAAGATTGGGCAAATGCTATAAAGATGGGAGCTGATAAACTAAGTAGTATAGATGACCCTGCCCAATATAGCAGAGTGTTAAAACTTCTAACCTCAAGAGAACTTGGATTAGAAGATGACAAAGAGAGGATTACAGTAATGCTTGAAAAAAAGGTAAAAACCTTAGAAGAAATAATAAACGATACTTGGAACAGCTATTTTGCTGGAGATATTACAGAAGAAGAGGCAAATACTCTTATAACATTCGTTTCTAATGAGGATATTAGAATTACTCAAGAAGAAACTGCTGTTAAAGTTAAAATTACAGAAGAAGAATTTATAAAATCAACATGGGAAACTGTCTCGAAAATACCAGGTATAGCAGGGAAAGGATTAAAGTGGATGTTTTATACAAGACCAAAAGAATTATATCGAATGATTTTCAAATAATATGGGATTAGTATTTGGTAAACCAATTCAATACTCTGGGGAATTCGAAGAAACCCTTAGTAGTATTCAGACAAAAGAAGAAAGAATGCTGAAATATGGCATAACTCCCCCTGAGCCAGAAAAAAAGAGAGGAACTCTCTCTAAGATTTTTGCTTTACTGAGAATGGGAGAAACAGCTCCTGCGGCTATGGCTTATTTAAAAGGGGAAAGCCCTACCTCAGCATATATCAAAACATTTACTGAACCGTTTAAAAAGGAAGAAGGGAAAATGATACTTTATTCTGATGTATTGGATGAATTAGGATGGACACCAGAGAATAAATTGGAAAAATTTGTAAGAGGAGGAGTAGGATTAGGATTGGATATTCTTTTAGACCCGAAAACCTTTCTTACTTTTGGTGCTCTTGGAGCAACAAAACTCTTTGTCAAAGGAAAAGGAGTTGTTAGTTTAAATAAACCAGGAACGAATTTATTAAAAAAAGCAATAAATCAATTTGGTGATGAGTCTGGAAGAAAAATGACAGCAACCCATGTGGGAAAAACAGGGGAAAAATATTTAGCTAAAACAGGATTAAAATTTATGGGAGCAGAAATCCTACCACGAAAAGTAGTAACTGCTCCCTTTAAAGGAACAGATTGGTTATTGGACAGAATACCTGTGTCTGGAAAAATTTATAAGGGATTCAAGTCTTGGGGAGTTAATTCTTTTACTCCTTGGAAAAAAGTAGAGAAATTACCAGGAGGAATTGGGATAGAATACCACGATGTAGTAACTGCTTTTTATAAAGGAGGTAGATTCGAACAAGAGAAAGTAATTGATAAATGGACAACTCATTTACGAGCAACTCAAAAAGCTACAGGTAAAATGGATATTGGAGATGATATGCTTGGTTGGATAGAAAGAGGAGGAAGGGTAACTGGAAACAGTTTTTTGGATAATTTAACAAGAGATATGATAAGAACTAACCAAAAAATAATAAAAACAGACAGAGCAGTAGGATATGATGTTGGAGAAATTGAAAATTATATGAGACACTATTTGACTAAAGCTGGAAAAAAATATCTTAATCTAATAAAAACTACTAAACCAGCTATTAAAGCCACAATTTCAGTTACCACAAAGAAACCAGGGGCAATGTTAAGAAGGAATATTTTTGGTACTGTAAAAGATATTAACAAAGAATTAGCTCCAGATATGGCAAGAGCAGGAATTAAAGGAAAATTCTTTGAAGAAAATGCTTTTAAACTAATGGCAATAAGAGAGTCAGAACATATTAAAGCTATTAAAACTGCTGATTTCTGGCAAGAAGTCGCCGAAAGATTCGCTTTAAAACCAAGTCAATTAAAACCTCAAAGATTAGCAGAAATGATGGGCGAGAAAGTAATTTGGCAGGACGGAGTAAGGTATGTTGATGCTGGAGTAAATGTTCCTCAACTCAAGGGACTGTTTGTTCCAGAAGAAATAAGAACCCATTTGAAGGATGTTCATGCCGTTATTACTGGAGCTGATGAACCTGCTAAGCAATTTCTGAGAGTTTATGATAAAGCTCTCAGTTGGTGGAAGCTGTCAGTAACTGGTTGGTTTCCTGCTTTCCATTCCCGAAACTTTATTGGAGCTTCTTGGAATAACTTTTTAAGAGGAGTTAAAAATCCTCAATATTACAAATGGACTCAATCTTTACTTACCAATCCTGATGATACTACAACTGTATTCGGTAAAACCTATAAGAATAGTAATTTATTAGAAAGAATAGGCAAAGAGGGAATATTTAATCAGACAGGGATGATGGATGTTGGCAGAACCTTAGAAGATAGAATTGCTGCTATGGGAGCCGCAGGTCAATTAGAAAAATTAAAGACTTATTACAAAACGCCTCCTATAAAGATGATGAATTTTGTAGAGAATCGAGTCAGAATTCCTTTATTTCTTTATAGATTGGATAAAGGAGATTCATTTGCCGAGGCAGCAAAAGTAGTAATGAAAACTCACTTTGACTATATGCCCGAAGGATTAAGTACTTTTGAGAGAAATGTAATGAAAAGGATTATTCCCTTCTATACTTGGACAAGACACAATGTTCCTTTACAATTTGAAATGTTGCTTAAACAGCCAGGCAAATATGCTGGTTTGGATAAATTAAGAAGGGAAGTGGAGTCCGTAGCAGGAACAGAAAAAGTAAAAGAAGAAAGAAAGTATATGCCTACTTGGATGAAAGAAATGTTTACGATTAGATTGCCTTGGGTTAAAAATACAGGAGAGCCTTATTATTTACAAATGGACTTGCCAGTAGAAGATTTGAACAAGCTATCTGTAAGAGAGATATTCTCTATGCTTTCTCCTGTTTTAAGGTATCCTATTGACAGAATAGCTAACAAATATGTTTACTTTGATGCTCCTATTTATGACAAGAATATTCCCAGACAATATCAAACAGCTAAGACAATGACTATTTTGAAAAATCTTCCCGAACCTATTAAAAAATTTCTGAGTATTCAAGAAATCAAAAAGAAGAACTTTTACACAGGAGAATTTGAACCTACTGTTGTGATGGATGCCAGAAATCTTCACTTTATAAGGTCGCTTTGGTTTTCAAGAATTTACTCTTCTTTAATGAATTTAGAAGCACCAGACCAAACTATAGAAGAAAAAATAACAAGACTTCTTTTAGGAGAACCTTTAAGGCCATTAGATATTAAAGAAGCAAAATGGAGAGATTTAAAAAACAAAGATGTTTATTTGAGAGATGTTCTTTATTATCTTTTAAGAACAGGAGAAATTCCTTATAAAGAAGCAGAGAAAGAGAAAAAAGGTTTAATTTATTGATTCTGGAATAGAGAAAATAACAATCCAAACAATAGCAAATAATATTGTAGCAATAAATATTTCCATTACCAAATAATACCATAATAAAAACTTATGTCAATACATATATATAGAGCAGTTAAAACAAACTCCATATCCCAATGGTTTGGAGGCAATAAAGAGTGGTATCAAAAACTATTAAACGACCCAACCTGCAAGGGACATAACGGGATAGATTTCCGTTGCTCTTATGGTGAACCAATTTACTGGGATTGCGATGTCAGGGGCGAGGTGCTGGACTGCCACATAGACAGGAACGGCGGCTGGGGGGTGAGAGTAATAACAAGAAACCCAGATTTCAAGCACTTATTTTGGCACTTAAAGGAATTCAAATGCCAGGCAGGTCAGATTCTGGGAAGCGGGGACTTAATTGGATACGGAGACAGCACAGGCAGAAGCACAGGTAATCACCTTCATCGTTCATTAAAGCCAGTTCACCTTAATTTTCAAGGTAATTGGGTGAATACTTATGGGTCTAATGGATATTATGGAGCTATTGATTACAAACCATATTTTATCAACATTTATATTAAGGATAAAATGGCTAACTTACAAAAGCAGAAATCAATTCTTGAAAAAATGGTCGAAATTTATCAAAAGTTAATTAAATTAAGAATACAAATAAAATCATGATACTATCATATATTGTATTAGTAGCGTTAACTTCTGGAATAGTGGAAGTTTTTAAGAGAGCATTAAAACTGCCTAAAAAGTTCTGTCCTTTACTTGCTTTAGTTGTAGGATTTCTTTTGACTTTAGTGGGAAGTATAACTGATATTACTTCTCTTGCCATTTTGACTGGTATCGCTGTCGGCCTTGGTGCGAGTGGACTTTATAGCAATGTGAAATACCCCATAAAATTCTTGACAAAAAAAGTTATCCCCTTGTCCTAATTGCTAACTTTGTGGTAAAATAAGGTATGGCACAGACAGGATTTCCAAGAGAAACCTTTTATGAAACCCAGAAATTAAATCCCTATTGGAGTTCTTGGACTTGTTTTACTGAGGTAATTAGAAATAAAAAATATCTTAAAAGACCGACAATTAGAAAATGGTTTGGCAAGTTAGTTGATAAAAGCGATTATTCCAAATCAGAGACAAGAGAACTTCATAGTTATTTATACAGATTAGTAAATGGTCTGGAAGATTAATAGAAAGAAAATTTATGAGGGATGATTTACCCTGTTTTGTCTGAATTCCCCTATAAGAAATAAAAGAGATAGCAAAGTAGTACTATGAAGCCTCTTAACCTTAATCGCTTTATTTTCCCCCTTATTTCGCTAATCCTGACAACCCTTGCTTATTGGTGTTTAAGAGGTTATATTTTACTTGATGATATGAAAAAATGGTTCTGTACATCCTGCGGAAAAAAAATACTAAAAAATGAATTACCTTGGTGCGATAAATGTCGCAAAAATAAACTTGACAAAATGAGAAAGGTCGGAAATAATAAAACTAAACAAGGAAAAAATATGTACAAATTACAAGATACCCCAGCCCCAGAGGCTGAAACCCCAGAAGAGGAAACTAAAGAAGAAGAGGGGACTGAAAACTCTGAAGAAAAAACCGAGTAACCCTGATAATTCTACTCGCCTCACCCTGGAAGATATTGCTGGCTCTAGATTTCGGTCTTTGGTGGTTTAATACCAGAGAGATAAAAACTTTTCAATTTAAGCCTTAGGCGATACTTCAAACGGACTGGCTAGTAGAATGGCATAGGCAGGTATAGCGTGATTTTTCAATATATTTATATGTTGTCGGCCAATCACCCAAGTTCAATTCTTGGCTATGCCATTGAGTTATATTAGATTGAGTTCATTTAAATTAGGTTAAATTTTATTTTTTTATTTAGTTTCGTTTGTATTAGTTTCGATTGTATTAAATTGTTTATAACTGCGTGCTGACTACCTTATTAGGAGCTCTACTCGCAACTAATAGGAAACTACAGCATTGCGAATGGTGATTATACTAATCCGTTCATAGCAAAGAGTAGCAGGCGGGGGGTTCAAGGTATTGTATAGTATCTCCCCGCCTGATTATGAGAAATTATAATACAACTCTCAGTCGATAATACGCCTGTTAGTTGAAAAAATATGGACAAAAAACAAGTGATGAGCACACTTAATTGCTCAGTAGATAACAACTTGAATATCAGTTCTGATACTACTGATAGTGGTTCAGGAACTTTTCTTGTTGGGTCTGATACATCTAACCATACTTGTTGGACATACTATCAGGATTATTATTACCCTTATGTAATTCGGGAAAGTTATCCTGTATATTTACAAGAAAGAGCCAAAGACAAAGGCAAACACGCATTTGAGATTATCAAAATTCTCAAAGACAAAAAACTGGTTCAGTTAAAAACAGTCGGCGACTTTATTGATTTAATGGATTCTCTTATAAAAATACTATAGGGGCTTGACACGACTTCTTGGTATGCTAAACTGAAGATACTATGGTGGTGGTCAAATAAACAATATTCTAACTCGCACAAAGCTCCGCCCCACCAACTTTTGCGAGTTAGAAGGCGGAGTTTTGTTTTCTGGGTTCTGGGTGGGTTAAATGAGCTTTCTTTCAAGGGGATTACTCTACCTACCCAGAACTTAGGAAGTAGAATAGTTCTTTTTTGGGGGTTCTACTTTAATGCTAATAAAAGTAGGGCAAAACAAATTATGGCGAGTGATGAACAATAGTCCCGTTCCTTTTAGCAAGGCAACCTTGAAGCAGGGACAGCCAAAAATGTTTAGCTTACTGGAAAGTAGCCCCTCCAAAAGAGAATTATTATCCAGTGAAGAGGCGGCTGGTGAAATACTTACGCAACAAACAAATCAAAGTAATTAAGAAGATGGGGGCAATGTGAAAGACGGCCCACATCCCCATAACCTTATTAGTTGCTGGACGTGCTAATAAGGGAGGGTCTGAAAGAGGACGGAGAGAGAGTATAACTCACCAGACCTATACTCGTTTTATCTCTTATCCAGCCATCAAATTGCGAAGGGACATACCGAATAATAAATTTAATCTTCTTAATCTTTGTGTCATAGAATTAACTTCTTAGGATTAAACCCCTAAGGGCCGTCGTTTGCTCGGGAAACCCGAATAACATGAATAAAAAAGAATTTGAATCTTCTCTTGCGAAACGAAACGATAGATTTAAGAAGAAGTTAAGAAAGAAAGCCACATTTTCGGAAATAAAAGTAAAAGATATTTTTAAAAAAATAGGATTAAAGTATAAATTCCAAAAAGGATTTTATAAACTTACAGGAAAATATAAAGGTTATCATTGTATTGTAGATTTCTATATTCCTTCTTTACATCTTGCTATTGAAATAGATGGCGGATATCACGATAATCCTGTGCAAAAGAGAAAAGACAAATTTAAAGATAAGTGGATAAATAAAAAGCGGGAGGTTAAAATATTAAGAGTTAAAAATAAAGAAGTAGATGAAATTGTTGAAAAAATAAACGATTTTATTTATAAGCCAAGAAATAGAAAATATTGTAATTTTAAATATTGGGAGGAAAAATATCAAAAGTATTTAAAAATAAAAATTAGTGAAAAAAAGGGTTGGATAAAAATAGTTTAATCTAAGCAAAGGGAAATTAAAGAATTGAGGTAAAAAGGTCGGCTCAGCAAACCCAAATAATTAAATTAATTAATCATGAAAAAAATAAAAGAATTCTCTAAAAAATTAGAAGTATTATATAAAATATTTAATTGGACTTGGCTGGGTAATCCAGAAACTCCAACAGCAAAACAAATAGAAAAAACTATTTTAAATTTAATAAAATCTTGCCAAAAAAAAGATACATTAAGTAGTTCAACTGGTGGAATTGTTGTAAAAAAAGAAAATGACGACTGGACTTGGGAAATATCTTGGCGGTTAGAAGAAACATTATATTTAGATATAAATGAAGTAAAACAAATAAAACCCGCAAAAAATGAAACTACTTAAAATCCTATTTTACATATTAGCAGGAGTTATACTATTAGCATTAGCAGTAGGACTAATAATGATTTTAACTTATGCTGGTTATCAGATATCTACTTTATAAGGAAATTATTTTGCATATATTCCATTGAATTGAATTAATTTGATTTAGGTTACAATGATTTGTCTTCTATTCTTTTGGATTGATTTGTTTTAAATTATATTTCCAGTTTCGTCTAAAGGTAGGACGCGAGGTTCTGAACCTTGAAATCCAGGTTCGAGTCCTGGAACTGGAGGATGGATTCAATTTAATTGGATTTAATTGCCTTATATTGTATTAAATATTTTCTATTATTTTTCTTTAGATTTTGTTAACTTGGCTTAATTTTTTTTATATTATATTAAATTACTCTTTTACCCCTTGACACATGTCTTGGGTTATGCTAATATGAGAAATACTTGAGAAAGGTCGACTTATACAAATTAATAAATTAATAATATGAAACTGAGTAAACTACAAGAGTCAGTTCTTAAT
>SDBU01004582.1_pt1 | contig 16918 bp, 15 predicted proteins | sample 2277071 | NCBI WGS metagenome assembly SDBU01 (sample SAMN10397929, study PRJNA504765) | marine sediment metagenome | isolation source: marine sediment core GS08_GC12, 126 cmbsf | place: Arctic Ocean: Gakkel Ridge, Loki's castle | collected 2008 | reverse complement strand
GAAATTCTAAGCAATCCTCCTGACTACGATGTGTTCCCAAGTTACTTTGAAGTTAGTTTTAGTTCTGTATGTAATTGTTGCTGTATTTATTGTTCTTCTACATTTAGTACCGGTTGGGTAAAAGAAATCAAAAAATTTGGACCATATAAGAATTTAAGTGTATCAAATAGGGGGTTTAAGGAATCTCCTCCTCCGTTTGTAAGTAATAAAAATAACCCTTATATTAGGGCGTTTTGGAAATGGTGGCCAGATCTTTATGAAAATCTTAAATTTTTTAGAATAACAGGTGGCGAACCTCTATTAAACAAAAACACCTTTGAAATACTTGACTTTATGATTAAAAAACCAAAATCCAATTTAAGAATAGATATAAATAGCAATTTTTGTATAGATGATAAAATTTTTAGTAAATTCATTGAAAAATACAAGCAAGTTGCAAAAAATCAAAAGGTCGGTGTTTTTACTAGCTGTGAAGCTAATGGAGAAAAAGCAAATTACATAAGACCAGGAATGGATTATGATAAATGGTTAGAGATCTGCAGAAATTATCTACTAGAAGTTTCTGATAGCGTTCTAACTTTCATGTGTACATATAATATACTATCCGTCACTTCGTTTCTAGATTTTCTAAAGGATGTTTCTTCTCTTAAAAAAGAATTTCCTATGCGAGTTATAATAGATATTCCCATTCTTATGAATCCTCAATATTTACAAGCAAATATATTAACTAAAAACTTTAATCAATATGTTAGAGATTCTATTACTTTTATGTATGGTCATTTAGATATATCAACTTGGGCACCACTATCAGGTAATGGATTTTGGGAATTTGAGATATTAAAATTAATTAGATTGTATAAACAAATGGATAGAAAATCAAACAACAGAGAGACTATAAATTTAAGAAATGATTTTGTAAAATTTATAGATCAACACGATGAAAGATATAAAACTAATTTTTTGGAGGTGTTCCCTGAATACAAAGAATTTTATTATTTCTGTAAAGGAGGAAAAATATGACTATATTTTTTGGATACGAAGATTTTAAAAATGGAGAAGCTACCACAAATGGATTTGATTTTGTACTCAATAAAAGTCCAATAAATTTGGGATTTGCTGGTTATATGACAGATAGAAATGTTAAAGATTACGAAATAGATCATATGTCTGACCTCTTTCCTCCATATCATAGTCATCACTATTTTGATTTGAAACATTATTACGACATTGAAGTAAAGAAAATAGATGAAATAAAAGAGAAATATTACTATCCAATTGATATTTATACAGGTGAGTTCTGGACTGACGAAGAATCTAAATATCTTAAATTAAGTGATCGTGCTGCTTCTGACATAAAGGAAGGAAAATCTAAAATACTACTTTTGTTTCCTTTAGAAGCCATAAAAAACTCTTATGATATATCACCGTTGATAAATGCCTGGAAACATACTTATCAATTACCCCCAAGAAGTGTCGTTATAGTATCTGGAAATTATTCATGTAAGGATAGATTAGAAAATGAAGAAAATATATCTTATATACCGTACAGTATGTGGGAAGATACATTTTTGGAAGTATATGATCAAAACCACGTAGATAAGATGTGTTTGATTATAGAAGAGAGGTATAATCGAGTTAAAGTATTTCTTAATTATAATAGAAGAGCAAGATATCCTAGATGTAAACTAGTATATGAAATAATGAAAGCAGAAGTTGGAGAATATGGTTTTGTATCTCTTGGAGTTCCAGTTGGTCATATGAATAAAAGTATTCCAATTGATTTTTTTAAGAAACTTCCATTAACATTTGACAATACTGATTTAGAAATAAACCACGCAACAGAGTTGGTGCAGACAGATTTTCTAAATTCATATGTTAGTTTAGTTAGTGAAACGATGATTAAATCAGGTGAAATATTTCCAACTGAAAAGATATTTAAGGCAATTGCTGGTTTTCATCCTTTTATTGTAGTTGCTTCTCCAGGATTTTTAGAATTACTTAAAGATTTTGGTTATGAAACATTTTCAAATTGGTTTGATGAAAGTTACGATAAGGAAGAAAATTTAGAAAAAAGAATTGATATGATATTATCAGAGATTAAAAAACTAACATTGAAAAGCCATTCAGAGTTACAAGATATGTCACTTGAAATGCTGCCGGTTCTTAAACATAATGTAAATAATTTTTTAAAAAGGACAAGGGAAGATAAAACATTTCAAAAACAATTGGAGGTGGAACTATGGAAATAGGCTTTATTGGTCTTGGAAAATTGGGAGGCGAATGTGCAGAAGTAATGGCTGAAACCCATAATGTAACTGGGTATGATATTGTTGATGTTAATCTTGAAGGTGTAGATATATGTAAAGATATATCAGAAACCGTTGTTGGTAAAGACTTTACATTTATTGCAGTTCAAACTCCTCATGATCCAGACTATGACGGCAGAATTCCATCCTCACATTTACCCCCAAAAGATTTTGATTATACATATGTCAAAGAAGTTCTTAAACAATTATATGAAATAGATCATAAGTCAACAATTGTATTGATTTCAACAGTTCTTCCAGGAACTATCCGAAGAGAATTTAATCAATATATCAAACCCGGTCAATTTCTATATAATCCATATCTGATTGCTATGGGTACTGTGAAATATGATATGAAAAATCCAGAAATGATAATAGTTGGAAATCAAAGAGGACATTCATCATCTAAAATTTCGATGTTAATTTCGTTTTATCAAAGTATATGTAATTGTGATAGATATATAGTAGGAACTTGGGATGAAGCAGAATCAATTAAGATATTTTATAATACATTTATATCAATGAAATTATCCATTACAAATATGGTACTTGATGTGGCAGAAGCAAATGGAAATATAAATGCCGATGTAGTAATGAAAGCACTATCTGGATCTACAAAAAGACTAATGAGTCCAATGTATATGAAACCTGGTATGGGTGACGGAGGACCATGTCACCCGAGAGATAATATAGCATTAAGTTCACTAGTACAACGATACAATCTTGGATATGATATATTCAAATCAATTATGTTTTCAAGAGAAAAACAAGCACAAAACATAGCATTAAAATTAGTGTCGTATAACAATCCTGTTGTGATATTGGGAAAATCATATAAACCAAATGTATCTTTTACTGATGGATCATATAGTATTTTAGTTGATTATTTTGTTAAAAAAGAGGGATGTGAATGTTATTATGATGAGGAACCAAATAGGAATCAGCCATATACATACCTTCTTGGTCATAGATATAAATTTTATGACCACAATTTTGTAGATGGTTCTATTATTGTTGATCCTTGGGGAGATTGTCCTCAAATTTTGAATACTACAATCAAAAGGTATGGGCGAATATGAAACAAGCTGTATTTGTTACACATCAAAGGGGCATTCAAGGATCGTATTTGAATCATCTCGATCTTCAACAGTATTTGAAGGATATTGAAGGATATAAAATTAAATTTTATTGTGAAAATGTTAAAAAGTTATATGATGTTATTAAAGATAGCAGAAGATCATATACGATTGGTAAAGGTGAGGTTAAAATATTAAAAAAAGAAATTATAGAACCTAATATTGTTATAACAGATTTTAAAACTCTAATACTGGCCCCACAGTTAAAGATATGGGTAATATGTAAAAAATTATTAGTTATGGATTCAATAGAGTTAACATATCATTTAAAGGATATAAAACATGCTCGTTTCTTCTATGATGTTGATATATACAAAGCATTAAAACAATTTTACACAGAAAAAGTAACATTCTTAATGCCTCCCAGTAACTATGACATTTTCATAAAAAAATATCCTGATTTGAATGCTCAAATATTTTTTAAACATATTAATGTTGGCATGCTCAATACAATTAAATTTGAAAATAGAGATGGTTATTTCTTTAGATGGGATGATTGTAAAGGATATGATCAAAAAGTTAAAAGTCGGTTTGGAGATAACGGAACAAACTTTGAACCAGAATGGAAATTAAAGATGGGTCGTAAGATTCCTCTTAAATACAATGAGGTTAATCACATCTTTGATTATGAAACTTTTGTCTATAGAAGAAGAAAATATCTTGAATATCAAGAACAATTTGGTCGATTGATATTTGAATATATATTGTTAGGCAAAAATGTTCAATTTTTTGATGATCCTTATACAGACGATGGACTAACTGATTATTTGAAACGCTTCGATATAAAATTTGATTCTGGTAATAAAATAATAACAACAAAAGAAGAATTGGAGAATAAAATGAAAGTTTATACTTTCAAACCATGGAGATGAGGAGGCAAATTTTGAAACTAAGCAATTTTTTACACGACTTAACATCAGTAATTCAAAATTTTGAATTAGATTTTGACTGCTTCTCTAAGGGGCAACTTGAAAGTAAAGAGTGGCTTGTACAAATAATTAAAGATCTAAAAATTGATTTAGGAACTGTTTATATACTATGTGGTTGGTATGGTCTACTATCTTCTATGATGTTCTTAAACAGTCTAAATCTAGATAAAATAAGGTCATTTGATATTGATGATAATTGCTATAAGATAGCCGACCAGATAAATAAAACCTATTTAAGTGATAGTTGGAGATTTAAAGCTGTAACAGAAGATATATTTAAAATAAAATTCGATAGTCATACTTGGCAAATGTGGTCTAACGCAAATAACAGAATGTGTTATCCAATAACTGATGTTCCTGATACTATTATTAATACTTCTTGTGAACACACTGGTCCTGATTGGTTTAAAAACATACCAAGAAACAAACTAGTTATTTTACAGTCAAATAACTTTTGGACAGGGGATGGTCATGTCAACTGTGTTACTGACATAGATGAATTTAAACAAATGTTTCCATTAAAAACCACTTATTATAACGGAGATCTAAATTTTGATAAATATTCTAGGTTCATGTTAATAGGAAAGACATAAATGTATGAATTGAAAGATATAGAAGCGATTCATCTTGAGATGACTGAAAAGTGTAATCTATCTTGTCTTATGTGTGATAGAAATATGAATGGTGGAGATGTAAATCCATATTTAAAAGACAGAGAACTAACATTCAGAGTTATTCATAAAACATTTCCACCATCTTTTATAAGACAATTGAAGAGAATATATGTATGCGGTAACTATGGAGATCCCATCTTAGCAAATAGCCTGATGCAATCTCTTAAATATTTTAAAGCCCATAACGTAAATATAAACTTAAGCGTTATAACAAATGGGAATTCAAGGTCAATACGTTGGTGGAAAGAGTTAGCAGGAATTGTTCATCATGTCAGATTTGGTATTGATGGATTGTCTAATACACATAAAATATACAGACAGAATGCTATATGGGAGTTGATAATTAGAAACGCAAAAACATTTATTGATGCTGGTGGTTATGCTATATGGGATTACTTAGTATTTGGGCATAATGAACATCAAATTGAAGAAGCAAGAAAATTATCACATGAACTAGGATTTAAGGAATTTGTAGTTAAGAAAACGGGCAGATTCTTTTCAAACATAAGACTAGAAGGGAAGGATAAACATGAAGGATTATGTAAACCTAAAGAGGAACATAATGTAAATGAATCTCTTAAAAAACAGGGAAAACTTATTGAACAATACGGTTCAATGGAAAAATATCTTGATCAGGCGGAGGTTGTCTGTAAAGTATTAAAGAACAAAGAAATATATATATCTGCAGAGGGAATACTGTTACCATGCTGTTGGTTGGCTGGTCAAATGTATAAATGGTATCTTCCTCCTAATTCTTCTGATGTGTGGCAATTTATTGATAAGGAAAAATTAAGTATTAAGAAAAATACATTGGAAGCAATTTTTAAGTCAGGAATATTTGATAAGATAAAATCATCATGGTTTAAACCTACAATCCAGGAAGGAAAATTAAAAACGTGTGCTCTTAAGTGTGGAAAAGAGTTTGATCAATTTGGAGGACAGTATAAATGAAGAAGTACGATTTGATTATTTTGGGTCTGCCAAAAACAGGAACTACTTCTTTATTTGCTATGCTGGGAGATCACCCTGAAATATGTCCATCGAAGATTAAAGAACCTATAAATATAAGAGCACCGGTGGTTACACCTCATCTATATTTTAAAGAGTATTTTCTTGATGTTAATAAAAATACAAAAGCACTCTTAGATGGTACTCCAAGTCTGTTTACTATACAAAGAAAACGAGAAAAGCTAATGCAGATACTAAAACAAGAATGGGTGGCTAATTTAAGAATAGTATATGGTATAAGAAATCCAATAAAGAGACTTATTTCCTATCTAAATAACTTAAAACGTACAGCTTATAAACATCCAAATGGTACCACCTGGTGTCATGAATGGTTTAACGATGATGAAACAGTAAGGGAAAAGGAAGTACTGCAAAAACTCTCTACAAACTTTTTAGATTCTTTTAGAATAAATCAAGGTAAAGATTTTACTAAACACATCCATATAACAAAGTTAAATGATCTCGATGTGTCTTCTATTCTCAACTTTTTAGAACTTAAAAATACACATCTAAAATTTAATCATTTAAATAAAAATAATTATATAAAAAAACTAAAAAATTTAAATCTAAATATAAATGCATTCCTTCACAAGAACAGAAAATACTTAAAAACACTATTTACTGATGATATGAAAAAAATACAACATGATTATAGAATAGATTTAACAAGCATAATAAATGACATACAAGAGGAAAACTATAATGACGTTTAAAGTCAGTTCAACATTTTGTATTCTGCCGTGGATACACTTATCTACTCGACCAAACGGGCATATGAGAGTATGTTGTACTGCAAATGCATCGTCAGCAGGAAAAACAAATAATAAAAAGTACGGTGGAGAAATTGGCATCCTAAAGGAAGATGATGGAAAACCATCAAATCTAGGGCAACACGATTTAATAACATCATGGAATAATACTTATATGAGAAATACAAGACTAATGATGCTAAAGGGTGAAATCCCTCCGTCATGTTCAAAGTGTTTCATTGAAGAAAATGCTGGTCACCGTAGCAAAAGAAATTGGGAAACTGAATATTGGAGTCAAAGGATAGATGTACCTACCCTTATACAAGAAACAAGAAAAGATGGGTCTGTTCCTCCTAAAATTTATTATATTGATTTAAGAATGGGAACTAAGTGTAATCTAAAATGTATTATGTGCTCACCTCATGATTCATCACTATGGATGGGAGACTGGAAAAAACTATATCCACAAATACAGAATGATAGTTTGAAAGAACTATGTTTTTGGGAGAAGGGATCTGGTGGAGGTGGTTCTTATGTATGGCATAAAAAGAATCCACGATTTTGGGGTCAACTATATGATCAAATACCCAACATTAAACAGCTTTACTTTGCAGGAGGTGAAGCACTTGTTATTGAAGAACACTACCAGTTATTAGAGGAAGTAGCAAAAAGAGGATATGGTAATAAGATTGAACTAAGATATAACTCTAATGGTATTGATATTCCAAAAAGATTATTTGAATTATGGGATAAATTTTATAGAGTCAGGTATCATTTTTCAATTGATTCAATTAAAGATATGAATGACTACATAAGATGGCCTCCAAATTGGGATAAAGTAACAGAAAGTTTAAATATTCTCGATAAATCAAATGAACATATCGAAGTAACAATTGCATGCGCTGTTCAAGCATTGAATATTTATTACATTCCAGACTTAATTAAATGGAAGATTAAACAAAATTTTACAAAGATCAACCCTTATCCTTTGGGAGCTGGTCTCATTAACTTTCACTTTGTCTATCATCCTGCATTTTTGAATGTCAAGATTCTACCACTGTGGTTTAAAGAAAAAGTAAGAGACAAATGTGAGGAATTCTATATTTGGCTGCAAGACAACTACAGAAATGACAATGAATTTTTACAAAGTGAATATGGTATTAAAAGACTCAAAGGGATGGTTAATTTTATGTTTTCAGACGATTGGTCAAAAAGACTCCCGGAATTCAAAGAATATATAACATTAATGGATAAAATACGTGGAACAAATTTCAAAAAGACCTTTATTGAAATGGGAGACCTGATATGAATTATAATTTTTGCTTAGCACCATGGTTCAGTCTTTATATCGGAGTGTATATTAGACCGTGCTGTCTATGGAAAGCAAGTTCACAACTAATGTGGCGATCTATACAAGATATTGAAAAAATATGGAACAGTCAGTTGATGCAGACAGCAAGAAAGAGTTTTTTAGCAGGTATTGTACCTGAAGAATGTAGTACCTGTTTTAAAAGAATTTCTTCGCGGAAGGTCTGGTTAGATGATAGAATTAAAAAATATATAAAAAAAGAAAGAATTGTTAATCTACCTCCTCTAAAACCAATACAAGTAGATTTTCAGTTAGGGAGTGCTTGTAATTTACAATGTAGAACATGTGGTTCTTGGGGGTCTTGTAATTGGACTAAAGATGATACCATCCTTAATAAGTTAAATCCGGAGTTTAAGAGAACATCCGTACCCGAATATAAATTAGATGTGTCTCAGTTTAAAGATTGTAAAGAAATGTTTTCCGATTTAGTTAGATTTGACTTTAAAGGCGGAGAACCTATGATACAAAATAGTATGATAGAGATGATTGAAAATTTAGTTAGATGGAAATATGCTCCTAATATTATATTAGGATACGTTACTAACGGTTCCTTTATTAATAAAAATATTGTGAAGACATGGAGTAATTTCAAAGAGATAAAACTAATAATTAGTTTGGATGGAACTGATGATTTGTTCTCTTATATAAGGGGATATAATTTCAAAAAATTAGAAGAGAATCTACACATATACGATAACATAAAGAATGTGAGAGGATCTTATAATACTACAGTCTCAATTTATAACGTACTAGATTTAGCTGAAATAAATCATTGGATCATGACAAGACATTATGAAAGATTTCCTTGTTTACATAGTAAAAAGAGTGTAGAAATTGACTGTAATGTAACAGATCCTCTTTATCTTGACGTTACTATACTACCAAAAAAATATAAACGATTAGCTTTAGATAAAATATATAAATATGACTATCCCAATATTTTACGTCTTGGTAAGTGGCTGGAGTCTATTCAAGACATCCCACCCAATGAACATCAGCTAAGATTGTTTGTTTCATTTACTAGAGAAATGGATAAAATAAAAGGAACAAATTTTCTTGACTTAAAACCTGAATTTGAAGATTTGTTTAAGGAGTATTCCTAATATGGAGAGCGTAGCAATTGAGCACTTTCATTCAAGTGCAGATAGAAGGTTAAGGGTAGAATGGAATTTAGGAAAAAGGTGTAATTTTGATTGTAGTTATTGTTCATCTTATGTACATGATAATGTTTCTACTTGGAAAGATATAGCTACATACAAAGATGTTGTAGATAAGTTAGTGGCATGTACAGATAAAGAAATCTGGGTATCGTTTACTGGAGGGGAACCTTGTATATATCCAGATTTTAAGGATTTGGTCAAGTATTGCAAGGAGCAAGAGATGCACTCCATATCAGTTTGTAGTAATGGAAGTAGTAAACCAGAATTTTATGTTGATTTATTCAATTATATTAATAGTATAGTTATTTCTTGTCACTTTGAATACAAGGTTAGTGTTATAGATTCTATACTTGCTATAAAAAATCGCATCAAAGATTCAAAGAACGGGATGTATATGCATGTTCATGTTATGATGCTTCCAGGTCATTTTAAAGAAGCTATGAAGACTATAGATGTACTAAAACGAAATGACGTTCCGTTTGCTATTAGACGAATAAGACCATTATATAACCCTGATGGAAATGTTACAAGACCTTATCAAAAGGGTGGTAAACTGAAATTAACAAGCGGTGGTCCCGACTACAGTGATGATAAAGATTACTACAGCCAAAAAGAATTAGATTTTTTTAGAGGAGATGTCCATGAGTATATTTAAAAATGTTTCAAACTATGTCGAGACACCTGATGGCATTAAAAAAATAGAAGAAAATGTTAACGATATTCTTATAAGAAAAGATAATCAATATAAAGGGTGGAGTTGTTGGTCTGGTATCCAAGGTATTTGTATTAAACCGGATGGAAATGTATATATAGCATCTTGTAAAAATAAAAAATTGGGTAACGTATATAAGGATAAAGAAATAAAATTGAATAAGGAACCTCACATTTGCACAAAAGACTGGTGTGTTTGTGCAGCGAATTTGAATATTAGAAAAATAAAGGACAAGAAATACGCAAAATATGTAAGAAAGGTGTCTTAAAATGAAAGTAGAGAGATTGCATATAGAATTAACAAGCAAATGTAATCTTAAGTGTCCATTCTGTCGTCATATTACGTTATCAAATTTACCAATTAAGGATTTAGACTTCTCTATTTTTGAAAAAATAAGTATAAATGATTTGAAATTTATTGACCTTTGCGGAAACGTTGGCGAACCCACATGTTATCCAGACTTACTAAAACTTCTTGATATGATTAATGATAAAACAGCAGTTAAAATATCTACAAATGGGACATTACATCAAGAATCATGGTGGAAAGAGGTAGCGAAAAGGATGGTTCGTAATAGAAACAGACATATTATTTTTCCTCTTGAAGGATCAGAGGAAAGTCACTGTAGATATAGAGTAGGTTCTAACTATAAGAAACTATTAAAAAATATAGAAGCATTCACTTCTTCAGGGGGTATAGCTTATGCCCAGTTTATTGTTTTCAAGCATAACCAATATGAATACGAAGATACAAAACAGCTAGCAAAAGATCTTGGTTGTAAAGATATTATATACAGAACTTCTAATACATATAATAGTGTATTTGAAAGACCAGATGGAATACAAACACGTCATGAGATATGTGACAATAGTAATACACAAGTTTTGTGTGAACATTTAAAGAAAAATATGATATTTATTAATTTTGAAGGGGAAGTATTCCCGTGTTGTCTTTCAGCCAGCTGTAAATATAGTATTAATAAAGATAAAATGTATTACAAAATGTATCAAAAATACAAAAAAGACATCAATCTGAACACTACAGATCTAGAAAATATTATGAATGGAAAGTTTTATAAATTTATACATAGTAACTATAAACGTCTTGCAGTATGTCAGAGTTTTTGTAGAGTTGATGGTACAAAATCTAATAGGATAATATAGCAGATGACTAATTTTCAAGTACGAGCACAACAGAGTTCTACATTTTGTATTATGCCTTTTACGCATATAGTTACTAAAACAAATGGAGAATTTAAACTATGCTGTAGGAGTCTTCCTTTGTATAATGTTAAAGACAAAGGTTTATTGGACGTATGGAATAGTAAAAAGTATAGACAAATCCGGAAGGAAATGCTATCAGGGAAAAGATCTAAAGAGTGTAAAGAGTGTTGGTATCTTGAAGATCGTAATGTTAGAAGTATGAGACAACGTCAAAATATAATGAAGTGTGAAAGAGGGAACCACCTTAGAGTATTAAATGATCTCAGTAGTGACTATTCGCTCCCTCCTAAAATTCTTAGTATAGAATTAAAACTAAATAATATATGTAACCTCAAATGTAGAATGTGTCATCCAGTAGATAGCATTAAGTGGGCAAAAGACTGGCCTTTAATATCTCATTTGCAGAAAGATAATGAATGGACATATAACAATGTAAAAAAACATAACTTAATAAAAAAACCATACTTATGTGAATGGGAAAAATATCCATCTTTCTTTGCAGAATTAGAGAGTATATCTGATACTTTAGAAACAGTATGGTTTTCTGGTGGAGAGTGTCTAATAGATCCAATGCATTATACAATATTAGATAAACTTAAAAGTAAAGGAAAAAATATTAATCTTCAGTACGCAACCAATTTAACAAAATTAAATCTCGGAGATAGAAATATCATTGATTACTGGAAATATTTTAAGCATATTATAGTTGGTATTAGTTTTGATGGTTTATATGATGTTTTCAATTATATACGAACCAATGCTAAATTTAGCGAAGTAGTTAAAAATATACAACTTGTTAAAGATGCAACAGAAAAAGGATTGATAAATACTACTATCATGGGTGCCTGTACTTTTCAAGCCTATAATATATTTGATTTACCAGAGATGTTTGATTTTTTAGTCAACAATGAAATGCTGATACACTCTCATAGAGTAACTTATCCACGGTTTCTTTCATGCCAAATATTACCAAAAGAGTTGAAAGAAATAATCTCAAAAAAAATAAATCACTATATAGAGGATGTTAAAAAAAGAGAATGGAAAATGTCAACAAAAAAGAGTGTTATAAAAAACTCTATTGACAATTTAAACTTTATGAATGGTGAAGATTTAAACTTTCTTTGGTCCCAATTTTTAGAATATAATAAAATAATAGATAAAGCTGTTAATAGTAAGCCTCTTGAGGAAGTAAGACCAGAAATAAGGAAATTTATGATATGACTATAAGTAGAACATTTTGTGTGGCTCCATGGATTCATGTAGCAATAAGTACAAGGGGAATATTTAGACCTTGCTGTAACATCAGTTATATGAAAGAAGACTATCTTAACGGAGGACGCTTTACAGATCATTACGTGTACAAAGAAAATATTGAAGACGTATGGAATTCAGATACATACAAAGAATTTCGTAAAAAAATGATAAGGGGAGAAAAACTTCCTAACTGTAGTCGTTGTTATAGAGAAGAAGAATCAGGTATTATATCTGCAAGAATGTCTCTGAACGACACTTATTTACAATCATTGGGTAATGTAAATCTAAATGGTTCTTGTTCATTGAATTCAATAAAATATATTGATGTTAGACTTGGTAATAAGTGCAACTTAAAATGTCGCATGTGTAATCCTTATGCATCAGATCAATGGATTGCAGATGAACATTTGATACATATTAGAAGAGCCAGTGAAGAGGATTTAGTAAATTTGAAAAAAATGGATTGGTTTGAACAGAACTTATTTTGGGATAACCTATCTCTTATCATGGGCAATTGTGAAATACTATATTTTTCTGGAGGAGAACCTACCCTTTTCACTGAACGTAAATATAAATTATTTGATAAATGCATAGAAAATGGCATAGCTAAAAATATTACATTAAGATATAACACAAACATAACAGTTCTCCCTCCAAAACTTATAGACTATTGGAAACATTTTCATAAAGTAAGAATAAATTGCTCAATTGATGGGTTCGATAAGGTTAATGACTACATCAGGTATCCTTCTAAGTGGAAACTTATAGATAAAAATCTTAGGTTACTACACGAGATGCAAAAAAAGTCTCTAGTCAAATTATCAGTACATGCTACTGTTCAGATGTATAATATTTTTGGTCTAGTTGACTTGTTTGACTACCTACAACAGTTTGATATATTTCCTTTTCTTAATATATTAAATCACCCTTCAAAATATAATATAAGAGTTTTAAACAAAAGACAAAAAGATCAAGTAAGTAGTATATTAAATGATTGGTACAACAAAAACAAGGAACATCTTGAGAAATATGATAAAGAGCGACACCATGAAAAACTACTACAAGTAATTAAATACATGTATAGAGAAGATTGGAATCATTTATATAAAGATTTTCAAAGTGAAGCTTATACTTTAGATAAGTTAAGAAACCAAAAACTGAAAGATTATATTCCAGAATTAGAAAGGATATGATATGTATGACTTTACAAAAATACCTTTAGATAAAATAGTTAGAGTAGGACAAATTAGTATGCTAAACAACGACCTGTTTACTGTTAGTTGGTTGCTTGGAAGATACTGTAACTATAAATGCTCTTATTGTTGGAGTCATGGAAGGTCAGATACTAAAGATCATAGACCAACAGAGCTGTGTTTAAAAACTATTGATTCGATTAAAAGGCAAGCAAGAGAAAAAGGATTCAACTCATTTCATTTTAGCTTATCAGGAGGGGAACCCACTCTTCATCCTGGATACTTAGATATATTAGATAAGTTAGCAGAAGACATTCCAAATACCAATTATACTTCAATACATATGACTACAAATTTATCACGAGGACATAGGTGGTTTGATAAATACTTAGAAAGAGCAGTTAGGTTCAACAGAGCATCTATTACAGCAAGCTTGCATAGAGAATACGTTAAAAATACAAGTGTATTTGCAGACAAACTGTTATATCTACAGGAACATAATATTAAAATAACCATAAATATGGTGATGGTACCTGAAAACTTTGATGAACTATATAATATAGCATTATCCTTTTATAATAAGGGTTTAAATGTTACTTTGAAACCACAGAGTGATTCACATGCGAATTACGTGGTTAAAGGTTACACTAAGGATCAATTAGATATTTTACACAACGGAATGCCGCAATCAGACGGTCATAAGCAAATTATGCAAGTGGAGCTAACGGATGAAGATGGTAAGGCATGGTTCATGGATCAAGCTGAAAGATTTAATGCTTTTAATTTCAATTGTTTTAAGGGATGGGAATGTTCATCAGGTTATAGAAGTATCATTATAAGAGAACCGTGTGGAAGTATTAAAAGATCGTATTCATGTATTGACAAACCAATTGGTAACATCGAAACAGGATTTAAACTGTTTAGTGAGCCGAAGATATGTGTATCACCCTCGTGTGTATCTTCTGCTGATTCAAAAATACCAAAGAGGGTGAAAAATTGTAAACTGTTACTATGGAGGTCAAATAAATAGATAAAAGAGTATAGTATGGAATATGTTAAAGATATTAGTAAATTATTATATTCATTAGAACATAATATTAAAATAATAAGGGGAATTAAATTGGAAAAGATCGACCAAACAAATATAGAGCTAAAGTATTCAGCTAAATATAGACATAGTGCGATACAGTACGGGTATAATCAGGATATAACAAATAGAAACAAAATGTCAGATAGTGACAAATGGTTCTATAGTTACCCTGAAAAATTATCAAGGATGGAGCCAACTCTAAAAGGAGAGTGTATTAAATCAGCTAAGTTAATACGAGACCAAACTGATTTACCTATATATGTATTGATGAGTGGAGGATATGATAGCACAATAGTTGCAGAAAGTTTCAGACTTGCTAAGATTCCGTTTACGGGAGTGATCTGTAGGCTTACAGGTGGAATTAATGAATTTGATATATGTAAGGCTATTATATACTGCGAACAGTATAGTATAAAACATCATATAATTGAACTTGATGTAGTTAAGTTTTGGAAGAACCATCTTTTTGAGTATTCTATTCCAGTTCAAGCCAGGAGTCCACAGATTTCTGTACAAAATTGGCTTATAGATCAAGTTGATGGTTTCATTGTTCGGGGGGAAGGTACATTATCTTTGATATCTGAACCACCCGACATCTTTGTTTTTGAAAAAGAGCAATTTCAGTGCGTGGAAAAGTGGTTGATATACAGAGACAGACCGGGAGTTTCATCTTTCTTCAAATACACAAAAGAACTATGGGTCAAATCATTAATAGACGATGCCGTATTTAAATGGATGGAACTAGCAAAAAATAAACCTTCAAACATAAATGATCATAAACATAATATATTCAAGGAAGGATTTCCAAATATTAAACCTAGACCTTTTATATATTATCAAAGGTTTACTAAAACTCCAAAAGTAATAAGCAGATGTGATTATACAGGATTTGAACTTATAGCGCCAATAGATCGAAAGTATAGAAATGAATTGTGTGCTTTATTTCCAGAGTCGTATGACCAAGTATACCTTATACCTTATGATAAATACATCAATGAAATGACAGATGGCGAACCTTTAGAAAGTTTTATGAGGGAGTGAAATGCTTAGAGTATATTTAGGGAATGTGAGCTGTGACTATCAAATAATCTTACCATATTCATGCGGAGTATTGAAAGCGTATGCGAATCAAGATCCATTTATTGAAATGAATGTTGATTGGCAACAGCCCTTTCTTTCACTTGCAATAGATGGGATTCAAAAGATGTTTGAAAGAATTATAGAACCTGATATACTTGCCTTATCTTGCTACCTTTGGAATTTCAAGAGAACTATTAAACTTACCAGACTTGTTAAAGAGAAATATCCTAAATGCTTAATTATTACTGGTGGTCCTTATGTTCCAAATTATAGTAAAAATCGTTTTCAGAATTTCCCTTATACAGATGTGTTAGTTCATGGTGAAGGTGAGATTACCTTTCAAGAAATACTTTTACAAGTCCTTTCAGAAAATCCCGATTGGCGAAAAGTTCAAGGAGTAACATTTAGAGAAGGAAAGGAAGAGATCACAACATCAAACTTAGGTAAACTTGTACTCGGTGACATTGACTACCCCTCTCCTTATCTCTTGGGATATCTCAAAGAAAATGAAAGAGAGCTTGAAGAGCGAGGCATAGAAAAAACTTGTATCTTAGAAACTAACAGAGGGTGCTCTCATGTTAAGGCCAAATGTATATATTGCTATGGGGGGAATTTCAATACAGGGTTTAGATTCTTTGATTGGAATAGAGTTTGTCAAGAAATAGAATATATTGGTCCAAGAATGGATAATGTTATATTCACAGATTCAAATTTTGGAGCTTTACCTCGTGATATAGAAATAATTGGAAAAATAGAAAATCAAATCAATAAACATAAAAAGATTAAATATTGTCATGTTACCCACTCTAAAAACACTGACGAGAAAACTAATGATAGGCTAATTGAAATTACTAAAATTTTGGAATCGAGGAATGCTTTCAAGGAAGGAGTGTCATTAAGTTTTCAAACACTTACAGAGAAAGCGAGTAAATCCTTTATAATCAAGTTTAGTGAAATGCAAGAGAGATTAAATAATAAAGGAGCCATTCATACTGTTGAAATGCTCGTAGGACTACCAGAAGAAACACTTGACTC
>SDBU01004581.1_pt1 | contig 16922 bp, 9 predicted proteins | sample 2277071 | NCBI WGS metagenome assembly SDBU01 (sample SAMN10397929, study PRJNA504765) | marine sediment metagenome | isolation source: marine sediment core GS08_GC12, 126 cmbsf | place: Arctic Ocean: Gakkel Ridge, Loki's castle | collected 2008 | reverse complement strand
TCCAAGGAGGACATCGTGAAATCCCCTTCGAAAACCTATCTATTCTCACTGATAATCCTGTTGCTTCTTGTGAGTACGGTCATCCCCGCTCATGGCCAGGATGGGCTATTTGAGGATACCTTCGACGATCCCGATCTTCTGGGCTGGCAGCATACGCCCAATGTCTACGTTGTAGATGGTTATCTACGAGTCGAGCCGGGTGGGTTCGCCTCACCTGAGGGAAATTGGGGAGCCTTCGAAATGGTCATGCGCGCACGCTATACGGGGTCCGGTGAGATGGCAATTCTATACAACATGAGTGAAGCCGGCGCCTCGATCTTGCTTTTCAATGGATCGCGCTCCCAAGCGCAGCGTGAAAACGGCGGTCTGGTGGAAAATGTTGGTGAGCCGACATCATTCAACCTTCCTCCGGGAGAGTGGGTCCAACTTACCATGCTAGTCGGGCCGAATGAACTGCAGGTGCTGGTGAATGACGAACTTGCCTTCACTGAGCTATCGAGAGAAGAACTATCGGCGGGAGGATTTGGTTTTGAAACCATGGGTGATCTCGTGCTCGAGCATTTCACGCTGATCCCATTCGGCATTGAGCCTGTCGACGAACCCATACCTGAAGCTCAAGAAGAACCTCTGCCGATTTCATCGGATCGGCCGCCAGCCTATCAGGCAGGTACGTGGACTCATCTGGGTGGTCCGATCGGCGGTCTGGGTTACGACATCCGCTACAGTTTCGACGATCACGATACATGGTACGTGACCGATGCCTGGGCTGGTATTCACCGCAGCACGGATCGAGGTCTCACATGGGAACCGATCAATCAGGGCATTACCGCCATTAAGGGCGTCGATGCGGTACCTATCTTCAGTGTGACGGTTGACCCGCATGATTCACAAGTCGTCTGGATCGGAACAGAGGGAACAGGTGGAATCTACCGCACTGCCGATGGTGGTGATACATGGGTCGAGATGATAAATGGCACCGATCAGACGCTGCGCCCATTAACCTTCCGTGGTTTTACTGTTGACCCCACTAGACAAGACACAGTGTTTGCCATGGGCGAGATTTCCAGCATTGCCTGGACCCCGGATGGCCAACAGCTAGCTGGTTTTGAGATGGATTTGACAATGGGCATCGTTTACAAGACGACCGATGGTGGGAAGAACTGGATCGAGGTTTGGCGTGGAAATAATCTGGCTCGTTACGCGTGGATCAATCCCAAGAACCCCAACATCGTGTATGTGTCAACCGGTATCTTTGATCGCGAATCAGCCAACACCGACGTCGAAGCTGGTTTCGCTGGCGGTGTTGGGATTTTGAAATCCACGGATGGTGGTATCACGTGGCGTGTCCTCAGTCAAGAAAATGGCCTCCTGGACCTATATATTGGTAGCCTGTATATGCATCCTGAGCACCCTGACACTTTGCTCGCCGCTGCGTCCCAGAATAATTGGTCGGCATATGTTGAGGATAACACTGCAGGACTTTACCTGAGCAATGATGGCGGAGAGACATGGGAGCGAGTGGAAAGCGGGCAAGAACTTTACGCGACCGTCGAATATTGCGATGCAAATCCGCAGATTGCCTATGCCGCCAGCGCGCAAGCTGTGTATCGCAGCGAAGATGCTGGGAAAAACTGGGAACGCTTCAGTCGCTTAGATAACACCTGGGGGCCTCCTGGGACGATCGCCGGCCTCCCGATTGACATGCAATGTGATCCGGATGATCCCGATCGAATCTTTATCAACAACTACGGTGGCGGCAACTTCCTATCGGAAGACGGTGGCAAGACCTGGGTTAATGCCAGCAGCGGCTACAGTGGAGCCATGATCCGTCATCTGGCTGTCGCTAGCGGACAACCCGGATGGGTTTATGCCAGCGGTCGCTCTGGAGTCTTCCGCTCCACCGATGGTGGTATGACCTGGATGGGGCTTGCCAACCCCGGGCCAGAGTTCCCTAAAGTGTCGCTCAACGAGATCGGTGCTTTGGCACTCCACCCACAGGATCCATTGTCGCTTCTCACCTCACCTGGAGACCTCAGCAACCCCATCTACAGCCTGGACGGAGGCAACAGCTGGTCCCTGGCCTCCGGTTATAGGGGCGCACCGGTGAGTATCGTCTATGCACCGAGCAACCTGTCGATCGTTTATGCAGCAACTACACAAATGGCTTGCGTGGATGATGTGCCCGGAACCGTCATAGAGGAAATGTGTGCAAATGCCGAGAGTTTCTTCTTTGCTTCCAGTGATGGCGGCCAAACCTGGGAGATGCCCTCTGAAGCTGAACCGCCCGGTCAGGGTATTACAACGATGGTCGTTCATCCCGAGCAGTCAACCACGATAATTGCCGCAGCCGTCGGTCAAAGTGTGGTCAAAACGGAAGACGGTGGCCAGACATGGCAGACGATTTCAGCCGGTCTCCCATTGACAGAGATTGTCAGCGCTCTAGCCCTTGATCCTCAGATGCCGCAGACCCTCTTTGCTGGGTATCGTGAGCTCGGTCTGTACAAAAGCGAAGATGGGGGTGAAAGTTGGCGACAGATCAGTGCAGGTTTGATCCCCGAAGCATTCATCAAAAGTGTTGTTGTCGACCCCACCAATAGCAACATCGTTTATCTCGCAGATCACTTCTCGGGTGTCTATGTATCCGTAAATGGCGGCGAAACATGGAAAGCTCTCAATGAAGGATTAACCCATAGAACCACAAACGTGTTGGCTCTATCGGATGATGGCACAGTGCTCTATGTCGGTATCGAGGGAGCAGGTGTGTATCGTCTCGGAGACCCGCCACCTGTAGAAGGCGCTGAAGTTCTTGCCGTTATGGCGCCCTCTGAGGTGTCTGCACAAGAAGTTGAGACCGAAGAATCAAAGCTGGATGAATCCACCCAACAAGAAGAAGCGGAACCAAAAAGCGGGCTATCGCTGCCCTGCCTTGGAGGAACGCTCCCGCTGCTCCTGTTCGCCGGTGTGGCGCTCGCTTCGACCGCAAACAAAAGGAAGAGCAAGAGGTGAAACAGCGTAAGGCTTGGATATGCCTTGTTGCGTTGATCCTTGTGCTTAGCGCTTGTGGAGTCGGGGATCGAACGATGTCAACGGATGCCCAAGCTGTTCTTACTGTCGCGGCGCTGGTGACCTCAACTTCCTCGCCAGTTGGTTCGTTGGTTATCTCAGGTATCGTGATCGGTGAGGATGGCCCGCTGGCCGATGCCGTCGTGCGGATCCAGACCACTAGAATCCACACCATCAGCGGGGAGGATGGTTCATTTACATTGAAACTAGAAGACCTTGTCGAGGAAACTTACAACCTCACCGGATGGGCTTCAGGATACTATTGCTCCGGTCCATTTGAAGCTGTTCCTGGTGAGCAAGATATTGTGGTGGACTCATCTGCCATGCCGACGACGACAATCCGGAATATAGTTGGCTCCCCTCACGTTTCTACCCTGGCCTGGGCGAGGATCATGGCTGCGCCGAATGCCACAGCCGGGAGGGCACCGACCTGCCCTTCTCGTTGCCTGTCGATGAATGGCTTCTGGACGCGCACGCTCAATCGGCGACGAATCCGCGTTTCTTGACGATGTACAACGGCGCCGATCTTGACGGCAACCAGAGCCCTCTCACCCAGCATGGCTCCAGCCGCGACTACGGCACTTTTCCGCTTCCGCCAAATCCAGATCGGCCTTATTACGGACCCGGGTATAAACTAGATTTTCCCGATTCGGCCGGGAACTGCGCAGCCTGCCATACACCGGCAGCGGCGATTAATGAACCCTACAACACCGATCCCAACGCAGTTTCAGGGGTCGAGGCCGAGGGCTTGCCCTGCGATTTCTGCCACAAGATCTGGGATGTGAAGCTCGATCCAAGCACCGGTCTTCCCTATCCGAACACGCCCGGCGTGCTATCGTATGAATTCCGTCGTCCCTTCGAGGACCATCAGTTCTTCGCCGGACCCTTCGATGACGTCGCGCCAGGGGAGGACACGTATTCAGCGATCCAAACCGAGAGCGCCTTCTGCGCTCCTTGCCACTTCGCCGTTTTCTGGGACACGACCATGTATAACTCCTATGGCGAATGGCTTACAAGTTCCTATAGCGAGCCGGAAACAGGCCAGACGTGCCAGGATTGTCACATGCCACAGTTGGGTGCCACGCAGTTTGCCACCGATGACGCGGGCGGGCTGACTCGCGATCCAATCACGATCTTCTCCCATCGCATGCCTGGCGCCTTAGATCAGGATTTTCTCTCGAATGCGCCGGAGATGCGGGTAGAAACAGAACATGGTGATGGGTACTTACAGGTAGCCGTAAGTCTCTTCAACGACAACACTGGCCACAAGATCCCCACCGACAGCCCCCTGCGCCATATGCTGCTTGTTGTCGAAGCTCTGGATGAAGATGGAAATCTGCTAACGCTTGAAAATGGCTCCACCTTACCCCCTTGGGCTGGCGAAGGTGAACCCGACAAGGGTTACTATGCAGGGCTCCCCGGAAAGGGCTACGCGTTGATCCTGCAAGAATTGTGGACGGAGATCTCACCCAGCGGGGCATACTGGAACCCCACGCGAGTCGTTGAGGACACCCACCTTGAGCCCTTCGAGGAGGATTTCAGTATTTACCGCTTCATCGTGCCTGAAGGCGGTGCCATGCATGTCCACGTGAAGCTGCTCCTGCGCCGAGCCTTTATCGAGATGATGGATCAAAAAGGTTGGACCGATCCTGACATTATCATGGCTGAATGGGGTAGAGAATTAATCCTGGAGCAGTAGTCTCACCTTGTTCATCATGTTGTCTCCCAGGTTAATCCATGAAAGCTACGTTGGCTGAGCGCTAGATCCGTTCGGTCCATAGAGCGTTGCTGAAGCGTTCGCCTTGCAGTTCTTCGGCTAACGTGAGCTCACCAGGGGAGGGATCTCCAGACTCAAGTTGCAAATCCAGCGCCTGACGAAACCCTTCGCTCATCGCCTCCGCGGCCATCTCCCAGGATAAAGGTTTACCCAGCAGGTCTGCTACGGTCGCAGCTCGGTTTCGAAGAGCATCCGCGGCTGCGGTGCGGCCCTCCTGATCATCGAATCGCAGGACTTCACATATGCGCGTGATGTCGCCCTTCAAAGGGAGGGTCCCGTGCTGGAGGATGCCGAAGCGTCGCCGAACCTGCGCGCTGCCGAGCAATTTCCTTTGCTTGACTGTGATCTCATAGGCGCTAGGCGCTTGGAAGCAAACCGGGTTACCCCGCTCCTCCTCTGTAAGTTGTTTTTCGGGCTCTATCTCCACGAACATGCCCATCTGCTGCAATCCGGCGACGAGACCTGCGCTTAGATGGCGGTAACTGTCGAGAACGCCGCCGGCGAGGTGGGGGTTGTCAATGGGCGCGATCACGGCATAGGTGAGTTCGTCTGTGTGAAGGATAGCCCGCCCCCCTGTGGAGCGGCGAACGAGATCCCATCGTTTCGTGTGCAGCCGCTTCAAGTCAACATCACGAACAGGTTGTGCAACACCGAGTGAAATGCAAGGGGGGTCCCAGGCGTAAAACCGCAGGGTTGGGCGTGATTCGCCGCGGCCCACGGCTTCGAGGATGGCTTCGTCAAGAGCCATGTTCCAGCTGCCTCTAGCTGGGGGAGATTGTATGAGTCGCCAGTCATTGGGGTGAATTTCATTCATGCTGCTTATTATAGCCTCACTACATCACATGTTTGCATGGATGTGAACGGCGGCGACGATCTGATCCTCTGTGTGTACCTTACAGGCGATGGATGGCGAGATTCTACCTAACCACGCGGCAGAGCCTTTGAAACTGCGCCTGCCAAAGAGTCATTAGGATCTTATGTTAGACTCAATCGGTATGCACCTGTGTGGAGATCCAACCCGCACACTGGGGCTCTGAAAACCTCTCGAGAAATGACATGGTTCCACTGAAACGACTTGGTGCGAAGCAACTAACCTGTCATCCTACCCTAAGATGGATGACGGTCTGTGTCGCGTTATGCCTGGCATTAATTGGGCTGTCGGCATGTCAATCGGGTCCTGATGGATCAAACATTCCAACGGTGACGCCTGATAGGTTCATGCCCACAGCGGCGTCGACCGCAACGCAGACATCAGAGCCCACGCCTGTGACCATCGGTGAGATCATTATCTGGCTGGACTGGGAACCCGAGGAGATGCAGGCTCTCCAGGAGATCATCCAGTCGTTCTTGAGCGATAAACCGACGGTCGAATTTTCACTCTCGTATTATCCGACAGACGAATTAATGAGCGCATTCGAAGAGGCAAGCCGCGCGGGTACGCCTCCGACGATTCTCTTCGGACCCTCACTCTGGGGGCCGCGTCTCTTTGAAGGTGAGATGATCCTGGATGCCTCTTCGATGGTTAACGCCGAACTCGAACGAAGGATCCATCCGACGGCATGGACTCAGGTAACTTACGACAGCCACATCCTCGGACTCCCGCTCGAATTTCAAGGCGTGGTCCTCTTCCGGAACCGCTCAAGAGCAGCGGAGGCGCCGCGGACGGTTGAATTTTGGATCGAGGAGGGGCTCGTCCAGCGCGAGAAAGATCAGACGGCGATCGTGCTGGATTTAGGGTTTGGCTTCTCCGCGCCCCAGCTTTCGATTTGTGATGGGTCGTTCATCGGGCCACAAGCTGAAATCGCCTTCGACTTGCCGCAGGCGATTTGCTGGCTGGAAGTGGTGCGTGATCTTCGAGCAATCGGGCCTGCTGTCATGAATTCGGATGAGGATCTCTCGAGATTTTTAGCCGGCGAGTCAGCCTGGCTCATTGAAGAAACGTCACGCATCCGTGAACTTGCGCATGCGATTGGAGTCACGAACCTGAAAGTTGATCCCTGGCCGCTCTATGAACCTGCTGATCGACCCCTGCAGAGCCTGGTCTGGACTGAAAATATCTACTTGTCGAGGGGGATACAACCGCAGAATCTCGAAGTGACATGGGTTTTTGTGGAGTACCTGTACAGCGCCGAGGCGCAGGCTCGACTTAGCGACTTTCAAGGAGCTGCTCACATACCGGTCGATACGACGGTTGAAATCATCGATTCAAACATGGTTGAAATGGCAGCGATGCTGCGTTCCGGGGTCCCGCTTCCGCTGTGGATCGATTTGGAAAACCACATCAAGCCGATTGAGGGTGCTGTCGACGATGTTATATTCCAGGGGGTTGAACCTGCCGTGGCTGCGCAGTTTCTTATCGATCGAATGGAGCAAGTTCAGATACCGGACGAGGGATAATATCGCTGGTTTTGTTCAGGCTATCTTCAAATCCCATCTTGAGTGAGCCGTGAAACGACGAAGGCATGACAGGTTGCAGGGATCTGTCATGCTGAACCCATTCGGCTTCGCTTCCACTCCCTTCGGTCGGGGGCTTCGCAGGCTAAACTCCGTGAAGCATCTCGTTCTTTGATCTGAAATGTTTTTCTGACTAAAAATGAGATTCTTCGTCGCTCTGCTTCTCGGAATGACATTTAGAGGGTACCTGTCATTTCGACAGAGCCGTGAAACGGCGACCGAGAAATCCCTATGATATGGTTCGTGAGGGCTCCATGCGTGGAAACAGTTGGATTCCCCATTCCATAGATCCTTGATCTATATGTCGGGTCATCTCAGGGATTTCTCACCCCGGTGAACTTCCCACTCCCTTCGATCGGGGACATTGCCCCCCAAAATTCGGGGGACTTCGCTGGGCAGGAACCCCTTTCAGGGGTTCGAGCGCATCAGGTATACCCCGTTGTATAATCCGAACAGATATTGACGCATAATGTTTTAAGATCTGGATAAACATCTCGGAAGGAAATCCAGCCAATGCATCTCGTTTGTACGCACGAGCAGGCCGACTTCGACGCTGTTGCCAGCTTACTCGGCGTCCATTTATTGGACCCGGAGGCGATGCCCGTCCTGCCCAGGCGGGTAAACCGCAATGTCCGGGCGTTTGTCACGCTATATGGTGACCATCTACCGTTCGTGGAGTTCGGCGAATTGCCGCGCAGCCGCGTCGCGCGGCTTACCGTCGTCGATACGCAATCATCGCCATCGATCAAGGGTGTACGTGCGGATACCAAAGTTCACCTGATCGATCATCATCCACTCGGTGACGGCCTGGACCCCTCCTGGTCGACCCACATTGAGGATGTGGGTGCGACGGCGACATTACTCGTGGAGGAGATACAGGAGGCGGGCAGGAATCTATCACCCGTCCAGGCAACCCTGCTGTTGCTCGGTATTTACGAGGACACCGGCAGCCTCTCTTATGCGGGCACAACACCACGGGATGTGCGTGCCAGCGCCTGGCTGTTGGAGCGGGGCGCGGATCTCAATCTGGTTGGAGACTTCTTGAACCATCCGTTATCGAATGGGCAGCGCGATCTCTATGACCGTCTGCTGGAAAACATCGAGACCCATGAGTATCACGGCCTCTCGATCATTTTAGCTTGTGGCGAAGCGCGCGGTTTAGATGAGGAGATTTCAACTCTCGCCCACAAGCTCAGGGATGTATTTGATCCTGATGGCTTATTTGTCTTGGTGGAATTGAATGGAAGCGTTCAACTTGTAGCTCGCTCGACGACGGACGAGTTGGATGTCGGAGCAGTCGCAGAGCATTTCGGCGGCGGCGGGCATGCCCGGGCAGCCGCGGCGTTGATCCGCGAACGGAGTAGCGAACAAGTGCGTGATGCGCTCATCGAGTTTCTCGCCTCCTTCATCGAGCCCGCACTCACAGTCGGGGAGATCATGTCCCGCGATCCTCAACTGCTCAGCCCGGATGTGAAAATCTCAGATGTGGGTGAACGGATGCAGCGATTTGGTCATGAGGGCTACCCGATCGTGGAGAGCGGGCGGGTGTGCGGTTTACTCACCCGCCGGGCGGTTGACAGGGCGCTCTCACATGGCATGGGCAGCCAACCGGTCTCGCGTATTATGGAAGCCGGCGACCTTGTGGTGCGAACGGACGACTCGGTTAATCACTTGCAGAAAGTGATGATCGAGCACGGCTGGGGTCAGGTTCCGGTCGCCGATCCGGACTCAGCCGAGATCGTCGGGATCGTCACCCGAACTGATCTTTTGAGCTCCCTGGGGACGGGGTTGGAAAGAGAATACAAGCCCAGCCTGGCAGGTGAGTTGGAAGAGATGCTTCCCGGGCCGCGGTTGGCGCTGCTCCGGCTCGTCGCCCGTGAGGCGGAAGAACGAGGTGACGCGCTCTTCATCGTGGGCGGTTTCGTCCGTGATCTGATTCTCAGCGCCCCGAGTGTGGATTATGATCTCGTTGTAGAGGGGGATGCGATAGGTCTGGCGCGGAGTCTGGCTGCAGCATATGGTGGTCGCGAGAGCAGCCATCAACGATTTGGAACGGCGAAATGGCAGCTTGACCCAGGGAATAAGCAGCTTTGTGCGGCGCTCGAAAGTGAATCGCTCGAGTTCAATATGCTTCCCAAATATTTAGACTTCGTTAGCGCCCGTACTGAGTTTTACACTCATCCGACCGCGTTGCCCTCGGTCCAGCGCGGAAGTATCAAGCTCGACTTGCATCGTCGCGATTTCACGATTAACACCCTCGCGCTGCGGCTGGATGGTCGTTATTACGGTCAATTGCTCGATCATTGGGGTGGTGGCCGGGATTTACGGAATGAAAAGATCCGCGTCCTGCATTCCCTGAGCTTCATAGATGACCCAACGCGCATTTTGCGGGCTGTCCGACTGGAGCAGAGATTCAATTTCCAGATTGAAGATCGCACATTAGAGCTGCTGAACGAAGCGATTTCGTTGTTGGATCGTGTGAGCGGTGAACGTATACGCAGCGAGTTCGATACGATTTTCAATGAACCCAAATTCGCCTTGATCATGGCACGGCTTCAAGCGCTAGGCTTGCTCGAAGCGATACACCCAGCATTAGGGTGGGATCAATGGCTTGAAGCGCGCATTGAAGCGATTAAACACTTCGAGCCCCCTGATTCATGGCGTCTTAAGGAGCCTCCTGAACGAGATTTTCTTCACTACGCCGTGTGGCTTTTCCGCTTGACTGCCCAGGAGGCCGAGGGGGTTGGGCACCGGCTGCGGTTTCCCGCCGCGGTTCTGCGCGATATTCTACAAACCGTTGGGCTCAACAGCTTCATGCAATCTCTGGAGGGGACAACTGCGCCGAGCACGGTCGTCGCTAGATTGGATGAGGTACAAGAGCGTGCGCTCATCGCCTCCTGCATGGCGTTGAATGATCTGCCGGTGGTCTGTGAAATCCTTGAAAAATATCTCGGGAAATGGCGCTTTATCCAACCAGAAGCAGATGGGGAGACATTACGTGCCATGGGATTACCGCAGGGACCGATCTACGGTGAGATCCTGTGGAAGTTGCGAGCCGCCTGGATCGATGGAGAAATCCGGGATGGAGTCCAGGAAAAAACGCATTTGGAGACCATGGTGAAGAAAGCCCTCGCGAGTGGTTGATCGAACCGCGGTTCAGATTCGGCATGCGACGGATGCTGATTTATTAGCGCTTGAATGGGATGGGGAGTATACACACTATCGTCGTATGTATCGGCATGCGATGCAGGATTCCAAACGCGGAAATCGGGTTTTGCTCGTAGCAGAGATTGAGGGCGAAATCATCGGTCAAATCTTTATCTACTTTCGTCCATCGTGGAGTCGTCACTTTCCTAACGAACAGGCTGGCTACCTTCATTCCTTCCGAGTAAAAACACAATTCAGGAAGCTGGGGATCGGCACCTCGTTGGTCCGTCACGCAGAGTCGATTCTCATCGAGCGCGCGTATCAACGTTCTATCATCTCAGTGGCAAAAGACAATCACGACGCTGTGCGGCTCTATGCAAGTTTGGGTTATTCGATCTTCACCGAGGATCCTGGCCAATGGTCATACGTCGACCATCGCGGTCGGATACAGCAGGTAGAAGAGCCTGTACATTTGATGCAAAAACGCCTTACCTTGGAATAATTATTGACAGTCGGGCTGGCATGATTCTTGAACCGGATGAGGTGCGTTTTTTTATACGGCAGCATCGAAGATGCGCCTTATCTGGGAATAGGATAGATTTTCGTGTTTTGCTTAGCCTTAATGCTTCGGTTTACATAAGAAAGACTCAGCCGTAGATCCCGGATGGGCCTGAAGAGTGAGCCTTAATCCAAAGTACTGAAATTGATGCGTGGCATCCGTCCCTATGTCAAACCTTGAGTTATTTTCACTGAAAGCTCGGCATATTTCAGCAGCCTTACTTTTTGTTACTTTTCTAGCAGGTTGCAGCATCTCCCCAACCCCCACATCTACGACTCGTTTGATAGAACCGTGGCTGGGACTGCTGCCGGCTTCACAAGATGAAAACGAGCCATCTCTGTTGAGTCGAGGGGAGAATCAGGGCACGCCATCTCTGCCAATTGCGGTCATCGGTACTCCCACCCCCGATCCGTTTCGTGAGCATCCGCAACTTCGAACTGAGGCGGAGAATTACATTGTCCAACCCGGTGATTCGCTCAATTCGATAGCGATCCACTTTAGTGTATCCGCGAACCAGATCGCACGGGCGAATGCGATTTACAACCCAGATATGTTGAGTGTATGGCAGGCGCTGTATATCCCCGCGCCGGAGCCGCAGCAGCCGGGACCGGCCCACAAGATACTCCCCGATTCCGAATTGGTATTTGGTCCTGCGAATAGATACGTGGATATCTACTCCGTGGTGGACCATTGGTATGGATACTTGCGGGGCTATATGGAGGAAGTAGAGGGTGTGGAAATGAGCGGTGCGGGCATTATCCAGTTGGTTGCTCGGCGCTATTCGGTAAACCCGCTTCTATTGTTAGGCCTCCTGGAATATCAAGGCGGGTGGCTTACCCAGCTCGAACCGCCTCCGCAGAGTCGGTTTTACCCAATGGGATATGCCGCCTATGGCTGGGAGGGTCTCTTCCCGCAACTTTCATGGGCGGCCGATCAGCTAAACCTTGGCTTTTACCGTTGGAGAGCGGACTGGTTGGGTCCTTTTCTACTGACGGACGGCCATGTGATCAACCCCGGCTTGGGGATCAATGCCGGCACGGCAGGCGTCCAGCAGCTCTTCTCCCAACTTTACCCAGCGGAGGTATGGAGGCAGGTCGTGGGTGAAGCGGGGTTTGCCCTGACTTATGCTAACCTCTTCGGGGGTCCATTCGAACGGGGTGTTGAACCACTCCAGCCCGCGGATTTGAAGCAGCCGATCTTGCAGCTTCCGATTGAAGAAGGATCCGTCTGGTCGTTCACCGGCGGACCGCATAGCGCCTGGGGGGAGTACGCGGGATGGGCGGCGCTTGACTTCGCCCCGCCCGGAAACGCGTTCGGCTGCATCGTTCCCGACGAATGGGTTGTCGCGGCCGCCGAGGGGTTGGTTGTGCGTGTGGAAAATGGGGAGGTATTACTCGACCTGGACGGAGATGGTTATGAGCAGACGGGGTGGGTTTTGCTATATATGCATATTGAATCGCGCCATCGGGTGGAAGCTGGAACGTATCTGCAAGCTGGAGATTTGATCGGGCATGCTTCGTGTGAGGGCGGAGTAGCCACTGGCACTCATCTCCATTTTGCCCGGAAGTATAATGGCGAGTGGATTCCTGCCGATGGTCCGATCCCGTTTGAGATGGATGGCTGGGTATCGTCCGGCGCAGGGTGGCCTTATGATGGGTATCTTAGCCGGGGTTCTGTCGTCTTAGAAGCGTGTGCATGTCGCGATGAATTCAATCAAATTTCGCGTTGAGGGTAATTCCAAAACAAGATGGGCTGCCAGCCGGAGTGGCATTTGGCTGCCTCTCGCCGCGCTGATCCTGGCAACGCTTGCGTGTTCGCGAGCAGATGTTCCCCCGCCAGGGGGGATTGGCTCGGGAGGGCTGCCCTCTCCGGTGTCCCAAGCTTCGCCATCAACGGAGCCCACGGAAATTATCCTCCCGCTAATCCCTTCAGCTACGGATACCCCGGCGCGTCCTGAGCCGATTGCCTCCCCAACCTTCCCGGCTACGCCGACCACAATCAGTTTGGATGAACCGGAGTTGCTGCTCTATGAGGCCCAACCCGGTGATAGCATACATTCGGTTGCTGTGCGTTTTGGTGTTTTGCCCGAGGAGGTCGAATCTCCGGACCCTCTCCCCGTCAATCCAGGCATGATTGATCCTGGGCAGTTGCTGCTGATTCCCCGGCGGCTGATTAATATCGGACCCGATGAGCGTCTGATCCCCGACAGCGAACTCATCTTCTCCCCACACGCTTCAGATTTTAACACTGTGGAGTTTGCAGCAGCCCAGGGCGGCTATCTGCAGAATTATCGCCAGATCGTCGGCACACGATGGCTTTCAGGCGCTGAAGTCGTGGAGCGAGTGGCGCTCAACAATTCCATCAACCCTCGTTTGCTTCTGGCGATGGTCGAGCACATCGCCGGCTGGGTAACGGATCCGACGGTTCCTGGTGGCGATGCCTTCAACTATCCGCTGGGTAATGTGGATGACCAAACTCGCGGTTTGTATCGGCAACTCACGTGGTTGGCCAACGAACTCGGGAATGGTTACTATGGCTGGCGGGCGGGGACACTCACAGAAGTACGTTTCTGGAATACTGGCTCGCTAAGATTGGCACCTGACCTGAATGCGGGAACAGTCGCAATCCAGCATTTCTTCTCCATCGGCCATACAAAGCAGGTTTGGGAGGCGGCAATCAGCTCGGAAGGATTCTTGCGGGATTATAAGGATCTATTCGGGGACCCCTGGGCGTATGAGTATCCGTTGTTCGAGCCAGGTGTTGAACAGCCAAACCTTATCCTACCCTTTGAACCCGGCAAGATTTGGGCCTATACGGGCGGACCGCATGGAGCCTGGGAGCGTGAGAGCGCCTGGGCAGCGCTGGATTTCGCCCCCGCTTCAAGTGTCTCTGGGTGTGTGGTGTCGGAGGAATGGGTGGTCGCCGCTGCGCCGGGCATCGTCGTACGCTCCGCAAACGGAGCTGTGGTTCTCGACCTCGATGGAGATGGGCGTGAGCACAGCGGTTGGTCGCTGCTCTATCTGCACGTTGATCACAAGGATCGTGTTCCAGTCGGTAGTCTGCTCGATGAAGGTGACCGAATCGGACACCCATCGTGCGAGGGGGGAATCGCCACGGGGACGCATATCCATCTCGCCCGCATGTATAACGGCGAGTGGATCCTGGCGGATGGTCCCATCCCCTTTAACTTAGACGGATGGGTCGCACGGGCGGGATCCAAGCCCTATCAAGGTGCTCTGGTGAAGGATGGTCGAGAGGTCTTGGCGTGTTCTTGCGCTTCTCAGGAGACACTGATCACGCGATGAATAAGCATCTTTCCCTGATTACGGCGCTGCCGGCCTGCTTGGGATTGCTCATGGGCGCATGTCTTCCAGCTAATCCCGCCGTCAGTACGACGGTGACGCCTGAAGGACCCGTTCCGGTGGTCAGTGCGACACCTCTGCCCACGCGGGGACCGCATGCGCCGGGCCAGATATTTGAGTACCTCGCGCAAAGCGGAGACACCTTGCCAGCGATCGCCGCTCATTTCAACACAACCGAGGATGAAATCCGGGCTGAGAATCCAGATCTCCCCGACGCCATAACTACACTCCCCGCTGGATATCCGCTGCTTGTTCCGGCCTATTACACGCCGCTCACTGGATCGACGTTCCATATTCTCCCTGACAGCGAAATTGTGAACGGTCCATCCGTAGCAGGTTTCGATATACGCTCGGAGGTTCTCCAGCGCTCTGGTTTCCTCACGGATCTGGATACCTTTGCCTATAAACGGCAGCGGGAAGCATGGCAGGTAGTTGAGATCATCGCCCTGAATTACTCGATTAACCCCCGGCTGCTGTTGGCATTGCTTGAGCACCAGAGCCAGGCTTTGAGTATGCCATTTCCGGAAGGGGATGAGCGGATCTACTCTATGGGTGTACAAGACCGCAGCTACCGCGGTTTGTTCTGGCAATTGGTCTGGGCCTCGGAACGCATTAACGATGGATATTACGGCTGGCGAACGGGATCCTTACATGAGATCGAGCTGGCGGATGGGCTAATCGTCCAGCCCGACCCATGGCAGAACGCCGGCACCGTCGCGCTGTTCCAGTTCTTCGCAGGTCTTTATGGGAAAGAAGCGTTCGAGATGGCCGTGAGCCCGGAAGGGTTTTATCAGACTTATTCAGATTTGTGGGGAGAACCCTTTGCTAAAGAAATTGATCTCCTCCCGGCCAGCTTGCAGCAGCCTGAACTTGGGCTGCCTTTTATTCCCAATCGCGTATGGGATTTCACCGGAGGACCGCACCCTGCTTGGGGAACGAGCCTGCCGTTCGGCGCGCTCGATTTCGCCCCACCTTCAGAGGAGAGCGGTTGTGTGAAGTCTGTTGAGTGGTTCACAGCGCCGGCTGATGGCGTGATTGCACGCAGCGCGGAGGCGACTGTGATACTCGATCTCGATGGCGATGGGGACGAGCGCACGGGTTGGGTGGTCTTCTTTTTCCATGTGGCTACCGAAGGAAGAATCGCTGAGGGGGTTGAGGTGAAGGAGGGCGATCTTCTTGGTTTCCCATCCTGCGAGGGCGGGCATTCGACTGGAACGCACATTCATGTTGCCCGTCGCTACAACGGGGAGTGGATCCCCGCCGCAGGACCGTTAGCGTTTGTGCTGGATGGCTGGGTCACTGAGTACAGCGGGATCGCATATGAAGGGACGCTTACAAAAGGGTCTAAGGTCGTCCCGGCCTGTCAGGGATGTGCCCGCGCAGAGAACCAGATCATCTACACGCTCCCTGAGTAGGGGCACGGCACCAGCCGGCCGGCTCCCAGAGTAAACCCACCAAAGAGTGGTTGTCTCCGGGCATGGCGCATCTGTGTATGCGTATTTACCCCCCCATCCTTCGACGCAAGCGTCTGCCGACAGGCTCAAGATTTCTTGCTGTTTTTAAGCGCCCTTTTCCCGGTTTTTGCTGGCGGAGTGGTTTTCTTCTGGGTCTTCCCCCTCGTTGATTTTTTCGGTTTTGATTTTGAGGCTTTCGCTTTCTTGGAGGGTTGAGGCGCAATCGTTGATCGAGGCAGCGATGGTGAGATACGTCGCACCCGGATCTTCCCCTCCAGCTCGAAAATAACCTTGCCAGTAGAGGCACGCACCCGCATGGGTGCATCGCCGAAACGCAGTGAGCGTGGTGCGCCGCGCGAGAAATGTACGACGGCGCGATCTTTGACCTCACCAATCGCCGCCCCTACGATTTTTGCGGCTTCACCGGATTTCCAGGCGAGCACTCCTTTGCCGTGCCGGCCCTGACGCGGGAATTGCTTGAGCGCGCTGCGTTTGGCCTGGCCTCCCTCTGTGATCAAGAACAGCTCCTGATCGGGTCGAATAACCCCCATTCCGACGATCTGCACATCCTTGCCGTCGAGCCGGATCCCGAGGACACCCGCGGCGGAGAGCCCCATCGGGCGGACCTCTTTTTCAGAGAAACGGATGGCCATACACGTATTGCTCACAAGAAGGACGTCTTGTTTCCCTGAAGTCAGCTCCACCCATCCGAGTTCATCGCCGGCACCGACCCGGATCGCTTCGAAAGTTTTCGCCGCGGGGCCGGGTAGAGTTGCGATGCTGGTTTTTTTCACCATGCCGTTGCGTGTCGTGAGGAACATGAAGCCGCCGCCATCAGCCTGACCGATCTTATCGGCGGGGATGGCAATACCGCCGATGAGTGCGGTTTCGAAACCGAATGCAGTTGCGCCAGAGAGTTGCTTCGCCCCAGTAGGATCATCGCTCTCAGGCAGAGTGTGAACGAGAACCGAGGAGGCCTGCCCTTGAGCGTCGAAAAGATAGAGTAAATCGTGCGTGTTGGCGCCGATGACCAACTCAGGCGCGCCCCGCCCTGAGAGACGAGGCAGGCGTGCAGTCGGCGTGCGGTAGATCATGCCGGACGGGGT
>SDBU01004580.1_pt1 | contig 16922 bp, 16 predicted proteins | sample 2277071 | NCBI WGS metagenome assembly SDBU01 (sample SAMN10397929, study PRJNA504765) | marine sediment metagenome | isolation source: marine sediment core GS08_GC12, 126 cmbsf | place: Arctic Ocean: Gakkel Ridge, Loki's castle | collected 2008 | reverse complement strand
CAAACGGAGATGATATCGTATTTACCACATTTGATGGAAGCAGTTAATCAGAAGGATAGAAAGGCCAGGTTGATGAAAATGAAAGCTAATGATATGGCATTGGTTTATGGTGAAAAGATGAGGGTGATAATGCATTGGATGAAGGGTAAAAAGGTCGGTGATAGAGAGACACTGGATGATAAAAATGCCAAAAGATTGTTTTCGGCGATAAGAGATCTGGAGTATGTATTGGGCTATGGCAGAAAAGTAGCGGCACATACTTTGGAGCAAAGAGAAGAAGATATAGTCAGTAATAAGGATACGTATGGACTGGAGACGGTGATAGATTTGAGGGATTTGATAGAGACAGAAATGCGATATGAAATTTGTCCTAGGGGTGGGAAAAAGAAAAAAATTAAGAATATGGCCAAATTGATGAAGTATGTGTATTCCGGTAAAAAAGCAGAAAGGGAGGCGGCTTATAGAGCATTATTCAGTCAACATAAAAAGCATATTGATAAATTGTTTTTGGTTTACCAGGCGGCGGTAAAAAATTGGGATTATGAAGTAAAATTGAGAGGATACAGCTCCCCTATTTCGATGAGAAACTTTGCCAATCAGGTGCCGGATGAGGCAGTGGAGGCACTACTTAGGGTGTGTAGTGAAAAAAAGGATGTGTTTGGAAGATTTTTTGAACTTAAGGCAAGGGAAATGGGGGTGGAGAAATTGAATCGGTTTGATGTGTATGCACCAAGAAAGGGGAAGAGGAGAAAATATGAATTTGGGGAGGCAAAAGAGGTGGTGTTGGAAACTTTGTATGGGTTTTCCCAAAGATTTGGCAAGGCGGCTGAGATTATTATTGCTGATAAGCATATCGATTCGCATCCAAGAGTGAATAAGAAAAGTGGGGCGTTTTGCGCTACGATGGGACCAAGAATTACGCCTTATGTGCTGTTGAATCACACTGGGACTTTAAGAGATGTTTATATCTTGGCGCATGAATTGGGACATGGAGTGCATAGTTTGTATGCCAATAAACATAGAGTGTCGTCACAAAATGCTAATTTACCTTTGTCAGAAATGGCATCAACTTTGGCGGAAATGATTTTGTTTGAGAGGCTTTTGGCAGATGAGAAAGATGAAGAGGTGAGAAAAACAATGTTGTGGGAAAAAATAGGTGATGCTTATGCTACGATTTTACGACAGAATTATTTTGTTAAATTTGAAATTGAAGCTCACAGGCGCTTTTCCAAGGGATTGACGGTAGATGAGTTGGGAGAGCTATGGTTGGAAGGATTGAAAGAGCAATTTGGCGGAAAGGTTAAGATTGATCCGATGTTTTCTTATGAATGGAGTTATATTCCTCATATAATACATACTCCGTTTTATTGTTATGCCTATAGCTTTGGTGAACTGGTGTCATTATCAATGCTGGCAAGATATAAGAAGGAGGGGGCAAGTTTTGGTAAAAAAATTGAGAAGGTAATGGAGACGGGTGGATCAGAGGATCCGGATAAGGTACTAAAAAGAGTGGGGGTGGATATGAAAAGTGAGAAGTTTTGGCGGCAAGGGTTTGAAGTGGTGGACGAGTGGATAAAGGAATTGGTCAAAGGAAATAGGTGAAATGAAAGTTGATTTGTCAAAAGATCAGGAAAAGGCTTTGAGGGAAATAAGGGGGTGGCATAAAAAACCTAAGAAACAATTTATTACTTTGGGAGGATATGCCGGGACGGGTAAAACGACTTTGATTGCGGTATTAAGAAAAAGTTTAAAAAAGAAACTACGGGTGGCTTTTGCTACTTTTACCGGGAAGGCATCAAGAGTGTTGCGGGGGAAGCTGGTAGAACAAGGAGTGATATATGGAAATGATAGTGTGGGGACAATTCATTCTTTGATTTATTCTCCGATTATTAATGAAAAAGATGAGATTATGGGATGGGAGAGAAAGAGTAGGATTGAGGCGGATTTGATTATAATTGATGAGGCGTCGATGGTGGACGGTGTTATTTGGAGTGATTTGATGGGATACGGGGTACCGATTGTGGCGGTGGGAGATCATGGACAATTGCCACCGATCCGGGGTTTATATAATTTAATGGAAAAGCCTGATTTGTTATTGGAAAAGATTCACCGACAAGCCAGGGGCAATCCTATTATTGAAGTGTCGGTGTGGGCGAGAAAAACGGGAAGAATCCCAATGGGGGTATTTGGAGATAAAGTAAAAAAAATTGATAGAGAGGAGGGAGGTATGGAAGTAGAAGAAATATTGAGAAATTATAATCAGGATTGGCTGGTATTATGTGGTTTTAACAAAAGCAGGATTAGATTAAATCAATTTATCAGAGTTGCTGGCGAATTAAACCCGCATGAACCGGTAAGCGGAGATAGAGTAATCTGCCTGAGAAATAATCATGCCAAGGAGGTGTGTAACGGCATGCTGGGGACAATTGTTGATATTAAGGAAAAAAATCGGAAATGGTATAAAGCTGAAATAGAAATGGATGGAGAGGAAAGAAAATATAAGGTGGCAATATTGATGGAACAATTTGGCCAAGAAAGAACAGTTAGTTTTACAAAGGAAAGACATAAAACTCTTGATGGGGATTTGTTTGATTGGGGTTATGCTTTGACGGTACACAAGGCGCAGGGAAGTCAGGCCAAAAAGGTGTTATTATTTGAGGAAAGATTTGGAATGATGAGCGATGAGGAGTGGAGAAGATGGCTGTATACCGGGGTAACCAGGGCTGAAGAGGAGTTGGTGGTAGTCGGCAGTAGGTACAGTGGGTGAGTTGGAGGTTGATTAGAGTAGCCAGAGGAGGATATAATTAACTAATACTAAAACAGTATGAGTCAAATTGGAGAGAAGAGTGGAAAAAATTAGTAATAGATATTACTGGCAAGGATGGGAATTGGAGTTATAATGGTCGGATATAGAAAATGACAGAAAAAACAGTAAATAAATTAAAAAAATTCTTTTCAGTTTATCCTTTGGTTAAATATAAGAGGGGCGAGACAATCTTTGAGCCGGGAAATAAAAGACCAGGGGTGGTATTTATCAAAAAAGGTTATGCTCGGGCTTATACGGTAACAAGAAAAGGGAAAGAAAGAACGGTACCGATGTTTAAACCTTTGTTTTATTGTTCTCTGATAGGGTCGATAACGGGAAAGAAAAATCCTTTCTATTATGAGGCGATTTCAACCATGGATGTCTGGATGGCGCCGGAGAAGGATTTTAGAGAATATATGATGAAAAATGGAGAGGTTCATGCTGATTTGATGCGATGTTTGATATCGGAATTGGCGGGAATGGTTTGTGGGATTCAAGCTTTGATTTCAGGAGATGCTGGTAATAAGGTGGCTAGTTTAATTTATTCGATGGCTGATAAGTTCGGGGAAAGGAAAGGCCGGGATGTGAAGATTAAGTTTACTGTCCCCCACCGAATAATTGCCAGTATGACCGGATTGACCAGAGAGACGGTGACTTTACAGATATTAAAAATGGAAAAGGATGGTTATATTGAGAAAAAGGGGAGGACTTTGGTGGTAAAAGATATGGAAAAATTGGAAGAACTGATTTAACCTGATTGACGGGGGTGAGCAAAAATAGCAACAGTGACAAGAGGATGAGAGGAGGCAAAGGTTTAGGGAATTTTTGGTGGCTTTTGACAGCGAGGGCAGAAAAAGGCGGAGCGACCGGCGAGTTTGAGACGGCTTATGGGGGTGGAGCAGACAAGACAGGGATCCCCAAGTCTTTGATAAACAGAAAAATTGTATTGGTTTTGGCCAGGGGTACCGTCGGGGCGAACATATTGGTTGTCTTTGGCGGTGGAACCACCGGAGAGGATGGAGAGGTTTATTATTTTTAGTAGATGGTGGTGGAGTTGGTTGGCTTTGGCTTTGGAAATGTTTTTGGCAGGAGTGAGAGGATGGATTTTGGCAAGAAAGAGGGCGTCATTGGCGTAAATATTGCCGATGCCGGCAAAGCGAGACTGGTCATGGAGGAGATTTTTGATGGGACGAGAGGATGATTGGAGTTTTTTAAAAAAGAAGTTGGGATTAAACTGAGAGCTGAGAAGGTCGGGGCCAAGGTTTTGTTGGAATTGGGCAACTTTTTGAGGAGTGAGGAGACGAATCCAGCCAAACTTGCGCTGGTCGTTGAAAAAAAGTTGAGAATGGTCGGAAAAGGTAAAAATGAGGCGGGTGGAGCGATTGGGCAGGGATTTTTGGGAAAGAGTGGGGGTGGGATGACCGAGAGTAGTTTTTTTGGAATTCGGGGTAAGATAAATTAATTGACCGGTCATTTTAAGGTGAATTAGAAGAACCAATTTGTCTTGAAGATGAATAGATAATTGTTTGCCGTGACGAGTGAGACGGGTGATTTTTTGGTTTATAAGTTTATTGGGGTGGCCCTGGAATGACTTGGGGTTTAAGATGTCAAATTTGGTGATAGTGAGGTTTTGGATTATAGGGGTGAGAAAGAGACGAATGACTTCAACTTCGGGAAGTTCAGGCATGTAGTGATTATAGCAATTGGAGAGTAATTGGTTTATGAAGTTATCAGGTAAGGTCGGAAAGGTTGAAGTGGAGGGATTTTCGGCTGCTGGCTAAACGCTCCAGGGCAACTCTGGTGTCGGCTAATCTGTCTTTGATGGAACTGATGTTGTTTAGAAAAGCCTGGGTGGAGGCGACATAGCCCATGACGAGAACCAGGTCTGATATTTGTTTTTGGCCTTGAGATACGGAATGAGCTAGAAGGAAGAGGATGAGGGAGTAGAAAATGACGGCGACATTTTGGATGGTGAACCATTCAACAAATCCCCAGTTGCAAAGTTTGATAAATTGTCTGAAGAAGGCATTTTTCTCTTTTTTGACGTTGTTGTTATCTTGAAGTTTGGCAAAGTAAACTTCGGTTTTTTTGTTTTGAATATCTCTAAAACGAGTGTAGCGCTCGGTGGTGTAGATATCGGCAAAGTAATAGATGGTGATATAAGCTATTTCGATAATAAAAATGCGAAAGTCTAAAAAGAGAAGGATAATAGGAATACTGACGAAAGAAACAAAGCCGTCAATGCCAGGTTGGCGAAGAATGTTGAAAGTAGTGCGAACAGCTTCGGAGAAATTTCTGACAGCCTGGATGGTTTGGTGACGTTGCTCTTTGTTCTTGGCACGGTATCCAGCGAGAAGGAGATTGTGGATGCTAAATTCAGTGTCTTTGATGAGATACTCTAGTTTGTAAATGGAGATAAGACGGGAGAAGTTGTCAAAGATACGAATGAGAAATATGACAAGAACTAGCTGGACGATAGATTCGATGCCGGCGTGGTTTTCTAAAAGTTTGATGATCCGGGAAAAAAGGTAAATTGTCAAAAGAGGTAGGAGGGCGGAGATGAAGCGAACGAAGAACCAGAAAAAAAAGGCATTTTTGTTTTTGATGAGTTTTAAGATGAATTTGATGATGTTGCGAGTTTCGCGAGTCATATGATTAATTTATCAGTTTTTTAACCGGGAAATCAAATAGGTTAAAATAGAGATAGTATGGAGAATGAAAATAGGTATGATGTGGTGGTGGTGGGATCGGGTCCGGCAGGTTTGACGGCGGCAATCTATAGTGTGAGGGCGGCATTAGCGACGGTAGTAGTGTCGGGAGGACAACCAGGAGGACAATTGATAATAACTACCTTGGTGGAGAATTTTCCAGGTTTCTCTAAGGCTATTGGTGGAGTGAAACTAATGATGGATATGCAGGAACAGGTAAAAAATTTGGGAGGGGAGATTGTAAGTGATAAGGTAATTTCGGTTTCGAAAAATGAGGAGTTGTTTGAAGTAAAATTAAAAAGTGGAAAGATAATACAGGCAAGGGCGGTGATCGTAGCAACAGGGGCAAAAGCTAGATGGTTAGGGCTACCGAGGGAAAAAGAGATGGTGGGTAAAGGAGTGTCGGGGTGCGCAACTTGTGATGGGCCGTTTTTTAAAGACAAGGTGGTGGCGGTAGTGGGGGGCGGAGATACGGCAGTAACAGAGGCGGTGTTTTTGACTAAGTTTGCCAAAAAAGTGTATTTGTTGCACCGACGGGATAAGTTGAGGGCCAGTAAAAAGGAACAAGAAAGATTGTTTAAGAGTGGAGTGGAAATTAAATGGAATAGTGAAGTGAAGGAAATAGTGGGAGAAGAAAAGTTGGAAAAGATAAAGGTGGTGAATAATAAGAGCGGAAAAGAAGAGACAATGATATTAGATGGATTATTTGTGGCAATTGGGGCGGATCCGGCGACAGAATTTTTGAAAGGGGCGGTGGCAATGAAGGAAAGTGGGCATATTGTGGTGGGAAAGAATTTGACTTTGCCGACGATGACAAGTGTGGAAGGGCTGTTTGCGGCCGGAGATTGTGTAGATGGAATTTATAAGCAGGCGGTAATGGCGGCGGGAGATGGATGTAAGGCGGCGATGGATGCAGAGAAGTGGCTGAGGTGAGAGAAGAGAGGGAGTTATTTTCTTCGTGTTATTCTGGCGCTTCTGAGAGTAGTTCCTATGCGTCTAACTCTTCCTGTTTGTTCACCCAGTTCAACAAATCGACTAGTCCATGTAACAGCTTCAATTCTAATGGCGTCGGGATAGCCGACTGGGGTGTTGTCGGGATTTCGGTTTTTTTTTAATTTTCTAAATTTGGCAAGAGTTCGTCTTCTGCTCGAGAAGGGAAGATAAAACGTGTCAATGATACCATCCGGAGTGCTGCTAGTGATTATGACTTCATGTATGGGTTTGCGAAGAGCAATTGTTCCCAAATGGGATTGGTGTTCGCGAGGTTTTCCTCTAAGACAATCTATAGAGTCTCATTTTTGTTATAAAAAGAATTTGTTAATTTGTTAATTTTTTTAGTGAAGGTTATTTTATCAAATTGGCGGGCGCGGTGGCGGCATGCTTTGGCCCAGATTCTTCGACTTGGCTCAGAATGACAGAGGTCTTGAAGTTTTTTGATGGCCAGGGCACAGGATTTTGGAGTCAATTTGTCAAATAAAATGCCGGTTTTGCCATTAATAACGGTTTCGGCGGTACCGCCTGAATTATAACCGATAACCGGACAGCCGTGAGCCATGGCTTCGACCGGAATGATACCAAAATCTTCGTTGTCGGAGGGGAAGATAAAGGCGATGGTTTGGGACATAAGGGTATCTTTTTGTTGGTTGGTGATTTCACCCAAGAATTCAATGGTGGGACCGGCTATATTTTTTAGCTCTTGTTGGTGGTTGGCAAAGTCGCGACCAAAAATTTTTAGGGGTAATTTGAGGCGGTTGCAGGCTAGAATAGCGATATCGTGGCGTTTGGCCCGAGCTAATCTGCCACCGGTAAGATAGAAGTTTTGGGGTGTGGTCAAGGTTTTGATAATTTGTGGGAGATTAACCGGGGGATTTATAACAATAGCTTCTTTTCGGTAGAATTTTTTGATGCGAGCGGCAGTGGTGCGAGAGTTGGCGATATAGCTATCGACGTTTTGGGCGTAAGTGAAATCAAGCAGTCGGAGAAAGTGATTGGCTATTTGGGCTAAGAAATTTATGACGGGGTATTTTTTGAGATTTCTAGCGGTGGGGAGACCATAGAGATATCGGGGAGGGGTGTGGCAATAGCAAATGAGTTTGGCTGTTTTTTTGTTGAGAGCATTGGGAAAATAAGCGCCGGTGGCTGAGCTTATGATTAAATCGTATCGGGAAAAGTTGAAGAGTTTGAAAGCTAAAGGGGAAAGAAGGCGAAGAGGGCTGATAAGGTGAGAGGCGAAGGGAATGAACTTGAAAAAACTTTGGTGGATTCTACCTGACCATTTTTTTTGGAGCCGAGATCGATGGGGACCAAAATGACCGGGACAATAAAGGGAAGTGTAGATAGGGGCGGTGGGAAAAATGTCAGAAAGAGTTTCGAGAACTAGTTCGGCACCGCCGTATTCTTTTAGATAGTCGTGGACCAGGGCAATTTTTAAGTTTTTGTTTGTCATTGGTTATATTTTAAAACAAAGTGCATTGATTGGGGTTTTTATTGGCTTTTTTGGACTTTTTTAGGGAAGATGTTTTTTGGGGATTAAGCCGGGGATATAACTTGTGGAGACGAGAGATGAGGGATCTAAAATTGTAGGATTTGAAAAGATTTTCAAGAGTGGCGGCACGGCGGTAGTTCCATCTGGCTTTTTTGAGATTTAATTTTAGGGGAATATCGGAAACGAGTAAGGCCAATTTCTGGGAAAGATAGGCATTTTCCTTGTCTTTTTCCAATTTGGTTCTGATGATGGGTTTAATGTTTTTTAAATTTTCGTAAACAGTGTCTAAATCTTGGTATTGGTTTAAAAGCTGGGTGGCGGTTTTGGGCCCGATACCGGCAACACCGGGATAATTATCGGAACTATCCCCCATTAAGGCTTTTAGATCGACCACTTGAGAAGGTTTGACGCCTAGTTTTTTTAAGACATCCTGAGGATGGAAAGTTTGGGTCTGAGAAAGACCGCGAATGGGCATAAAAAGTTCGACTTTGGAAGTAACTAATTGCATGATGTCTTTATCTCCGGTAATAATGGTGATTTTGGAGATAAGTTTTTGGTTCTTGGAAGATTTTTTTTGGAGGGCTTGAAGGCTTAGGGTGGCGATAAGGTCGTCGGCTTCGTAGCCACTGAGGGCAAAATTGGCAAAATTGGCGGTTTTTAGGCTGTTTTTTAGTTCCCGTAGTTGGATAACCAAGTTTTTTTCGGGGGTTTTTCTTTTGGCTCGGTAGCCAATAAATTCTTGGTTTCTGAAAACCGGGCCGGGAGAGTCAAGACAAATGATGACATATTTGGGTTGGAGTTTGTCGATAGTAGAAAGAAGCATGGAGTAGAAACCATAGATGAGATTGACCGGTTGACCGTTTGAAGTCATCTGAGGGATGGAATGGTAGGCACGGTGGGCAATGGCGTGACCATCAATGATGACTAGACGAGACATAGAGAAATTATAACTTAGAGAAGTTGAAAAAGCTGGTAAAATTGGATATGGAACAGCATCCGATACCACAAAATATATCGTCGTATGAATTTAAGCTGGTGGGCGAAATGACTTTGAGGCAGTTTTTGAAGGCGGCGGGAGGGTTGGCTTTGGCGTTTTTGGTTAATTCGACCGGAATAGTTTTTTTGGTACGATGGCCGCTGGTGTTTTTGTTTGGAGCGGGAGGGTTGGCTTTGGCGTTTTTGCCTTTTAGAGATAGGCCATTGGAGAGGTGGATTTTGTCTTTTTGGAGGTCTATTTATGCGCCAACGATTTATATCTACAAAAAAGCAGTTGACAGGAGTTGGATGGATTGGCAATCAAAGATAAAGGAGGTTGAGGTGGAGGAAGATGTAGAAGAAGATATCATGATTAAAAAACAAAAGAAAAATAGGATTAAAGAATATATTCAATCGTTGCCATCGGTAAAAAAAGAAGAAGGAATAAAGGTAAAAAAGGGAGATGAGAAAAAGGAATCGATGGTAAAGTCAAAAGAGGAACTGAAGGGGGTGGAGAATGGGGTGAGGCAAGAAGCAGGGGCAGGTGGGAATGGGGTGGAGGCTAAAACTGATTGGAGAGAAAAGAAAGCTAATTTGGATTTGAAGAAGGAAACTTTAGAAGCCACCGGCGAGGCGGTATTTGGGTCGATTCCGATGCCAAGTATTCCGGAAACACCAAATTTGGTGGTGGGAATGGTAACAGATAACCTAGGAAAGATTATGGAAGATGTAATTGTAGAAATTCAGGATGAAAAAGGTAATCCGGCTAGGGTGTTGAAAACTAATTCTTTGGGTCAATTTAGGACGTCGACTCAGTTGGCTGACGGAAAATATTTAATTATCACTGAAAAAGAGGGTAATGATTTTAGCCGAGTTAATATAAACTTGACCGGCAGGATTGTGCAACCGGTGAAAATTAGGGCGACGGCTTGATATGATTAAAATAGTAAAATTAATTTGCTATGCCAGATGATACGTTAAAAATTGCTATCAGAGGGAGTACACAGGATCAATTGCCAATTGAGGATGTGGTGGATGGAATTGTGATATTAAAAGACGGATCGTGTGCTATGGTAATGCAATTGTCGTCGGTTAATTTTGATTTGTTGTCGGAAAGAGAGCAATCGGCTTTGGTATTTGCCTACGGAGGGATTTTAAACTCTTTAAGTTTTACGATACAGATAATTATTCTTTCAAGAACCAAGGATATTAGTTCTTATCTGAAAAATCTGGAGCTAGCGGAACAAAAGCAAAGTAGTGCCAAATTAAGAGAGAGGATTTTTTCTTATCGAAAATTCGTGGAAGAGACGGTAAGAAAGAATGATGTTTTATCAAAATCATTTTATATAGCAGTACCTTTTTCGGTGCTGGAAATGGGAATTAAGAGTGCCAAGAGTCAGGTATTGGAGCCGATTTTTCGGTTTGGTAAAAAGAAAATGAGAAAAAAGCTGCCTTTTGCCAAGGATTATATTTTGGAAAAAGCCAAGGCCAGTTTGAGTCCAAAAAGAGACCATTTGGTAAGATTATTTTCCCGATTGGGATTGGAGGTAAAACCGCTAAATACCAAAGAATTAATCGAGTTGTTTTATCAAATGTACAATGAAGAAAGTTTATCGGGGCAAAAAATAAAAACGTTAAATTATGAATCAGCAATGGTGACAACTGAAGATGTTTCAAAAAATACTAAATAAAATAAAGAAAAAACCAACGGTAAAAATTGAAAAGGGATCGACTAGAGGGTCGTTGCCGGTGGTGCCGGTGGAAAAAAAAGTGATGGGAGGAAACATAAAAGAAGGAGTTATTAAGGCGGACGAGAGGAAGATAAATGGAAATGGAGAAAAGAGGGTCTTTGAACAAGGGTTGGTATCGACTAAGGATATTATTGCGCCATCGGCATTGCAGGTTGATTTTGACTATGTGAGGATAGGTAAAAGGTATTATCGGACCTTGTTTGTGTCAGGGTACCCAAGGTTTGTGGGATTAAATTGGTTGTCGCCGCTGGTTAATTTTGATGCTAGTTTAAATGTGTCGATGTATGTGTATCCGACAGACGGTAAAGAAATATTGGATGATTTGAGGAGAAAAATTGCTGAAATGCAGGCGGAAATTAGCACTGATATTCAGAGAGGTAGGGTAGTAAATCCGGCCACTCAGGCAAAGTTGGAAGACGCTTTGAGCCTGCAGACTGATTTGGTTAAAGGGGAAGAGAGATTTTTTCAGTTTGGTTTGTATGTGACGATTTCGGCTGAGTCAATAGACAGATTGAATCAGATTAATAAGAATTTGGAGGCGGCCTTGGGATCATTGATGATTATCAGCAAGAGAACTACTCTGCAAATGGAAGAAGGGTTTAATACGACTTTGCCAACATGCAATGATGAGATTGATGTGACTCGAAACATGGATACGACCTCACTAGCAACGACTTTTCCTTTTGTGTCGTCGGATCTTTCTGACGATAAGGGAATTATGTATGGGATTAATGAACATAATGGGTCATTGGTGATTTTTGATCGATTTTCGATGCCTAATTATAATTCGGTGGTATTTGCCACTTCCGGAGTGGGAAAATCTTATCTAATCAAACTGGAGGCAATGAGGTCATTGATGATGGGGACGGAAATCATTGTGGTTGATCCTGAAAATGAGTATAAGAGCATGTGTGAGGCCATTGGAGGACAATATATTGCTTTTGGCTATGGTGAGGCTTCTAAAATTAACCCTTTTGATTTGAGCTTGGCGGAAGAAGAAGGTGAGAATGTTTTAAATACCAAGATATTATCTTTGCATCGATTGCTAAAAGTAATGCTGGGAAAGATGGATCCGATTGAGGAGTCAATATTGGACAAGGCATTAATGGCGGCTTATAAGGCGAAAGGAATAACGCCGGATCCGGAAACACAAAAAAAGGAAGCACCTTTAATTGAGGATTTGTATAAGTCTTTGATTGGAATGGAAGAAACAAAGGCGCAGAGTTTGGCGGCAAGATTAGAGAAATTTATCAAAGGGTCTTTTGCCGGTATTTTTAATCAGAAAACAACAGTTGATTTGAAGAATAAATTTGTGGTTTTTGGGATTCGGAATCTGGAGGAAACTTTGCGACCGGTGGCGATGCATATTGTGTTGGACTATATTTGGACGGTGGTGAAAAAGGAATTAAAGAAAAGAATTTTGGTGGTGGACGAAGCCTGGTATTTGATGCAGTATGATGATTCGGCGGCATTTTTGCGAGGAATTATTAAGCGAGGTAGGAAATATTTTTTGGGAACGACGACAATTACTCAAGATGTGGAGGATTTTTTGGGAACACCTTATGGAAAGGAAATCGTGACTAATAGTGCCATTCAAATTCTATTAAAGCAACACAGTGCGGCAATTGACAAGGTGGCGGAGATATTTTATCTGTCAGAAGGAGAGAAACAATTGCTTTTGAGCGCAGATAAGGGCGAAGGAATATTTTTTGCTGGACAAAATCATGTGGCGTTGAGAGTGATTGCATCGGAGAGTGAGCATCAGTTGATTACTTCGGATCCGGGAGAATTGATAAAACAGCAAAAAAGAATAGAGGAAAAACTGGAAGAGGCAGAGGTAAAGACCAAGGTGAAGCCGGGTATGGATGTGCAAATGAAAAACGAGAATAGGACAGTAAGCATGAAGGTGGGGAAGGCGAGAGGAACAAGCCCGGTGGTGGCAAGGCAAGACAAGAAAGAGGAAGTGGTGGTAAAACCATTGCCTGAGGTGAAGAAAAAAATAGAAGAAAGGCCGGAAGAAATAGTAAAAGAGGTGGGGGCAGGGGCGGACCTTAAGAAGAAGATCGAAAGAATGGAGCAGGATGAGGCGAAAAAAATAGCGGAATTTAAAAAGGATCAAGCGGGTGGAATAAAAGATAATAAGGGAGGATTGAAAAAAGGAGTGCTTTATAAGGATTTGGGAAGGGGTAATGTACCAAGATTTACGCCACCAAAGGCAGAGGCAGTGTCGACGGTTGATTCGGGCAGACCTTTGGGTGTATTGAACAACAAGCCTATTTTTGTAAATAAGCAAAAGGAGGTAAAAGTTGCTCAACCTAAGCAGTTTCTAAAAAAACCAGTGGCTGATTTTGGTAAGGTGGGGGGAATCGGAAGGACAGGGACGCCGGTGGGAAAAATGCCTGGCAAGACAGGAGCAGTTGGTAAAGGGGGGCAAACAGCAAGAATAAAGCCGGCAGTGGTTAAGCCAGTAGCGGTTAAGCCGGCAGTGACAATAACTACCAAGACGGGGCAAAAGGCCGGAGATAAGATGAGCTATGATGAATTATTGGGGAGTTGATTGCTATAATTTGGTGTGGCTGGTCAATTAAACAATAGGAAGGTAAAGATAAGAGAACTGATGGCGGCGGTGAGAAATTATGAGACGGCGGTAGTTGGAGGAGAATCAAAGGAAAAGATGGCAAGGGAATTTTTTAAAGAAACAGGTTTTGATATTGAGGCTTTAATGGCCAGGCAACGAGCTATTGGTGGAGATGGATTGAGAGGATTGAGAGAAATAGGAATATCTGAAGCAGTGGTGAAAAGAGCGGCAATAATAGCGATGATGAGAGAAAGAATGATGGTTGAAAGATTGGCGGAGATGATAGGGGGAGGAGAGGAAGCAGAAAACCTAGCAAGGGTGGTGGTGAAAATGGCGGCTGAAGAAGCCGGGAGGGTTAAAATGGACCTTGGCAAATTGAGAAGAATGGCGATGAGGATGATGAAGAAAAGGAAGATTACTGGTGAAGGATTGACTGAGCTGGCTGATGAAACGGTGGAAATTAGCGCAAAGATAAGAGTGCAGGCTGAGTTGGAAGAGGAAGCAAGGGTGATGGTTGGGAAACTAGAAGAGGCGGGGCTAAGCGAGATGGCGGATCAAGGAGAACTTAACGAGATAGTAGAGTCGGCAGTAAAAGAGTGGGGGGTGGAAGGTAAGCCAATGTCAGTAGTGGGTTTGGAGGGAGAAATATTGAGAGCGGTGGGCAAAGCTGGAGATGGAGCGGCGGAAGGAATGGTTGGTAGAGCGGTTAAGGGAGCTGAGGCTAAGATAGATAATTTAAGGAAAATTAATAGAGAAGCTTATGATGTGGAGGAAGATAGGTATTTGCGAGAAAAAATTAACAAAATAGTGGGTGAGGCAAATTTTGGAGTGGATGAGGAAATTATTGATGATTATGCCCGATTGGTGAGTGGATTTTATAAAAACAATCCGGTTAAAGCTTTTAAAAATGAAGCAGAAGCGGAGGCAGTAAGGGTAGAGGTGAGTCCGGGGAGATTTGAGGCTGGTTTTAAAGAAACTATGGTGGTGCATCATCTTTTGGAAAATGGGCTGGGAGATAACCTGGAAAGGTTTTCTGCATTATCAAAATTAATACCTAATTTGAGCTCAAGTAACATAATTGATGAATGCCGAACGGTAAATGGAATGATGAGAGCATTTAGTCAATCTCCAGAATTGGCGGGTGAATTAAGACAGGCAAGAAGAAACATGGCGGTGATGCAAAACGTGCGTAATTTTTTAAGACCAGGCGGGGTGGATAGGATGGTTTTGAATTTGAGTTCTAAGGTGGGAAGACAGTCATTGGTAAACTTTGTTCAACAAACGAGTATATTGATGGCTCAGGGTAAAAATTTGGGCCAGGCAATGGGAACAGTATTCAAGGCGATGATGACAACAGGAAAGGTGGTGGTAACCGGGGCGGCAAAGACGGCGGCAACCGGGGCGGCGGCGGGAGTAGCGGGAACGGCGACAGGGACGGGACTAGCGGCGCTAGTATCAGGATCGTTGGCGCCGATAGTGGCGGCTGTAGGAGCGGTGTGGACAGTGGTAAAACCGATTTTGAAAAAAGTTAAAAAAATTGCTGAAAAGTTGGGATTATCTTTGGGGGCAAAAAAATGGTTGAAAGATAACCTGGGTAATATACCGGGGGCGATTTTGGGATTTGGGGCTGATGCGGCGGTGATAGTGATAGGTTTGGGTGGAGTGATGATGGCAGGGGTGGCAGGAGCGGCGATAGCTTTGGTTGGCCCGGTGGTTATTGGTCTTTTTGGATGGAATTTTGCTTATCATATGTTTCAGTCGAGCCAGATATCAAGTTTGGTACCGCCGCTTGGTATTGGAGGCGGGGAAGAGATGTATATAAAGACGGGAGTGGCAGTAGATGATCTACCATTGCCCGAATGGAGTACTACTTTGGAATTGCCAGAGTCTTGTCCTAAGGGTTTTCCAGTGTCGAAAGGGATAATTACTCAAGGACCAGGAGCAAAAAAATGTAGCCATAGAAATATGACTAACGCGGTAGATATAGCTTTGTCAACTGGTAATAAAATAAAGGCGACGCATGATGGAATAATAAGGGCATCGGCTAACAGAATTTATGGTTATTTTGTGGACATTAGAGCCAAATGCGAGGGAGAGATATTGGTGACTCGGTATGCCCATTTGAAAGAGGCGATGGATTATGATGGAAACCAAAAAATATCTGCCGGAGAGGTGATTGGAAGAGTTAATAATACCGGCAGTTCTACCAATCCACATATCCATTATGATATTAGAGGGCGATTGCCAAATTATTTTGAATCATACTTGGATTCAAAAATAGTGAAAGATGCGTTAACAGGGTGTTGTAATGTAAAAGAGGGTATAAGCTGTCCAGCAATATTTGTGTATAACAAATGAATAAAAAGATAATAAAAACAATAGGAAGTGGAGTGATCTTGGCGATAATAGTAGGGTTGGGATGGAGTTTGGTGAATAAGGATGGGGAAAAACAAGATAGAGGACAGAAAAGGAGCTTTGACACTGTAGTTATTGAAGAAGAAATAAGAGAGTCGGAACCAGTGGTAAGAAAAGCTAAACCGAAAGAAATAAGCTGGCAGATAAGAGAGTGGGTAGTGGCCAGTAAAGTATTGGTGGGGGAAGCTGAAGTATTAAGCATTAGTGATGAGAAACTGGAAGGTTTGGCTAAAGATTTGGGGATAGATTGGTCGACAAAAGATGAGGGTATAGAGGGTTTGATAGTGTTTTCGGGGGGTGAGGATGAAAAAGAGCTAGTAGTGGATATGGAAAATAAGAATATCAGTTTTGCCAAAATGGTGTTTGATATAAATGATGAAAATAATAGAATTTCGAAAGAAAAAATTGAAAATAAATTTTTTGAGCTAGTAGGAAAGGTGGTTGACAGAGAAAGTGTAGTTATTGAAAAGATATCTTATAAGAAACTAGTGTATCCGAGATGGATTGACAGTAGTAGTCAAAATGCCGAGGCGCTAGAAATAAAAGCGAATTACAATGTGAATAAGTTGAAAGTTAGAGGTTATGAATGGGAGACGGTAAAAATGATTATGGGAGTGGATGGTGAGGTTCTTAAATTGGAATTGAACTGGCCGATGGTGATGGGTGAGGCCGGGCAAGAATTTGAAGTGAAAAGTTTTAATGAGGTGCAAAGTTTAGCCTTGGATGAGTTTTTGGTTTTATCAATTGAAGGGGATGAGGAGTATGAATTGGGAATGGATCAGGAGAAAGTAGAAGAAATACAGATTTTTGAAGTTGAATTAGCCTATATATATAATAGTAATGATGGATTACTAGTCCCCTATTTGCTGTTTAGTGGACAGGCTAAGAGTGGAGAAATGGAAGTAGATGTTTTACTGGGATTGAAGGCAATTAAATAAGATTATGATGGAAAAGATTTTTGGATTGATAAAAAGATATCAGATGGTATTTATACTATTTCTTATAGTAATAGTTCTAGGGATACTAAAAATTAGTTATGGATTTAAAGAGGGAGATGGGATTGGGGGAGAAATAACAGAGACCAAAGAAAGTCAAATGTGGGAAGAGGAAGATGGAGAAGAAGGAGTGGAAGGTGACGGGGAATATCCGTTGTGGCAGATACTCCCCTACTCGGGTAAAGGTTTTGTAATAGAAAGGTATGTAG
>SDBU01004579.1_pt1 | contig 16923 bp, 13 predicted proteins | sample 2277071 | NCBI WGS metagenome assembly SDBU01 (sample SAMN10397929, study PRJNA504765) | marine sediment metagenome | isolation source: marine sediment core GS08_GC12, 126 cmbsf | place: Arctic Ocean: Gakkel Ridge, Loki's castle | collected 2008 | reverse complement strand
TTAACCGAACAATGAAACTTTCGCCAACGATGGTCACTTATCTTCAAGTAGGGCCATTGGCGTTGATCCTGCTTATCTTCCTCGGCATACCGTTGTTGACGGTGATCGTTGTCAGTTTTTTCAACTATTCCAATTATCAGGTGTATCCAGACTTTATCCTCCGCAATTACATCGAGCTGTTTCAATCGAAGCTGACGTACCAGCTTTACGCCAGTATGCTCAAATTCGGGATCATCGTTTGGGCGCTGACTTTGGTCATCGGATTCACGGTATCCTATTTTTTGGTCTTTCACGTGCGTTCGCTCTTGTGGAAGATTGCCTTTTTCCTGGTGTGCACAGTGCCTTTCTGGACCTCTAATATCATCCGCATGATCTCGTGGATTCCGGTACTAGGTCGTGAAGGGCTCGTCAACAAGTCGTTAATGTTTCTCGGCATCATCGACGCACCCTTGGAGTTTTTACTTTTTTCGGACTTCGCCGTGATCGTCGCCTACGTGCATTTATTTACGCTCTTTATGATCGTTGCATTCTTCAATTCAATGGCACGCATCGACCCGGCGGTTTTCGAAGCCGCCGTAGACGCCGGTGCCAGTCGCTGGCAGATTATCACACAGGTGGTGATTCCGCTGACACGGACGGGTACCGCCCTCGGTTCGATCTTCGTCATTGCACTCGTTATGGGTGATTTCTTTGTGGTCAAAGTTATGAGCGGCGGACAGAGCGCCTCGGTGGTGTTCGCCATGTGGAACGAGATCGCCATGCTGCAATATCCGTCAGCCGCAGCTAGTTCCGTGGTCCTGCTTATCATCGTCACCTTAATGGTGGCGGCGGTCCTGCGTATCGTCAACATTCGAAAAGAGCTTTCCAATTAGGAAGGAACGACCGTCATGACACAGATGAGTTTCGGGAAGCGTCCTTGGACCTTCTATGCGTTAGGGGCCTTTTTTGCCCTGTTTGTACTGTTCCTTTATGGACCCATGATAGCTATCTACATCCTGTCGTTCCAGGGGCGCAACGGTGGACTCACCTTTCCCATGAACGACGTCTCACTTCACTGGTTCGTGGCCCTTTTTGGACAGGAGCGCACGGGCGATTTTGCCGGCGCGTTCATACGTTCCATTCTACTGGCGTTGATTGTGATGGTACTGACGGTGGTCTTTTCGTTGATGGCAGGGTTGGCCTTCCGGCGACGTTTCAAGGGCTCGACCTTTGTATTCTACCTGGCGGTGGCCAGTCTGATCATGCCGGGGTTGTTCCTGAGTCTGGGAACCGGAATTCTGTTCCGTGTCCTCGGTATCCCAACCAATTGGTATTCCTCGGCGCTTGGCGCCCAACTCACCTGGACGTTGCCCTTCGGCCTGTTGATCATGTTTGCTGTTTTCAGCCGCTTCAACAGGGACTATGAGGAAGCGGGACGGGATCTTGGAGCCAGCAATCAACAAACCCTTTGGAATATTCTTTTGCCCATGGTCCTGCCCGGCCTCATCGCCGTGGCCCTGTTCGGTTTTACCCTGGCCTACGACGAGTTCCCGCGGACGTTGCTGACCGTAGGGCCTGCTAACACGTTACCGTTAGAAATCTGGGCCATGACCACCACCATCACCTCGCCCGCCCTGTATGCATTGGGAACGCTGACCACAGCGATTTCGTTCGTCGCCATCGTCTTATCCCTGGGTTCGATCGCACTGATTCAGCGTAGGCGGTCGGGGAAAAAGCGTAAAGCAAAAAAAATAAGTCAATAGTGCAAGGATTTCGGCCGTTCAGAGCGAATCACTTGCGGCATCCGCGGCGCTTTTGGCACATAGCGAATAAGCGCCGCCCGCAAACAGGAAAGAGAAACATTTTAGCACCGATAGGAGAACAATAATGGCACAGATGGGAGAAATCGAACTTATTAATGTCACCAAACGTTTTGGAGATGTGGTAGCGATCAATGATATCACTCTTAAGATTCCAGCGGGCACCTACTGTTGTTTGTTGGGCCCCAGCGGTTGCGGCAAAACCACGATCTTACGCATGATCGCCGGCCACGAAACGCCGACGGAAGGAGATGTCCGCATTGAGGGCCAGACGGTGGTTGGCCTCCCGCCAGTGAAGCGCGGCACAGCCATGATGTTCCAGAGCTACGCCCTGTTTCCTCACCTGACCTGCGTCGACAACGTTGCCTTCAACCTCAAGATGCGCGGAATTCCCAAAACAGAAAGACGTCAGAGGGCTCACCAGATGTTGTCGTGGGTACATATGGATCAATATGCCGACCGTATGCCGGCCGAACTCTCCGGCGGTCAACAGCAGCGCATCGCCCTGGCCCGTTCCCTGGTCACCGATCCCCATGTGCTGCTTCTCGATGAGCCGCTTTCCGCATTGGACGAGTTTTTGAGAGTGCAGATGCGCAGTGACCTGCGACAAATGCAGAAAAAATTGGGCATCACCTTTATCCATGTTACCCACAACCAGATGGAGGCCATCGCCGTATCCGATCTGGTGGTGGTCATGAATCAGGGCAATATCGACCAGACGGCACCCGCACGCAAGGTCTACACCCAGCCCCGCAGCACCTATGTGGCCCGATTCATGAGCGGACAAAATGTCCACTCCGGAAAGGTGATTGCGGTAAACGGCAAAGTGGCGACGCTTGAAGAGGCTACAGGCAGACGCTTCCTGGTGCCCTATGATGAAATGTCGCCGGTGGTGGGCGAAGATTTTTATTTCGCCGTGCGCCGAGATCTTGTGCAGGTGGAAGCGGTTGCGGGCAATAAGTCCTTGGGCCCTGAAGAGACGAACGCCATTGAAGGTACGGTCAGTATGACCGAATACCAGGGGACCTGGGTCAAAGTCGCCATCGAACGCAAGGGGTTTGAGGAAGTGGTTGCTCACGTCTCGGACGTCCAGTTCTTTTCAAAACCCGTGAACGAAGGCGACCAGGTCATCGTACGCTGGTCAAGAGAGGGAATCCATCCTCTGGGCCATGGTTCCCGTATGGATGTGAGCCAACTCTACGGTGAGGATTCCAATTCTACGCGTATATAGATGATAGTAACTGTTCACGGGTTCAGTCTACAATACGGTTTGGTTTAACAAGAATTCTACTCAAAAACTTCTGGAAACCCGTTTCTACCTCGAAGCCGTTATTGCGCGTCTGGCCGCGCGGCGTAACGAGCCAAAAGATATTGACCGACTGAATAAGATTGTTGATCTGATGGAAGTGAGTTCGATTCAAAAGAACAACAAGGAAAGCATAAGATATGACATTGAATTTCACCAGACACTGATCGACATCTCGCAAAATATGGTGCTCAAACATTTACTGTTGGCGATCAGTACCATGATAAAGCGGTTTTTAGAAGACTATACAAAAATTCCGGGAACATCCAAAAGTGCCATCAGCTATCACAAGCTCATTATTAAAGCCATTGTTGAAAAAGATTCTGATTTGGCGGAAGCAGAGATGAAAGGGCATCCTATGGATGTAATTAAGACCTTGCGCGAAAAACTCAATTTAAACGTAAAATTATCGGACTGAACCAAGGGAGGTGATAAGTAATTCAGGTTGAAACGGAAGGTTTAATATGGCAACGAACAAAAAAATGATCGAGTCCCACCAAGGAGGTATTTAAGATGAAAGAAATCAAAGTTGGGTATGGAGTAGATATTGATGCTGTGGCCGGATGGATCGGTTCTTATGGCGGCGAGGATTCACCCGATGATATCACCAGGGGCATATACGCAGGCAAAGTGGGTATTCCGCGGCTGTTGAAACTGTTTCGGACCTATAACATAAAAGCGACTTGGTTTACTCCCGGACAGTCGGCCGAAACGTTTCCCGATGAGTGTAAGCAGATTGTCGAAGAAGGACATGAACTCGGACTTCATGGCTACAGCCATGAGAACCCACTTAATTTAACACGCGAGCAAGAAGAAAAAATCCTTGTGCGCAGCAGAGAAATATTAACGAGCTTGATGGGCAAGGAACCGACGGGATATGTTGCCCCCTGGTGGGAACTGAGTCCCAATACGATTGAGTTACTCCAAAAATATGGCGTTAAATACGACCATAGTCTGATGCATCACGATTTCCAGTGCTATTATGCGCCAACAACAGAAACGATTTACCCTATCGACTATGACAAGGACCCGGATGAATGGATGAAACCGATGAAATGGGGTGAAGAAACGGGCGTGATTGAGATCCCGGCCAATTGGTATTTGGACGATCTGCCCCCGATGATGTTTATCAAGAAAGCGCCGAACAGTTTTGGTTGGATTTCTCCGGACGTGATTTTACAATTGTGGAAAGATCAGTTTGATTTCATGTACCGTGAATACGATGATGCGGTCTTCCCCATGACCATTCACCCGGATGTCAGCGGCCGACCGCAATGTATTATCATGCATGAAAAGCTGATTGAATATATCAACAAGCATCCGGGGGTGAGATGGTGTCGAATGGCGGAAATGGCCGAAGACTTTGCTTCCAAAAATCCAAAATAACAGGATGCCGCGACCTCTGCCCTGGTGCTTTCGATCAAAGACGTACCAGGGCAGATTACAGAAATGGGAAAAAGCGTTTTAATGCAGATTAGAATTCATCGTAACAAAGGCAAAAAGGTTGGCTGGAAATGAATTTGCCTTGAGTTTCCTGACCTAGGAATTTACCGTCTGCGAAGGTCAGTTGACCTCTCAAATAAACCCTCCGGAGTTCCCTGCTAAACGCCATTCCCTCATAAGAGTTATAGTCAACCCCGTGAAAGCTGTCGGATACGGACAGGGTGCCGCTGGCGATGGCTGTATTAGATGTTTCGTAGCCCCTCACGGTTGCCGTTTTAAAGGTAAAATTGAAGTGGGTGTGCTGATCAACGCCACCCGGCAAAACATACAGACCTTGCGCATCCACCACCTCACCGACCGGTTTTTCGATCGAGCTGCCGATGGCAACGATTTTCTCGTTTTCGATTAACAGATCCGCCTTGTATTCATCCAAGGCGGTAACAACCGTTGCGTTTTTAATCAAAATCTGCATCGTCAAACCTCCTATTTAAATTCAAGAGGTTACAGCCCATGACAGATCCGGCAGACGTTGATGCCAGTCGGTCAACTGTTGAAACGCATAACCGATACGAAGCAACACGCTTTCCTGGAAGGGTTTGGCAAAAACCATCAAGCCGATGGGGAGCCCTTCAACTGTGAATCCGCATGGCAGATTCAAGCCACACAAATTCAGCGTATTACCGATAGATGTGTTTCGCAGGTAGTTAATGTTATGGTTGGTGTATGTATCTGTGTCGGCATCCACATCGGCAACCGGTAGGGCGGGGATCATGGTGGTCGGCACCAGCAGCGCATCCACGTCTTTTAAAGTTTTCAGCGCCTTGGCCCGCAGCCGTTTCCAGGTTAAATTATTTTGAAGATACTCACCTATTGCAACCGCCTTGCCCTTGATCATACGGTGAGCCACATTCGGGTCCAAACGATCAAAATGTTCCTCCAACAGGTTCTTGTTTAGGGTGTAGGCTTCGGCGGCAATAATCAGGCCTTTTGCGTTGAGTTGTCTGGCCTCTTCGGCCTCTGCAAATTCGATGCTGTCGACTTGGGCTCCCAGTTCTTTAAACACCTTGCCGCTCTCGCGCACCGCTTTTGCAATTTCGGAGTGAACGTTTTCCCAGAATAGGGACTCGGCAAATGCCAGTTTTATCCCCTTAACACCGCCCTTCAAGTTCTTCAGAACATCATCTGACATCATGTTCCAGGTTGTCTCGTCCTCCAAGTCGACGCCTTGCAAGCTCTGGTAAACATGAGCGGCATCTTCCACGGTTCTGCACAAAACGCCTACCGAATCGAGACTCCAACTCAGAGGATACAGGCCCGAACGGCTGATGCGTCCGACCGTGGTCTTCAAGCCCACCGTACCGCACAGGGAAGAAGGGGTACGGACCGATCCTCCGGTGTCTGTCCCCAGCGCCATGGGGACCTCGCCAGCGGCCACCGCCACAGCCGAACCGCTGCTGGAACCTCCGGGAACATGGGGGATTTGATGCCACGGGTTGAGTGGAGTGCCGTGGTCGTGATTGATACCTACCCCGCCATAAGCAAATTGTACCATATTGGTTTTGCCAAGCAGAATCATCCCGGCTTGGGTGAGTTTGCGGACGGCTTGCGAATGTGCCGCCGCCGTGTTTTTTCCCAGAAGACTGGATCCGGCGGTTGTCGGCAGTCCCTTGACATCAAATAAATCTTTAACCGCATAGGGGATACCGTGCAGAATCCCCAAATTCCTACCAGCGCGCAAATCGCTTTCCGCTGCCCGTGCCGCTTCCAATGCCCGATCCCGACATACCAACCGGAAAGCATTCAACTTGGCGTCCAGGCTATTGATTCGCGACAGATAATGCTCCGTCAGTTCGACAGGGGAGATTTCGTTTCGACGAAGCCTGCGGGCAAGCTCCGAGATAGACTGAAAATGCAGATGGGTTTTCTTCATGTTTTCTTTTCCTCTCTCCGGTTGGTCGTCAGTCAAATTCATAAGCTTTGAAAAACGATATCTTGGGCGCCTTCCCACAACACCCGTTGGCCCAATTCGCTTAAATTCTGTCCCGCATCAACGATTGTTAAAAAGTGATTGCCGGCCAGCTGTCCCATTTTGCTCGCAAAGCAAGTGCTGCCGTAGGCAAGCAGAATCTCAGTCTCACTGATGCCCCCGGGATAAAACAGAATATCACCGCGGGATGGATGGCTCGTATGGTTTTCGTAGCCGACATTCATTTTGAAATCGCCAAGCGGTATCCAGACGGCTTCACCGCTCCAACGCACATGGATGACCTGGTTTCGGAACGGTAGCAGTTTTTTAAATGCGGCACAAGTATCGGGGGCGGCATCTTCTTGCATTTTGGCTTTGAATACGAACGGTCCGACGGTAACCTGAAGCATATTCATATAACATCTCCTTCTTTTGCAGGTTCAATTTTACTTACTACAACCTCTTTTTGCGTTAATTTGAATTTCTAGAGATCGGCCCGATAGCAGAGCTGCAGGGTATCTGATATTTAGGTAACCGATGATTATTATTGATATTTTTTTGTCAAAGCACAGAAAAATAGTCAAAGGCCGATTTACGTCATCTCTTTTTCAACTATTTATCATTCATGAGAGTATTTGAAAATCGTTTTGGATTTCACCCACTTTTATTTGGCGGTTAGACCGGCCAAATTTTTAAAACAATAATACTTTTGATGGTCTCGTAAAAAGTTGGAAGAACGATTTCTCGCTGTAACATATAGACGTGATAAAAGAAGATGACACTATATATTGTGGTCAAAAATAAATGTTGGGACTTTTTACGAGATCATCACTTTTAGCTTAGGCTCTTAAAAAGGGACTTCTTATCACAGAATGTAGTCCAGCGCGTCGATCAGGCGGGCGAAGTCCTCACAGTCCCGGTAAACCCCTTTACGAAGTCTATCCGTCTCAAGGTCAATCACATTAACCGGACAGGTCTCAGGGCCGCCAAAGTAGACCCGGTCCCCTTGCGCATGAATGTCACGCTTTGGGTCCCTGGCCACCAGTAACATGGAGGAAGAGCAAATTCTGATCGCTTCCTCAACCATATTCCTTGGCAGTTTGGCAATGCGGCTGGATTTATCAACCATAGCACCGTGTTTGGCAAAAACGGAAAGGGCCTCCTCGTGATCAAAAAAACATCCCACCTGCTGCAATACATCCAGCGCCCGCTGGTGAATCTCTTCAATCTCATTTTGACTGATAATTCTAAGTAATCCACCTTTTAAATTCCAAACGTCCATGTTCAATTCCTTTTTTCACCAAAGCTTTTTCCAGCAAGACAACAATGTTCTTCATCAAGAGTGCAAATGGGGATTATTCTCAGGAAGATATTTCTTCCCATTTATACATACGTAAACACCTGGAGGTAACTTACAAACCTCTGATATGGCGTAACCCAAATTAAATGCAGCATCAGAAGGGACAAACCCTTCAAGCGGAATCATAGATCCAGTTAATAAGACAGTAAGGTCATTTTTCTTTTTGAGATTTGATTGTAAATATAGAGCATTGTTAAACAGGGTATAAGTCCCGAGGGTAATAATAAACTTGTTATGTGGGCTTTCTTCAATAGTATCTAAAACGTTTTTCATATCTATTTCATCCAAATCCCTGCTGTCTTTCATACATATTTCAGTAAATATGACTTGATCATTTTTTAGCCCGACAAATTCATTTATATATTTTGGAATAACTGAATGCTCAAAGGGTAGGACTGTACATTTGTCTACATCATAATAGGAATCAATAGTCCCTCCGGTTAATATAAAGTGAATTTTATAGTTCACTGTCGCACAATTAGTTTCGAAAGTATCCATATCATATTACGCTTACGTGTAAGCTTATACTCAAGTTCTACTGGAGTAGAACTGTAATCGAGTTTATGGCCTCCACATTTTCTATTGAGAGCAATGCTTCTAAGACTCTTCGCCCTTGAGCAGGTTTAAATGTTCTTGAAGCACACTCTAAAAACTTAGTCTCCAATTCCACATGACTAAAAGGTTTTTCAGGATTCCCTTTCGCAAGGGCACATCTATACATTTAACATTACGACTTATAGGAATCTAAGGTTCATTTCCATTGAACTTGGTAATGTTTTGCCTTCTTATCTGAAGGAAGTGGCTTGGTGTTTCAAAATTTGCCCGGATTTGATTAATCTTTAATTATCTTATCATTTTAGTTGATATTTTTACTTATTAGTGACGAAATATACCTTTCGTGATCATGATTTCTTTCATTTTTTTCGACTTTGACGTTTCTCTGCATGAGGCGGTTTTCCCTTTGACACACAAGGCTAAATCCCCTATACTTCGGCCTTAAAAATTAAAAAGGGACTTCTTATCATAGCGTCTCCTTAGCTGTTACGACCTCACCATTTTTTATGATCGTTTCGTATTTCATAATTGTTCTCCTTGTTTAAAAATGGAAGACTACGGCAGTAACTTCACCATATTCTCATAGGTCTCCGGGCGGCGATCACGGTAGAACTGCCAGGTATCACGGACCTCCCTGATCATATCCAGATTGAGGTCGCCAACTACCAGTTCTTCCTTGTCCTCGGACCCCTCGGCAATAATCTGACCACGTGGATTGACGAAATAACTGGTACCATAGAACTTCCCGATATTCCACGGGGCCTCGGTACCCACCCTATTGATGGCACAGACAAAATAGCCGTTTGCTACCGCGTGGGCCGGCTGTTCGAGCTTCCAGAGATATTGTGAAAGACCAGCCACAGTGGCCGAGGGGTTATAGATCACCTCTGCCCCGTTGAGCCCCAAGAGACGGGCCCCCTCTGGAAAGTGGCGATCATAACAGATATAGACCCCGACCTTGCAATAAGCGGTATCAAATACAGGGTACCCTAGGTTGCCAGGTTTAAAGAAGAATTTCTCCCAGAAACCAGAGACTTGGGGAATATGGATCTTCCGATATTTGCCCAGATACTTTCCATCGGCATCGACGACGACGGTATTATAGTAGACGCCAGTCATGGCCTCCTCATAGATCGGGACGACGATAACCATCTTATATTTCTTGGCATATTCCTGCATCAGTTTCGTCGTCGGTCCCTCTGGTATCTTTTCGGCCAGGCCGTACCATTTTACATCTTGAGAGGGGCAAAAATAGGGACCATTAAAGAGCTCTTGCAGACACAGGATCTGAACACCCTTCTTACCCGCCTCTTCAATGAAAGGTAGATGCCTCTCTATCATTATATCGCGGATCTTTTCGACCGGGCCTTCCGTTTCAGGACATTTTGTTTGAATAAGACCAATCTTTACGATATCTGCCATTGCTCTATCATCCTTTTGGTTTAAATATGCCCTTATGTATAACGGCAATTGCGCATTGTCAAATAGTTTGCTCGAATATTTGACAAGGGCACCCTAAAATAGTATAGATACCGAATAAAACCAACACACAGAAGGGAAAATATGACTAATCCCAATGATTTTACCGAGATGGCGAAGGGGTTTGACATAAGCTGGGCGATCGCCGAGGCAAACCGATGCCTCCTCTGTCACGATGCCCCGTGTTCTGAGGGCTGTCCCGGCGGGACTGATCCCGCAACCTTTATCAGAAAACTCCGCTTGAGAGATATCACCGGCGCCATCAGGACTATCAAAGAAAACAATATATTGGGTGGTGCCTGTGGCGTCTTGTGCCCAAGTGCGCGCCTCTGTGAAGAGGAGTGCAGCGCCACCGGACTCGATCGACCGATCGAGATCGGAAAGATCCAACGGACCCTAGTCGAATACTCTTGGGAGATCGGAGTCGATATCTTCAAAAGGCCGAAGCAGCGCGGCGAAAAGGTCGCCGTCGTCGGTGCCGGACCGGCGGGGCTCTCTTGTGCGGCGGAACTGGCAAAGGCCGGTTATGGTGTCACTGTCTTTGAGGAGAAGGCCGAGGCCGGAGGCGTCTTGAGGTACGGTGTCCCCTCTTATCGCTTTTCAAAGGAGTTTTTGGAGAGAGAACTAGAGGGGCTAAAGACCTTAGGGGTCGAATTCAAATTCTCTACACCAATCAAAGGTGATGGCGCGGCACAGAAGCTCATAGACCAGGGTTACAAGGCGGTCTTTTTGGCCCCCGGGGTATGGCAGCCGATCAGACTAAAAGAGACCTCCGGCCAGACCGAAGGGCTCTTTACCTGTACAGATTTCTTGGAGGCGCTCAGGGATAATAAAACTTCTGAAGTCGCACCGTATATAGAAGGCAAAAAGGTTGCGGTAATAGGCGGCGGTTCGGTGGCCATAGACTGCACAGAATCGGCCATTAGGCTAGGGGCCAGCGACGTCTACCTTGTATACCGTCGTGCCTACGCACAGATGCCGGCCGAGGAAGATGAGCTCCTTGCTGCCCTGCGTGCCGGCGTGCAATTTTTACTCCTCAACCAGCCGACCGATTACGTTACGGACGGCAACGGCAGATTGACCGGACTCAAGGTCGTAAGGACCAGATTAGGGGAGAAGGATTCATCGGGGAGACGGTGCCCCGTAGAAATCTCCAGTTCCGAATGGACGTTGGAGGTCGACGCAGTCATCGAGGCCATCGGCTCGGTGGCAGCAGCTGACTCCCCCAGTTGGTATCCAGAGGTGAAGGTGTCTGAGAAAAAACTGATCGTCACCGATCCGGAGACCGGAAAGACCTCGGTCGAGGGGATCTTTGCCGGCGGCGATATTGCCCGCGGCCCTGCGTTGGTGATCAACGCCATCGATGATGGGAAGAAGGCCGCGAGAGCGATAGCACAACAGCTATCTCCCTCACCTCAACCCTCTCCCCGCAGGGGAGAGGGAGTCGATCTATCTGTCGACTTTTGCGGGGTAACATTTCTAAACCCCTTCATGTTATCTTCATCGCCCGCATCTAATTGTGCCGAGATGGTTGGTAGGGCCTTCGATGCCGGCTGGTCAGGGGTGGCCTTCAAAACCATCGTCACCGGCGCCACCCCGATAATCCACCCCTCACCCAGGATGCACGGCTACGACTATGGAAACAAGAAATTGGTTGGCCTACAAAACGTCGAGCAGGTCTCCGACCGAACCCTCAAAGACAACCTATTAGACCTCATGTATCTAAAGAAGCATTGGCCGAAACATATAATCATGGCGAGCATTATGGGCTTCTCTACCGATGAATGGACTCATCTCGCCAAGGCCTGCACCGATGCAGGGGCGGACATGCTGGAGCTCAATTTTTCCTGCCCGCATATGACCGTGGAGGGCGCCGGACACAAGGTCGGCCAAGCCTTCGAACTGATCCAACGCTTTACCGAGGCCGTCCGAAAGGCCACAAAAATCCCTATCGTCGCCAAGATGACGCCCAATATTACCGACATGAACGAACCGGCGATGTTCGCCAAAAAGGGCGGTGCAGATGCTATATCTGCCATCAATACGATCAGGGGGATCTCGGAGGTCGGTCTGGATAACTGGATCCCGCGGCCAAACGTCGGTGGAATGGGTGCGATAAGCGGCTACTCTGGCCCGGCGGTAAAGCCGGTCGGCCTGCGTTTCATCGCCGAGATGGCACAGAACAAGGACCTGGGGCTACCCCTCTCCGGCATGGGTGGGATCGAGACATGGATCGACACCCTGGAATACATCTTAGTTGGAGCGACGACTGTTCAGGTCACCACCGGCATCATCCACTACGGATACCCGATCGTTGAGGATATGATCGAAGGGCTTTCTGACTACATGGCAAACAAGAAGATAGGGAAGGTCGCCGATCTTATAGGTAGGGCCCTACCCCAGCTCCACGACACCAATGATTTCGACCTAAAAAAACAAGGGAGGGTCGAATACGACCTCGACCGCTGTGTCGGTTGTGGCCAGTGCTATATCGTCTGCCGCGATGCCGGCGGTCAGGCGCTGGAATGGGATGGCGAGAAAAGGAGACCGAAACTGACCGAAGACAAGTGCCTAGGCTGTATGATCTGCAGCTTCATCTGTCCCGTCTCCGGATTAATTACCTATAAGGCGATGCCACCCGACTGGAAGCGACAAGAGGCACCGACCTTGGGTAGAGAACTCGAGAGTGAGCTAAAACTATAGTAACAGTTTGTATCTTTGAGTATGGTTAGAGTAAAGAAATCGCTTGAATCGGACTATCCACGGCCAGAGGCCGTGGCCTTTCGCCCGACTCATGGCCTTCGGCCACCGCGATTTCAAAAGCATTCTTCAGGCAGAGCCAAACGACTCTGACCCCGCCCAAAGCAAAGGGCGGGGTTTTCTATGTCCCAATAAATACCACATTATTACTTGAGGCTTTTTTAAAGGCAAATTTGAATAATGTTTCAAGGAGGTTCAACAAATGGCTATACTAATCAAGGATGGTACAATTATTACTGCAACGGAAGAGTTTAAAGGTGATGTTCTTATTGATGGAGAGGAAATTATTGCCATTGGAAAAGGGCTTGATCAACGTGCAGAAACAGTCGTCGATGCGAAGGGAAAGTACCTGTTGCCTGGGGGAATTGATGGCCACACCCATTTCGTTTTGCCTTTCATGGCAACGTATACAGCAGGCTTTGATACTACAGTTGCCGCCATTGTCGGTGGAACGACCTCAATTATTGACTTTGCACCTCAGCCTGAGGGGATGAGTCTTTTAGATTCTATAGATAAACACCGGGAGGAGCAGGCAGAAGGCAAAACCGCAGTGGATTACAGTTTGCATGCAATGGTCATGGATTCTGCCCAAGAGGGGATCTTTGAGGAGGTTGGTGCATTGACGAAGGCAGGTATCCCAACCATTAAGCTGTTCATGGCCTACAAGGGAACGCCTTTTTGCGTCGATGATGCGACCCTTTTGCGAATGCTGCAGGCAACTAAGGATGTGGGTATGCTGATGATGGTTCACGCGGAGAATGCCCATATAATCGACATATTTCAAAAGCAATTGGTGGCGGAGGGCAAAACAGATCCGAAATATCACGCAACCAGCCGTCCGCCTGTAGCTGAAGCGGAGGCAACGGCGCGTGCAGCGTCTTTAGCCAAAGCCGCAGATGCCCCTATTTTTGTTGTCCATGTTTCCTGTGCAGAAGCAATGAAGGCTCTAAGAACTGCCAATCAGGAGGGCGTAAACATTTATGGAGAGACCTGCCCCCATTATTTGACACTTGATGTAGACAATCTCGCCAAGCCTGATTTTGAGGGTGCTAAATATGTTTGTTCACCTCCGCTTAGGGAATCGTGGCACCACGAAGAGCTCTGGAAGGCCCTCGAGCATTCCTGGCTACAAGTTGTTGGTTCAGATCATTGCGGGTTTAACTTTAAGGACCAGAAAGAGATGGGGCGTGGGGATTTCACCAAGATTCCGAACGGTGCTCCAGGAATTGAGAATCGTCTTGCGATTCTTTACACATATGGTGTTCTATCTAATAAGCTTTCATTTCAGCGGATGGTTGATGTTTTTGCGACTGCCCCAGCAAAGTTTTACGGAATGTACCCGCGGAAGGGGAGTATTGTCATCGGTGGAGATGCGGACATTGTGGTTTTTGACCCTAAATGGGAAGGGAAAATCAGCGTAAAAACCTCTAAGCAAGGGGTGGATTACAACGCTTACGAGGGATTTGACCAGAGGGGCCGGGCAGAGAAAGTTTACCTGCGCGGCAACCTTGTCGTCGATAATGGGGAGTTTATAGGCAAATTAGGCCAGGGCAAATTTATCGAACGCGAACCTTACGGATTGGCATACTCCGGATGTTCTTAGGCTGAGCCTGGAGAATGGTCAGACTTCCTTTGTCGGCCGAGTATTATCAATCCTACTGAATTCGAAATACTCGACCGGCACTTTATTTTCCTCGACTCAGAATCAATATCGCAGGCAATGACCAAAGTTAAGTAACCGGGAAATCGATAAGATTTCAGCATTAGAGCGATAATCTTTGTCTTAACCAACGCAAAAAGATCATTGCACCTGATCTGCTATTCGCAGAAAGATTTCTGTTTAAAAAACCCAAGATTTGAACAGGCAGGGAGGAGACAAGGCCAATGTTACCCCAAAGGTGGAAAGAAGATTTGATTAAGCTAGGAGAGATGGGAAGAAGAATTCCAGCTCGGACTGAATCTTATGAGCAATTGGATCCTGATAATGGGTTACAACGGCTTGAAGGAACTCAGGAAAGCAAGAGGTCAAAAGAATATGTAATAGCAAGGATGAAAGAAGCGGGTCTTAAAGTCCGTATTGACAAGGTAGGCAATATATATGCCAGGAAGGAGGGCTCAAAAACAGGCAAGGGTGCAGTCATGTCCGGATCACATTTGGACTCGGTACTGAATGGTGGAATGTTCGATGGTCCACTTGGAGTTGTTAGCGCACTCGAAGCGATCAGGATAATGAATGATGAAGGATTTGAGAATGAGAGACCCATTGAGGTGGTCGTTTTTATGGGAGAAGAAGGGTCAGCATTCAGAAAAACATTGCTGGGAAGTTCCGTTATTGCGAGTGACCTATCAGTAGATGAGGCATTAGGCATAAAAAATGCTCAAGGCGTAACGCTTAAAGAGGCTTTAGATAACCTTGAGCTCAGGGGCAATTTCATGATGGATTTGGGTGACGTAGAGTACTTTATAGAGACCCATGTCGAGCAAGGACCAGTCCTTGATAAGGAAAAAGTGCCCATTGGAATTGTGGAAAACATTACAGGTCTGACTTGGGTTAATGCTATTTTGACAGGTGAGGAGAACCATGCCGGTACAACGCCCATGTCATTACGCAAAGATCCATTGGTCGCAGCAGCGAATATAGTATTGTTGGCTAACAGGCGAGCCAACGAGATGGTGAATAAGTTTGGAGGGTCGACTGTGGTGACCGTAGGCAAAATGGTAGTTCGACCTGGTGCACCAAATATTATTCCGGGGAAAGTGGAGATGGGCATAGATATCAGGGATAGTAACAAAGGGAATATGGAGAAGCTCAAAGATGAAGTTATAACAGCTATCAACAGTTTGGAATGTGAGTACGGTATTAAGACCACTATAGATATTCCTTTTAATTATCCCCCATGTTCTTGCTCCAGGGAAGTCGTAGACGCCATAGGACAAGCAGCATTGGCTACGAGGACCAAAGCAAAAAGAATGAACAGTGGCGCTGTACATGACGCGCAGAATATAGCAAAAATGCTTAAGACGGCTATGATCTTTGTCCCGAGTGTCAATGGAATAAGTCACTCGCCATTGGAGTGGACAAATTGGAAGGATGTTGAAAATGGAATAAAAGTACTTACAGAGACTATAAAAACCTTGTCTAGACTTTGAGTCAGACTGGATTCAAGAAATTTTGTTTAAAGGTTTTACCTATGCTTTTCAAAGTTCATACCTATGCCGAGCATAAAAAGTAAACAGTGATATATCATCAGCATAAATCTATTTTGAAGGGAAACAACCGTGATGAAAATAAAAGGCATCAATCCCAATACAACTCAATCAATGACCGATAAGATATACGATACTGCAACTTCTGTAGCAAGGCCTGACACTGAAATTTGAAGCAGCGGCAACTCTCCATGGCGCTGAGGATACAAACGATTTCTGGAGCATCACCGCGTGCGGTTAATATCTCGGAGATGAAGGCTTCCTTGCGAACGGATGTATATACATGCTCAATTTTGATGCCTTCTTTTGCCGCGATGGTCTTGGTTTGTGCAAACACCTACAAACATAGTGGATTTGCAAACTTTTTTCGTAGTCAACCAGCCGAATACCGGCCTTATGAATGTGCCAGGACATTGCCTGTGGATAACAAATCGTCTTCCAAGTCTCAAAAAGCACCATTCGGTCAAAACAGTTCAACGCACCCGTGATGTTTCTTTTAAATCGCTTTGTTATTAATTCTGGATTTTTCACCAGGGTATGGTATCATTTTTCAGGTTCTTATGAAACTTTGGTTCCGGCTTCGCCGGGTTTGGCAAAGATTAGAGGAATCAACTAATAAGAGTCATCCACGTGAGCATGCTAAAAACTTTGACGATCTGAGGGATATTTATCCCACAATACTATTTGTATAAGCAACCCATTAAGTAGTGACAAACTAATGCCCCGCATTTTCAATCCTAGTTGATAAGACATTGCTTTTTCGGGGATGGAATATAACGAAATTGGGTTTGTGTGTCAAGGAAAAGGGATCACAATGTTTCGTTCAGACACTAATTAGTTATCTGAAAATCTATAGATACTTAGAACGGAGGATATCGTGAAGCGTGTCAAGCTTGAGGAATACAACGAGGTCACCTTTCAAAAAGCAGGATTTGATAAGGCAATCTTGGTCTTTGGCTCCTGCGAGTGTCACGGGGGGCACCTCCCCTTTGGAACGGATACATTTGTACCCTACGATATCGCCTTGGAAGTGGCTCAAAGACTGGAG
>SDBU01004578.1_pt1 | contig 16924 bp, 15 predicted proteins | sample 2277071 | NCBI WGS metagenome assembly SDBU01 (sample SAMN10397929, study PRJNA504765) | marine sediment metagenome | isolation source: marine sediment core GS08_GC12, 126 cmbsf | place: Arctic Ocean: Gakkel Ridge, Loki's castle | collected 2008 | reverse complement strand
CGTCCGGACGGCCCCAGGCACATCGCCGTGTCCCTGTCGGATGAGAAGCTCGACGACAGAACCCTCGGCGCGTGGCTTGGCCGGGCGGCCGGCTGCATGTTGGGCAAGCCCGTCGAGGGGTGGCGCAAGGACAAAATAGATGATCTGCTGGAAGTGTGCGGGCTGGAGGAGCTTACGGACTATCTCCCGTCCCCGCCTGAGAACAATCGGGGGATCGAATTCCACGAGGGCGCCAGCCGCCTGATGCGCGGCCACATCGTCCGGGCCGAGAGGGATGACGACACGGACTACACCATAATCGGTCTGTGCATACTGGAACAGCATGGACGGGAGTTCACTCCGCGCCAGGTCGCAGAGTTCTGGTTGTCGCACCTGCCTTTCCACTGCACCTATACGGCCGAGAGAGTGGCCTATCACAACTTCGTCAACGGCATCTGGCCTCCCGACAGCGCCACCTACCGCAACCCTTACCGCGAGTGGATCGGGGCGCAGATTCGGGCCGACGCCTTCGGCTACGCCTGTCCGGGCAGGCCGGAGGCAGCGGCGGGTCTGGCGTTCAGAGACGCCTGCGTAAGTCACGTTAAGAACGGCATTTACGGTGAGATGTGGGTGGCCGCGATGCTGGCTGCCGCCCTCGTCGCGGACGACGTGGAGAAGGTCATCGGCATCGGATTGTCGGAGGTGCCGAAAGATTCCCGCCTGGCTGAGGCGATCGGGAAGGTACTGTCCTGGCGCGAAGAGGGACTGTCGGCCGGGCAGGCGACCGATAGGATCCTGGAGGAGTACGGCCATTACCACGGCGTGCACACCATCAACAACGCCGCCATCGTAGCCATGGCGTTGCTGTGGGGGGAGAAGGACTACTCGCGGACGGTGGGGCTGGCAGTGCGCGCCGGTCTGGACACCGACTGCAACGGCGCCACGACGGGCTCGGTGCTCGGGGCCATGATGGGCGCCGGGGGCATCCCCCCCCATTGGACGGACCCCCTCAACGACCAGATGGGCACTGTCGTGGCCGGCCAGTCGGGTCTGACCATCTCGGGCCTGGCCGCGCGCACGCGCAGAGTGCAGGGGAACTCGTGAGGTCCCGAATCGGACGAATCCTGGCGAGCCATGACTATCTGTGAAAGACGAACCGGCGGCAAGATCCTCTGCATCCGGCTGAGCGGGTTGGGCGACGTGGTTCATGCGCTCAATTCCCTGTCGCTGCTGCGGTTGGGGCGGCCGGACGCCCACATCACGTGGCTTGTCGAGGACAGATTCAGCGGCCTGCTGCGAAGGCATCCTCACATTGACGAACTGATCACTGTGCCCCGCAAGGTCTGGGGTGCCATGCTGAAGAATCCCTTCCGTTGGTACACCCTGGGCCCGGAACTGAAAGAGCTGGGCGGCTTCCTGCGCGAGCAGGGATTCGACATCTCACTGGACTTCCAGAGCAGCTTGAAGAGCGCATGGCTGGTGGCGGCTGCGGGCGCCGCTGTCAGGGTGGGGTTCGGGGGCGGGGTCAGTCGGGAGTTCAATCGCCTGGTGCAGAACGACCTGGTTGAGGTGCCGGGCGGTGGCGTTCACCGGATCGAGCGCGATCTAGCGCTGTTGGCACCTCTGGGGATCGCCACTCGCTACGCCGGCCCGGTGCTGCCCGCCTGTGAGGCGGAGGCGGAGTCTGTGGGCGCGACGCTGGAGGAGCGCCTGGGGGGCGGGCCGCTGGTCGTGATCCATCCGGGCACGAGCAAGTTCGCGGCCTTCAAGCGCTGGATGCCGCACAGGTACGCTCGCGTGGCGGACCGGCTTGTCGCGGAACGCGGCGCAGACGTGGTCGTCACCTGCGGACCGGATGACGCCGCCCTGGCCGAGCGGGTCGTTGCTCTCATGAACCGGAAGGGCATTCTGGCCCAACCGACCGAGGGGGTGAGGCAGCTAGTCTGTCTGCTGCGTCGTGCGGACCTGTTCATCGGCAGCGATACGGGCCCGATGCACATCGCCTCTGCGCTCCGCGTGCCTGTGGTAGCCCTCTTCGGGCCCAAGGATCCCGTGCAGACTGGACCCTATTGCAGCCGGAGCATCGTGGTGAACGGACGCGCTCCATGCCGTCCGTGCACCAGACGCAGGTGCAGTCACGTCCGCTGCATGACGAGCATCACCGTGGAGAAAGTGCTGCAAGCCGCGCTGGACGTCCTCGGCGGCGGGGGAGAACGCCGTGCCACTGAAGGGCCCGTTCGCGCGCCATTCACTTACAGGTTCACTTTGGGGAAGTGGCGTGGTCGGATGGCCACGGCCTACAGCATCCCGGAGTTGTACAAGCGCCTCTGCGACCCCGACGAGATGGTCGAGGGCGTCGAGGCCCGCCCCATTGCGCGCACGCGTGAGCGCCTCGTTGTTTCCCTGGCGGCCGGCGTCGGCGGGACGACGCAGCCTCTTGTGGCCGCGCGGCATCATCCGGCGGTGCGTTTCCCTGACGTAGTGCTTGACCTGGTTCTGAAATCGAGGGCGCGCAATTCCTGGGACTGCGCGGCAGGGCTCGAACTGCGACGGGCGCCGGTTCCCTTCCACGTCTGCCACATGACAAAGGGTTGGGGCTGGCGTAAGGAGCAACTTCTGGTTACTGAAGGGCGCCTGGGGGCGTGCACTCTTCGCGAGTGGCTGGTCGCCGGTGACGGCCCGAATTGGCGCGGTGGCTCAGGGCAGGAAAGGAGGGGCCTGATCCGGAAGCTCGCACGTGCGATCCGGTCGTTCCACGCGGCCGGTTACTGGCACACGGACCTGCGCGATGCGAACGTGCTCATTCGCCCGAGCGCGAACGTGGCGGATTCGGAGCTTCGCATCTCCGGGCTGGGTCGGGCCAGGCGTGTGAGGTGCCTTCCGGCGATGCTGCGGGAGATGCTGTACGGGCTGGACCTCGCCCGGTTCGCCCTCAGCTTCCGGTCGCCGCCTTCAATGCTGGACGGGGTCCGTTTCCTGCGGGCCTATTGTGAGGACATGAAGGAACCCCTTCATCGGGGCGTTCTGCGGCACGTCGTCGGCGCCTGTCTCCGGCGGCACCTGAAGCGCCAGGGGTAAGTTGACGGCTCACCTTTTTGTTGGCAAGCGTGGTTGGAACGAATACAATACTCGCGTGAAGTCTCCGGATGTTTTTGCTTCTTGACAAGGTGCAAGAGATGGCCAAGGGCGAGAAAGAGGCCGACGAGCGGGAAAAGGCGCTGGAAAGGACCCTCGAGCTTATTGAGAAACAGTTCGGCAAAGGGACCATTATGAGGCTCAGCGACGAGGACGTCCGGCTGGACGTGGCGACCATTCCCACCGGTTCGCCGGCGCTGGACCTGGCGTTGGGGGTTGGCGGCATCCCGCGCGGCCGGGTCGTTGAAGTATACGGGCCGGAGGCGTCGGGCAAGACCACCCTGGCGCTGCACATGGTGGCCGAGGCGCAGAAGCTGGGGGGCGTGGCGGCCTTCATTGACGCCGAGCATGCCCTCGACCCGCAGTACGCGCGCAACCTTGGCGTGGACATGCAGAGCCTGCTCATAAACCAGCCGGATTCCGGCGAGCAGGCCCTCGACATCGTCGAAGCGCTGGTGCGCAGCAGTGCGCTCGACATCGTCGTGGTGGACTCGGTGGCGGCCCTGACGCCACGGGTCGAGATCGAGGGCGAGATGGGGGATCAGACGATCGGGCTGCAGGCACGCCTCATGTCGCGCGCCCTCAGGAAGCTGGCCGGCAGCATCGCGAAATCCCGCACCTCTGTGGTCTTTGTCAATCAGATACGCATGAAGATCGGGGTGATGTTCGGCAACCCTGAGACGACTCCCGGCGGCCGGGCCCTGAAGTTCTATAGCTCCGTGCGGGTCGAGCTGCGGCGGATCGCCAGCATCAAGGAAGGGGGGGAGAACGTCGGCAACCGCTGCCGCGTCAAGGTGGCCAAGAACAAGGTGGCGCCTCCTTTCCGTACGGCCGAGATCGAGCTGCTCTTCAGCAAGGGCATCTCGCGCGAAAGCGACCTGATAGACCTGGGCACCGAACACGGCATTGTAGATAGGTCCGGCGCCTGGTATTCCCTGGGCGAGACGCGCCTGGGCCAGGGAAAAGAGAACGCGCGGCGATTCCTGGAAGACAATCCGGATATGGCCGATGAGATCGAGGTGGCCATTTTCGAAAAAGCCGCGCCGCGCCTTGCCGGTAAGCGCAAAGCGCAGCTCGACCAGGCCAGGGCGTTCCGGCAGCGAAAGAAAGATGCGGAAGGCGAGTAGGGGGATGGTCGTCGGCATCGGCGTGGACATCGTTGAGGTGGGCCGGATACGCGACGCGGTCGAGCGTTATGGGGGCCGGTTCGTTCGGCGCGTTTTCACCCAGGGGGAGGCCGACTACTGTCGCCGCGGCGCGCGTCCCGCGGAGCGTTTCGCCGCCCGTTTCGCCGCCAAGGAGGCCGCGATGAAGGCCCTTGGCGTCGGCTGGCGCAAAGGCATGCGGTTTGTTGACGTGGAGGTCCGCAACAACGAGCTGGGCGCCCCTGGCATCGTCTTCAGCGGGCGGGCGCTGGAGCTGAGCCGCGAGCTGGGCGTGGAGCGCATCCACGTCAGCCTAAGCCACCACCGCAACCTCGCCATCGCCCAGGTCCTCCTCGAAAGCGGGAACTCTTGATTCTTTGTGCGGACCAGATGGGCGAGCAACGGCTAGTCGCTAAGTTCAGGATTATCGTCCTTCCACGTGTCCCCTGCGGGGCAGGTATTCGGTGGGTGGTCAGTACAACTGTGTTGGTGTTAGACGGTACCGCAGTTAATGGCGAAAACCGTGGAAAAGACCTTGCCAAACCATTCAGGTGTGTAGTAGAATGTTCGTCCAAGGCAACGGGTTCTGTGACAATGCGCGAAGAATGTGCTTGGTCAGTGAATTTGGGGTTATTATTTGGTCGGTCTGCGCTTCCCCATAGACAATGGAGCTAGATCAGTGAGGGTACTGCTGCTGGGTCCAACAGGTGCTGAAAAGCGGGCCGCCGTTACTAGGCTCGTATCTTCCTATGCCGGTTCTTCTGCCCCTGAGTTCATAGATTTTGAAGCGGAGTACCTCCGCCCGGTACACGAATTCCTAGACCAGCAGTTTGATCAGCAAAGACGGGCATGGGACGAGGCGTGGAGCAAGCTCTTGACACGTGTCGGGCCGCCCGGCGAATCAGACAATCTCATCGTCGGCTTGCACGCAACGATCACGCGGAGGCTGTACGGTTGCAGGTCTCCCATTTTTGTCCCCCTGGTGATGGAGTATCGCCCTGATGTTGTTGTCACTTTGGTGGACGACGTTTACCTGATGTGGCACAGAACCGAGACGCGGGCTCGTTCGCTCGACTATCGCGGGAGGCCGACCTTGCAAGATCTGCTTGAGGCCCGGCGCTCCGAAACGTTCATGGGTGACCTCCTTGCGTCTCATTGCAGACCTCCGGCTCGTCATTACTTGGTTTCGATCCGTCATCCAGCGCGCATGTTGAACCGTTTGCTCTACCATGGACAGGCGTACAGGATTTACCTCGGTTTTCCCATCAGCACCCCCAGACATCTTCTTGACACTGGCGACAGCCGGGGCGAAGATGATGTGAATGGATTCCTCGGCAGAATGTATGACTTCGAAGCGCAGCACGACAATGTTTGCCTTTTCTGTCCCCTGGGAATCGACGAGCTCCCGTTGGTGAAGTGCTTTGAGCGCAGCCAGGTTAGTAAGGGACAGGCACTCGTTTTCAGCATCAAGACTATGCGCTGGGACAGTAAACAGTTCCTTGGGGATACACAACTCTTGATGGATCTGAGTACCGTACCCGATGAGGTAGTGATCCCAGCGACCCAGGTCGCCGAGGCTCGCGGCCTTATTAGGGCTGATGTGGCATTTCGGGACTATCGCTTGGTGAGGCAGTCCGATCATCTGATTGTTTTTAATCCTTTCTACAGGGAGGACTTCGAAAAGGCCCCAAGCTTGGCCGACGACATTTGTAGGGGCGTTAGGAACGAGATCGCCATGGCCCTACAGAAGCCTAAGCCTGTGTGGATCTACCAGGATAGCAAACACGACCCAAATCGCTTTGCCGACCAGTTGTGGAAACCAGAGCCCGGTTCTCTCGGGGAGTTTCCTAGGTCCAGTTACGTGACCATTTATCATTGCTTAGATGAAATGATCAGCAAGCTTTCGCTGGAAGTGCAATAAACTCAGGGAGGGTCCGAATGTGTGCGCATGAACTGATGTTTTTCCCTTCGGACAGCGAGAAGGACAATGAGCAGATCAAGCAAGATTTGCGGGAACTCAGCGGAATCTACACCATTCGTGTGATTGTAGAAGGGGCCATACTTTCCGACTTTTGTGAGATGCCTATACTGCAAACCGCTGAGGGCAAGCGTCTAGTTGGCCCACAAGCGATACACTCTTTTGCCCAGCAAGAACGCGCCCGCGCGTAGGCGCGGGGTCTCGCATTACATAGGCTCTCCACAGCACCCGTCCTGAAGGGCATGCGTCTTGAAACGGGGGCTCCAGTGTTTCAGGTCTGTTGTTCTTCTCACGTCCTATTCGCGCAGTGGACTATGCCCCTGCTCGGAAGGGGCTGGCGGTGTTCGTTGAGGGGATTCGGTTGCCCGTTATGCGGTCGAATAGCACGCCGGGGTTGAGGGTGGCGGCGGGGTCTAGGGTGTCCTTGATGGCGCGCATGGCTGCCAGGTCCTCCTCGCTGTACTGGATCGCCAGGAAGCGCTTCTTGATGCGCCCGATGCCGTGCTCGGCGGCCACGCTGCCGCCCAGACGCACGGCTTCCGTTGCGAAGTCCGCGTACAGCCCTTCTGCCTGCGCCAGTTCGGCCGTCGTCGTCGGCAGGATGTTCACGTGCAGGTGGCCGTCGCCGATGTGGCCGAAGATGACGAAGTCCAGCCCCGACGCTTCCAGGCGCTCGTCATAGACCTTCATCATGGCCCCGAGCGACTCGTCCGGCACGGCCATGTCGGTGCCGACTTTGTGCAGTTCGGGCACTTCGCTCTTGCGACGGCCGATGATGCCGTTGACGGTCTCGGGCACGGCGTGGCGCAGCCGCTTCATTTCATCCATGTCCCTGTCGGTGAAGCCCGCCCAGCTATGCGCGGGGTCCACGCCTTCGGCGGCCAGCACCTCGCCAAGCGCGGCATAGATCGCGTCGAGTTCCTCCTCGTCGCGGAAGGCGACCTCCACGTAAAGGGCGGCCCGGGCGTCGGCGGGGAGCCGCGCCACCTCGACGTAGGCGGCGCTCTCCCGACCCATTGAGCGCAGGAGCCCCATTGAGCGCGGACCGATATACTCCAGGGCCAGTGGCGACAGTCCCGAGTGGCTCTTGCAGGCACGTGCCAGCCCCAGGGCCGCTTCCGGACCGCTGACGAACTGTGTCAGGAAAAGCCGATTCGCCGGCTTCTGGGCCAGTCGCAACTCCGCTTCGGCGACGATGCCGAGCGTGCCCTCACTGCCGATGAACAGCTCTATTGCGTCCATGCCCGGCTTGAGGTGATAGCCGGCGGTGTGTTTGGTCGCGGGCATGGGCAGGTCGGGGATGTGAAGCTCGGCGCGGGAGCCGTCCTCGCGGCGATAGAACAGGCGATGGCCGTCCGCCAGCACGTCTCCGCGTCGCAGTTCCAGGATGCGTCCGTCCGGCGTGACCACCTTGAGCCAGTTGACCCACCGCCGGGTCGGGCCGTAGGAAAACGTGCGCGCGCCGGACGCGTTTGTGGCCACGGTGCCGCCCAACTGGGCCGATGTCTCCGTCGTGTCCACCGGGTAGAAGACGGGATGGTCGGGCCTGCCGTCCGGATATTCGCACAGTCCGTGTTGGAGCGCGTCGGTCAGTTCGGCCACCGTCGTGCCTGCGCCGACGCGCACTACCCAGTCTCCCCCCTCGTCCCGCCGCGCCACGGGTTTGGGCTTTATGTGTTCGAGCGAGATTATCTCTTCGGCGTTGAGGGGGACGGCCGCGCCGGTGATGCCCGTGCGCGCACCGGAGATGGCCACCCGGTGACCGGCCCGCCGCGCCGCACGCACCGCGCCGGCCACTTCCTCGGCTGTGGTGGGGAAGTGGATGACGCCCACGCCTCCCGCGGCATCGCTCAGGGCAGACAGCCGGGACTCGTCGTGCAGGTACTCGGCATAGGCCTGCCGGATCTTCTCCGCCCCGGTCACTTTGCGATAGTCCGTGCCGGTGGCGCCGGGCGGTCGGGGGGCCAGTTCATTCACCTTCGCATTCCTCCTCCGCCTTGAGCCGTGCGAGCAGCTCGATCAGGGGCGGCAGCACTTCGCGATAGTCCCCCACGATGCCGTAGTCGGCTATCTCGAATATCGGGGCGGCGGGATCGCTGTTGACGGCCACGATCGTGCCGGACGACTGCATGCCGGCGCGATGCTGCACCGCACCGGAGATGCCGACGGCGACGTAGAGGTCGGGATGGACGGTCCTGCCCGTCTGGCCCACCTGGCGCTCATACGGAATCCAGCCCGCATCCACGGCGGCCCGGCTGGCCGCTAGTTGTCCTCCAAGCGCAGACGCCAGCTGGCGCAGCAGTTCGAAGCCCCGCGGCCCACCGATGCCGCTGCCGCCGGCCACGAGCACGTCCGCCTCGGCGATGTTGACCGATCCTCCGGCTGCTTGCTGTCGGCCCAGCACTTCGACCCGGCTGGCCGTCAGTTCCGCGGGCGGGTTCCACCGGTGCACCTGCGGCGTCGTTTCCCCCTTCCGCTTGAGCGGTGTCATCACCTTCGGCCGGACGGTGGCGATCTGAGGTCGGCGGCTGGCCGTGACGATGGTGGCCATCACGTTGCCACCGAAGGCGGGGCGCGTCTGGAGCAGGTTCCCTGTCTCCGCATCTATCTCCAGGCCCGTGCAGTCGGCGGTCAGGCCGGTCCTGCACAGAACGGCAACGCGCGGAATCAGGGAACGGCCCTGGCTGGTGGCGCCGGCCAGCACGATCTCCGGGCGGCGATCCGCTATCAGACGGGCGAGCACCGCGCTGTGGGCGTCGTCCGCGTGCTCGGCCAGTCCCGGATGCTCGGCCAGGTAGACGGTGCTGACGGGAAGGCCGGCGAGCTGGCCCGGCATTCGCTCCAAGTCGTGCCCCGCCGCGAACACCGCCAGCGGGCAGTCGAGCGCTTCGGCCAGCTCGGCCCCTTTGCCGATGAGTTCGAAGACCACGGGGTGGAGGCGGCCCTGATGGTGCTCCCCGTAGACCCATACCCCCCGGTGGCCGCCGCCTGCACCCGCCCGCTGGACCCCCTCTGCGGGGACGGATATGGCGTCCTCGGGGCACACGTCCACGCACGCGCCGCACAGCGTGCACGCCGTGCCGACGGAGATCGTCTCCTCCGCCTGCGATAGCGCGTCGTAAGGGCACTCCTCGATGCAGCGGAGGCAGAGCGTGCAGGCGTCGTGGTCTATCTTCAGGTCCATCAGAGGAGCCTTCTCTCCTTGAGAGCTTGAGCGAGCTTCGGCGCCGTTTCTTCCGGATCGCCCTCCCACAGCACGCACTTGCCGCGTGGAGGCGGCGTGAAGACCCGGACGACACGCGTGGGCGAGCCGTTCAATCCGAACTGCCCGGCGTCGCCCTCGATGTCCCCCGGGCCCCATCGTTCTATTGGCCCCCGCCGCGCGCGCATCTGGCTGACCAGGGAAGGCAGACGCGGGAAGTTCAGGTCTTTCAGCACGGTCAGCACCGCCGGCAGTTGGATCCTGAGGGTCTCGTTGCCCCGGTCGGTGAGCCGCTCGGCGACGATGGCTTCGTTGCCGACTTCGAGTATGCGGCGCACGTAGGTGGCCTGGGGCCAACCCAGATGCACGGCCAGGCCCGGCCCCACTTGAGCCGTGTCGCCGTCAATGGCCTGTTTGCCGCAGATGACGAGCCGGACCTCACCGAGCTTGCGCACGGCACAGGCCAGCGTGTAGGAGGTGGACCAGGTGTCCGCGCCGGCAAAGGCGCTGCCGGTGAGCAATATGCCGCCGTCGCATCCGCGGGCAACGGCCTCGCGCACCGCTGCCTCCGCCTGGGCCGGCCCCATGCTCAGGGCCGTTACGCATCCGCCGAGTTGGTCTCGCAGTGCGGCCGCTGCCTCGATGGCAAAAGTGTCGGGCGGGTTCAGGATGCTGGGCACCCCCTCGCGGATCAACGTGCCGCGGTCCGCGTCTATGCGCACCTCGGTGGTGTCGGGCACGTGCTTTATGCAGACGACGATGTGCATTGCTGTGGTCCGTCTGGCAGGCTGGAGGTGCGATTGGCGCACTGCGGCCCGGTTACGAAGAGGAAGGTGCGTTACTGGGGCCATGTTACCAGCCGTCTTCCGGAGGCGCAACTCCACAGGGCCGCCGGGCGGCCTGGGACACTGCCCGGCGCGTCCTGGTCGTGCAGCAGGGGCATTTGCAATCGCGGCAGGCTGGCAGTATTTTGGCCGGCCGGACTCCCGTGGGGGGAAGGGGAAGCGACCTCGACGTCCGAAGAAAGGCGGGGCGATGGCTGTTGAAGGGCCCAGGGCGCTCAGGAAGGGGGAGCTGCGCTCAGCCGTTGAGCTTGCCGATCGCGTTTTCCGCGTGGGGTGGGATTCCTCGATGGAGGGCGACTACCCCGTCGTGTTCTGCGAGGATAACCTGGAGGGTCTGCGCGTCTTCGTTGACGAAGGCAAGGTGATTGCGCTGGTCGGCATGGTCGAGTCCCCCATCTGCCTGCTCGGGACTTCCCACCGGGGCTGCTGCATCGGCGCGGTGTGCACCGAGCCCGACTATCGCGGACAGGGCCTGGCGACGCGGCTGCTTATTGACGCCAGGGAGAAGGCCCTTGAGGACGGTGTGGACATATTCGCGATCTCGGGCAGTCGCGGACTGTACCGCCGACAGGGGTACGTGAACGTGGGCAGCTATCACGTCTGCACGATCGAGCGCAGCCGCCTTCCCTCGACTTCGCGCGGCATACTCCTCAAGAGGGAAGGATACGTGCTGCGTCCCTGGCAAGTGGCGGATGTGCCGGCGTTGGTCAGGATCCGCTCTGCTGAGCCGGTGCGCTTTGTCCGGACCCCGGAGGACTTCCTGACGATCCTGAGCAGTGGCAACGTGTCGAATCGGGCCGGCGAAACGCGCGTTGTCTGCAAGAAGGGCAGCGATGTGCCGGTGGCCTACTTCTCGTATCATATCGGCGGAGCGCCCAGGCAGGACAAGGCCCCCGATGCTGTGACGGTCATGGAGGTGGGCGGTCCCCGGTGGGCCATCGTGCAGGCCCTCGGACGCCTGATGGATGAGGGCGGACCGGATGACGTGACGCTTCACTACCTGGACTGCGACGCGGAGATCGTGCAGATGGTCGGCAGCTTCGGGTGGCGTTCGGAGCCGCGCGGCTTCCTGGGCAGCGCAGGCATCATAGACCCGGCGCGGTTCTGGCAGGCCTGCGCGCCCCTGTTGCGGGAGATGCTGGGCCACGAGAGGTCCGAGCGACTCGGGCTCAGCACCGACGGTTCGATCACCGTCACTTACGGAGACGAGGCGCTGGCGCTGGACGGCATGTCGGCGTTCACGCGTCTGGTCTTCCTCCCGCAGCACAGGCGCGGCGAGCTTGAGCTGGGGCTCCCAGAGGACTCCGAACTGGCCGGGGTCCTGGATGAGGTGTTCCCGCTGCCGCTGATGGACTATGGCTTGGATTATGTCTGATTGAGGTCCGTGTATCTCCTTGGGGGTACGGTAAGATGCGAAAGTTACTGTCGCTGCTGCTGGTTCTGTGCGCGCTGAGCGGGTGTTCGAGCGCTCCCTACAGGTACGTTGCGAATCGGCTGGATGATCTCACGGACGTGGCCCACGTGCAGTTCAGCGTATTGGACCTCGGGTTCCTCATAAACGCCGGCCCCTTCGAGCTGGGCACGGAGAGGTTCGGCGTTCCTTTTCCTCTGCTTCCGGACGCGTTCTCGCTCAGGTTGGGGGCCGGCGGTCCTCAGATCGCCACCCTGGACGGACTGGGGGCCGGGATTGGCATTCCCCTGTCGTCCTACGATCAGAGCGTCTATTCCATTTATAACCTCTCCGAGCGCCCGGCGTCGTACGGCACCAAAGGGCCGGCCTGGGGTTCGGTCGGGTTCGGCTGCGGCCTCGGCGTGGGCGTTGCCTTCAGGGGGGACGTGGTGGAGTTTGTGGACTTCCTTCTCGGGTTCTTCACCATAGATCTCTGCGGCGACGACGTGGAAGCCGAAGAGGAGGAGAAGCCTGCGGAGCCGGCCGCCGCAACGCCGGACGATGGTTAGCGGCCTGTCGGGAAACCAGCGGGCGGCTGCGCTACATTACCTCGCGGCCGCCTACTCGCCGGAGCCGCGGGGCTGGAGCAGTTCGTAGAGCTTCACGTATGCCCGCAGGCGCGCCTCCTGCAAGACCTGCTGGTATTCCTCGGCAGCGCTCTCGACCTCCTGAAGCTTCTCGATCTGCCCGGCCGTCAGGATGTCCTTGCGCCGCGCCTCGAAGTCGGCCTGTGCGTCTTTCTGGGCCTGGCGGAACTGTGCGACGTGGTCTTCCCAGGCCTCCGGATCGGTCAACTGTTCGCGGTTCAGCCTCCGCTGCATGGCACTGAAGAGGGATTTGTGTAGCTCCTGTTGGATCTGCTGGAGTTGCTGGCGGGTGTCCTGGTTCAGGTCCAGCAGCAGCGTCGGGTCCGCGATGGCGGCGCGGCGGTCGGGCATGTGCAAGACGCGAGCGGGGTCTATCTCGCCGAATTCCAGGAACTGCGCCCATGCGCTGTCCTGGGCCTGCGCCAACTCTTGCAGGCAGGACAGGACGCCGTCGTAGAGCTTCTGCTGGTCTTCGTTCAGGACTTCTCGGACCTTGCCGGCGTAGGTGTTGGCGAGCTGCCGCAGCAAACGGGCGCCTTCCTCCTCTTGCTCGATGCCGAGCTGGCGAACGCGCTGCCGTTGTTCCGAGGACAGGGGCAGGACCTGCTCGGCAAGGCCGGTCACGTTGTTATGCTGGCGCTCGGACTCGGCAATGAGGCGCCACGTCAGCTCCATGGCGCGGCCCTGTTGTGCCCAGTCACGGCTGTCCCCCTGCTCCTCGCCCCCCGTCCCCAGGTGGGGCAGGAGTGCGAGGACCAGCGCGGTGACAACCAACAGTCTGGAAGCTCTGAGTTGAGTTTGCATCGGCGTGTTGCTCCTCGGTCCGAGCAGGGCTTGCGGCCCCGGCGCACGTTCCCGCTTGCAGTGTCTGGGTGCTGATTCTCCGACAGCCCGCCCGAACTGTCAAGGCCTTGCCGAGCGATCGGTGTTGGTCGGCGGGTCATGTGCAGCATCTTGACATCGTCTGGCCTGGCGCATATTCTCTGCACGTCAGCGTTGGGGCGGAGCGAAAGGAGTCGGAGGTGGCGAATCTGGCGATCAATGGCGGCGCGCCCGTCAGGACGGAGCCGTGGCCCGACTGGCCGGTGCACGGCAAGGAAGAGGAAGAGGCCGTGTTGGGCGTTCTTCGCAGCGGGCGATGGTACTACGCCGAGAAGGTGAAGGAGTTCGAGGCGGCGTTCGCGCAGTTCCAGGGCGCGCGCTTCGGCATAACGACCTGCAACGGCACGGCCGGGCTGGAGGCGGCGCTGATCTGCTGCGGCGTGGGCGCGGGAGACGAGGTCGTCATACCGGCCTACACGTTCCAGGCAACGGCCGACGCGGTGCTGCGTGCCAACGCGGTGCCGGTCTTCTGCGACGTCGAGCCGGACACGTTCAACATGGACGTTGACTCGGCCGCGAGCGTCATCACGGACAAGACCAGGGCCATCATCCCCGTGCACTGGGTCGGGCTGCCGTGCGACATGGACCGCATTCAGGAACTGGCCGCCGAGCATGACCTGGCCGTCGTGGAGGACGCCTGCCATAGCTGGGGCAGCCAGTGGAAGGGCAAGGGCACGGGCGCGCTGGGCGACGCCGGCGCCTTCAGCTTCCAGCTCTCGAAGAACATCACCGCGGGCGAGGGAGGCATCGTGCTGACCGATGACGAGGAACTGGCCGCACTGATCCGTTCCTTCACGAATTGCGCGCGCGGCATCGAAGAGCCCTGGTACCATCACTACCGCATGGGCAGCAACTACCGCATGACGGAGTTCCAGGCGGCCCTTCTGCTGGCCCAGCTCGGACGGCTGGAGGAGCACACCCGGCGCCGCCAGGAGAACGTCCTCTACCTCAACGGCGAGCTTTCGCAGATGCCGGGTCTGACGACTATGCGCGAGGATGAGCGCGTCACCCGGCGGGCCTATTACGGCTACCAGTTGCTGTACGACGCGGAGGAGTTCGAGGGTCCCGCGCGGCGCCGGTTCATGGAAGCCTTGAGCGCCGAGGGCGTCCCGTGCCGGGGCGGTTACGCGCAACCGTTGTATCGCTACTGGCTGTTCCAGCGGTCCGGCGAGGGGCGCGAGTACTGCCCGCTCTCCTGTCCTTACTACGGCCAGCAGCGGGACTACACGGAAGTCAGCCTGCCGAACGCGGAGCGCATCTGCCGGGAGTCCGTCTGCATGGGGCACCGCGTGTTGCTGGGCACGCACGCGGACATGGAGGACATCGTCGCCGCTTTCCGCAAGGTTTACGACAACCGCGCGGAACTCTGCGAGCACTGACGGGGAGGGGAAGTCCCACTCTCGGCCGGCACGCTGCGTTGCCCGAACTCAGGCGGTGATAAAGGGCGGCTCGCCCAGGATGTCGGTGATGGCGTTCTCTGCGCGGTCCACCTCGCCGGCGGCGCCCCAGATCGACAGCCTCACGCTGCCCTCCGCCCCTGCGATGCCTCCGGCGCCGATCAGCGCCACCCGCGCTCCGGACAGAAGCCGGACTGCTTCGATCTCGGTGAAGATCGTGCCGTCCACCGGCCAGAGCGTCGGACCCGACCCGTCAGCGCCCACGCGCGTCAGGTCGCGGTGGAGTTCATGGAGGTCGCCGGGGATGTTCTTTTCCAGCCCGACGGGGATCAGGAGCGTGGCGCGTCGCCCGACGAGCGTGCCGATGGCGGCACCGATGGTGCCACCGGTCGGATTGCCTATGAGGATGGCGGCCTGCCGGCGCTCGTAGTTGATGGCGTTGGCGCCTTTCATGAAGACGTCGCCCGGTCCCATTTCGGAGACGATGTCGGTGACCGAGACCCCGTGTTGCCGTTCGCCGCGTCGCAGGACCAGGTCCGGCAGCTTGCTGGCTGTCTCGACCTGCTCGGCGCCTTGCGAGGGTTTGGTTACGCCTGTGCAATAGTGCGGCTTGTGGATCCCCTCGCCGCCGAGTTCTTCCACCACATAGCTGTTGGTCGTGCCCTTGGCGATCGCCACAATGCCCTGGTTGAGGGCCTTGATGACGGCAGGATGCCTTTTTAGGGCGCGGGCAATGAGTCGTTTCGATTCGGCAACGGTCAGTACGAAGCTCTTCTGGTGTGACGGTGGCGGCATGAAGGCCCTCCGTTAGTGGACGAGTCCAAGCTCCTGCGAAGCGGCACGTCCTGGCAAAGGGCGCAGGTCAATCGGGCCAAACGCTGTCGATTGATTCTTTGGTGGCGCGGATGGCTTCCAGTGGCTCCATCTGTTTGACCCGTTCGCTGAACGGCTCGACGATTACGGCCCCGGTGTAACCGATCTGCTTGAGGTATTCCATGAATTGCGGCACGTCTATCACGCCGGTCTCGCCGGGCAGGGCTCTGGCGTTGTCACGGTGTTCCTCAAGGGGGATGCCCGTGGGTGCGTCGTTGATGTGCACGGACACGATATCATCGTCCGTCAGATTCAGCACGTCGTCGTTCGGTGCGCCGCTGGTGTAGAGGTGCCAGCAGTCCAGAAGGAGCGACACGTTGCCGGTTCCCGCCGCCCGTCCCAGCTCGAGCATCCCTTCCATTGTGTGGACGAATTCGTACTTCTTGCCGGCCCGGATGGTCAGGGGGCCGAGGAACTCCAGCCCGAGCCGGACGTTGTGCTCCTTGAAAACCTGCCCGATGGCGGCAAGCCGATCGCGCATATAGGCGAACATATCGTCGTAGGGCATTTCGTCCGAAGCAGAGGGAACCCAGGTTGAGCAGCGTAGGTCGCCCACGCGCGCGCAGACGGCGGCGACCTCCCCCAGTTTTCCCAGTCCGGTCTTGAAATCCTCGTCGGGGCCCACCAGCCGCATGGGCAAGCCCCAGCCAGCCGACTGGAGGCCCTTCTCCTCCAGCATCCGGACGACGGCCTCCGGGCCGTTCTCCATCGCATAGCCGGTGTCCAGAGCGACACCCTCGAATCCGAACCGGGCCGCCAGTTCTACGCTTTCTTCAAAGCCCACCCTCACGCCGATCCGACCGCAAGCGAGACCGTTGAACATGTGATCTGCTCCTTTACGTTTTGCCGGTGCCGGGCCGAGGGGCTCGACGCCGGGCTGTCAGTTGGTGTTGTTGGCCGCCTGGTTGCGGAACATCTCCAGCAGTCTCAGCGTGATCGGCCCCGGCGTGCCGTCGCCGATGTCGCGCCTGTCAATGCGTACGACGGGGATGACCTCCGCTGCCGTGCCGGTCAGAAAGACCTCGTTGGGGTTGTCCTTGGCCCAGGCCCGGATCGTGGAGTTGGGAGCTGCCCAGGGGAACCGGATCCAGATTCTCTCGGGCCTGGAGCCCGGAGATGTCACTTCAGAGGCGGTCCAAGCGGCGCCTACACAGGCAACGCCTGTTCAAGACGCCCGCCGTGCTGCGGGCCGTCAAGAGCCCGCTACGTTTTTGCTCCCGGACAAGGATGGGAAACTTCAGCGGGTACTCGGATTTCAATTTGAGGATTTTATCCGAGCATACCTTCGTCTCACGTGCCCTGGTATGTTTTGCCGTGGTGTTGGTCTGGAATGACCGCTCTGGCCTCGGGCAGGACATGGTTGACCCACCGGTGGAAGTCGTCGAAACCTCCGCGACCAAAGGTGTCTCTTCAGCGACGGCTCAAGCGGCGCCTTCGCAGGCAACGCCTGT